>Ga0115000_10000457_pt1 | contig 38001 bp, 37 predicted proteins | sample ArcticOcean_MG_C_6_FD_89690 | JGI IMG/M metagenome (GOLD analysis project Ga0115000, IMG submission 89690) | Marine microbial communities from western Arctic Ocean - ArcticOcean_MG_CB8_128 | ecosystem: Environmental > Aquatic > Marine > Oceanic | place: Arctic Ocean: Canada Basin | collected...
CACCGCCATGAGTTTCGGGGTCACGCCCATCGCCTTGGCCGCGTCGTCATGGTCCAACCCTGACAGATAGCGCAGGGTGAGGGCTCGTTCGTATCGCAGGTTGATGCGCTGCAGCGCCGAGCGCATTCGCTCCAACTCTGCGCTGGTGTCGAGGTGATCGAGATCGTCAATCGCGACATGATCGGCGAGTCGGTCGGCGGCCCGGCGGGCCCGGTCGCCGCGGCGCCGACTTTGCCGACGGAAGTGATCCGTGAGTTCGTTGGCTGCGATTCGAAACAGCCAGGGAGCGATTCCGGCAGACTGCCAACGAAACCGATCAAGTCGGGCCAAGGCCTTCTCAAACGTTGCCGCCGTGACGTCCTCGGCGAGCGAAACATCGCCACATCAGCGCAGCACGAATCGATAGATCGCGTCGACGTGCAGTCGATAGAGAGCCGCGAACGCATCAGCATCGGTTCGCGCCCGCTCGACGAGCGACTGCTCGTCGAGCCTGGCTTGATCATCAGCGTGCGCGTCCACCACCCACCAGCGTGACCCATGAGAGGGGCACGCCGGTGGCATGGATGCAGGACGGGGAGACGCACGGGACACCCGAGTCGCGATCGAGTTACTCAGTCCCGAGCGGTCGGACGGGCGGTCACCACGACCTCGCGAGCCGGTTCCGGTCGGACCTGGGCCCGTTCGACATCTGGGCGTTTGGCGGCAGCCCGGTCGGTGTCGGGCCGATCCGCCGGGCGAAGGCCCACGGTTTTTGCTCGACTCCGGCCGATGATCTCACCCTCAGCGTCGACGGCGGTGACCACATAGGTGTATCGATGGCCTGCCGCGATGGCCGTGTCTCGGTACGACTGGGTGTCGAGTCCAACTCGAGCCAGCACTGTTCGTTCGCCGCCATCGACGGACTTCCAAAGGATGTAGCCGGACGCTCGGTCATGCTCGATACCGCTCCATTCGCAGCCAGCCGAGGCGGTGGCATCACCCTCGCCGTGGGCTGCTGCACATGTCAGCCGGAGCGGAACGAGGTCGATCTCCGGCGCGTCGTGCCAGCGGAGCCGCACTGTCTCCAAACGACTGCGGGCAATCACGTCACCCTCGACATCGAGGCCGAGCACGGCGAAGAGGTATTTGGCCGGGGCGACGACTCCGTCATCGGTATACGACGCCGCATCCGCGCCGAGCGTTGCGACAAGAACCCGGTCGCCTCGCTCAGGCCGAACCTGCAATCGCCACAGCTGCCACGCTCGAACATCGAGATCGTCGCCGGCCAGCCATTCGCAACGGACGGCCGCAGCCGAGTCGCTCTGGCGAGGCGCACAATGGAGCTTGATTGCGGCATCAACGTCCGGGAGTTCGAGGGCTGAACCCGTGAGCTCCGCCACGATCTGTCGCAATGGATGTGAGGCAGGGATGGCGGCATTCGAATCTGTCGCATCACTAGCCGCTGCCGGCACCGCCAACAACGACGTCGCCATCACAACAACCGTCAACAGCATCGTTTTCGTTTTCTGTGAACGGAAACCGGCCGTATAGGCCGGTTTCCGTTCACAGAACCTGGAGAGGGGGGATCGGCGGGGCATTAGGGACTCGATTCGGGAGGGGGACATCCCTTCAACGCTGACAAATGGGGGGATTACACCCATCCCCCAGATTTCTGGGTGGCCCTTGCCAGACGCGGCGATAACGTCGCTGCTGTGGGTTCACTGATTAAGAAGCGCCGCAAGCGCATGCGAAAGAAGAAGCACAAGAAGATGCTCCGAAAGACGCGCCACCAGCGCAAGAAGTAGCGACGGCGCGGCCATGTGGTCGCGCACCCCTACTCGCTGGCTGGAACGGTCGTTGTTACGACCCGCCCGTCTCCCGGATACGCACCTTCAACGAACCACGTACTGCCGCTTCCGGCAAGGCGCGGACGTTGGCCCGATGCCTCTGCGAGTTCGTCGCGCCACCGAGTCAGCTCTGGTGCAACCTGCATCGCGGCCGGTTCGAGGTCATTTCCGTAGTCACCGGTCGGGCCGCCCATCGCGTCCCATGCCGCATATACCGCGAGTGTGGAACAGTGCACGGGTGGCGTCAACAACGTGAGCGTCTTCGCTTCAAACGGCAGCGACTCAACCGCTTCGCCTATGCCCGTGACCCGAGCGCGTCCGCCGCGGAGGCAGAACGCAACATCTGCCCCGATCCTGGCGGCACCGTTCAGGTCGTCGTAGCCAGCCCATCGCAAGATCGCGGCCGCATCCGACGAGCCTCCGCCGAGGCCCGCGCCTGCAGGAATCCGCTTAGTCAGCCGCACCGCGGCAGTTCGCCTGACCAAACGAAGGGCCTGCAACACCAGGTTATCGCCGCTGATGACCTCGGCCCCACCGGCTTCGGTGACCACTGTTAAGGAATCACCAGCGTCAATCTCGAGCGTGTCGTGGAAGTCAAGCGACACCATTTCGGCGTCGATGATGTGATAGCCGTCGTCGCGCAACCCCACCATGCGCAGCGATAGGGTGAGCTTGGCGGGAGCAGGAATCGTGACCACGACCGCAGGCTAGGGTGCGCGCATGACGCTCGGCACCCGTCCCTTCACACCTGGCCTCCATGATCTCGGCCAAGGCAACTGGGCTTGGATCCAACCCGACGGTGGATAGGGCTAGTCCAACGCCGGACTCATCGTCGACGGCGAAGAGTCGCTACTCATCGACACACTCTTCGACCTCCCACTCACGCAGCGAATGCTCGATGCGTTCACCGACGCCGTGGCCGACCGATCGACTGTTTATACGGGTGACATTCTCTTCGTGGAGGGCCACCCCATTCTCTGGGACCGTCAGCGAGCCTGACCGGCCAGCCGAGCCCAGGCTTCGAGATCGAGAGTTTCGGGTCGTGCTTGGGGATCGACGTCGGCTACGGCAAAGCCTTCGGGTGAGACACGATCGACCAGCGACCGGCGGAGCATCTTGCGACGCTGACCGAACGCGGCGCGCAGAACCGGTTCGATCTCGGCGAGCGGTGCAGAAACCGGCGGCGTGTCGTGGCGTCGGATCCTGACCAGCACGGACTCGACCCGCGGCTGCGGATGAAAGACCGTTGCCGGCACGCTGGCGACCACTTCCGCCACACCGTGGAAGGCGACGAGAGTTGACGGGATACCCACGGCCTTGCCGGAGGTCGCCGCCAAACGTTCGCCCGCCTCGCGCTGCACCATCACCAGCATTGAGGTGATCTTGGGCACGTCGCGCAGAAGATCAAGAATGAGCGGTGTCGCCACGTTGTAGGGAAGATTCGCGACGAGGGACCACGACTCGTGGTTCGCAAGAATCTCCGACCAGTCGACTTCTCTCGCATCACCTTCCACGACGCGCACGCCATGTGGCTCGACGATCTCGCGCAGGATTGGCACGAGATCACGGTCCATCTCGACCGCGGTGATGTCGGCTTCATGCTCAACGAGCGCCAGGGTGAGCGAACCCAAGCCGGCTCCGATTTCTATAACCGGATCACCGGCGCCTACCTCAGCGAGGCGGGCAATTCGGCGGACAGTATTCGGGTCGATTACAAAGTTCTGACCGAGAGCACGGCGAGCTTCGAGGCCGTGCCGATCCAGCAGGGCGCGCAAGTCCTGGGGGGAGTGAGTCACGAAGCGGTTCTACGCGGCAGCGGCCGCTTGTGCGCCGCAGAACCGCCACGGATACCAACCTTGACTGCTCCACAGCGAGAAGGCCATCGCGTCTTGCGCGGCCGGTGCCGCTGCGGCGGGATCGACGCTGACCAAGGACGGGTCGTGAAGACTCGTCACCCAATCCCAGGTAGCCTGCGAGAACTGGTACGCCCCGCGATACCGCCCATTGACACTCACGACTGAGTAGTTGTTGCTGGATTCACAATCCCGCAGCACATTCCATTGTGCGGCGGTTGGGCTCCCGGCCGACGGTTCGGTGGTGGCCGGAGGCGGCGCCGTTGTGGGCGGCGCCGTTGTGGACGGCGCCGTTGTGGTCGCTGCGGCGGCCTGACGTTGAAGCTCGACGACACGGGCGGTTTCGTCGGCGGCCACCTGGTCTGCTTCGGCCTGTCGGACGTCTTCAGCGACCCGCACCGCCTGTTGCAACGAGTCCGCTCGCATGGTGTCTCGAGCCTTCGTCCATGCATCAGCGCGCGAGAAGAACGCCTCTACATTCGTCTCCAGAAGGGGCGTGACTGCGGCCACCGGCTGGGTTGCAAGAATCAGCGACATCACGACGACCACTGCCAATCCAACGGCGCGGCGAGATGTGCGGCGGTTGCCGTCCAGAGCTCCATCCTTCCCTCTGGCATGGGCCGCATTCGCGGCTCATGGGCGTCGTACAACACGCGACCGTATGAGATTCGTAACACAATTGCAACCTTTGACAAGAGGCCCAGGGCTCTCAGATGTCGTCGAAACCGTAGAACGCTGCGGCCGTTGCCCATGTTGCGGCCTCGACTTCTTCAACCGAGATTCCCTTCGCCGCCGCGACCGCGGCACCAACCAGTGGCACGAGGGCGGGCCGATTCGGCTTTCCGCGGTGCGGGACCGGGGCAAGGTAGGGGCTGTCGGTTTCCACCAACAGCTGATCGATCGGGCACTCCGCCGCGGCGTCGCGCAGGTCTTGGCCGCTCGGGAAGGTGATGATTCCTGAGAACGAGAGGAGCGCGCCCCGGGCTCGACACTCCGCCCCTTCGGGCGCGCCGCCCGTGAAGCAATGGAAGACCGTCCGCCTTGGTGTGCCTTCCGCATCAAGGACTGCAAACGTGTCGTCCCACGCGCTCCGCGTATGAATGACCAGCGGGATATCGCGTTGGTTCGCGATAGCAATCTGGCGGCGGAAGACATCCGCCTGCACGTCGCGGGGCGAATGGTCGTAGTGGTAGTCGAGACCGCACTCCCCGATCGCCAGCACCTCCGACGCGTCGAGCAATTCCTCGAGCCCGTCGATGCCGTCCTTGGCATCGTGGGGATGAACCCCGGCCGTTGCCCAGACGCCGTCGTGGGCACGGGCCACGGCCATCATCTGCTTCGACTGCTCAATGGTGGTGCCAACGGTGACCATCCGGAGGACACCCGCGGCGCGGGCCTCCTCGACTTGCTCGGCGCCATCGGCGCCGGGAGGGATATGGCAGTGCTGATCAACCCACGGCATGACGTGTCGGCCTCAGTCTTCGCCGAGTAGCTCGTCGAGGTCGACCTTCGCGAACAGTGGAACCGGCTTCTCGATCACCGTGCCGGGTGCAACGGGCACCCGCTGCCAGCCTTCGACGGCACCGAGTGTCTCATCGAGCACCGCGCTGCTGAACGGCAGGAACGGCGTGAATCCGATCCGGATGCCGTTGATCGCGTCGAGCGCGGTGGCCAGGACCACGGCCGATCGCTCGGGGTCGGATTTCGCGAGCTTCCACGGCTCGGTGGCGTTGAGATAGGCGTTGATCGCTTGGGCGCCGTCCATCGCGCTTCGCAGCGCCGCTCGAAGCTCGGCCCGTTCGATCTGCTCTCCCCCGGTGGCAAGCATGGTGTCGACGGTCGCGAGCACGGTCTCGTCCTCGGCCACTCGGCCGGCCGACGCAGGCTGGGCGCCGTGGTTCTTGTGTACCATCGACAACACCCGGTTGACGAGGTTGCCCCACGTCGCCACAAGCTCTTCGTTGATCCGGCGAGCAATCTCTTCGACGGAGATATCGGTATCGGCTTGCTCCGGAAAGTTGGCGGCCAACGCGTAGCGCAGACCGTCGGGCTGGAACATGTTGAGCCCTTCCTCAATGGTGAGGCCAACCCCGCGGCTGGCCGACGCCTTACCGCCCTTGAACGTGACGTACTGGTTTGCCGGAACATCGTCGGGCAGGTGCAGATCGCCAGAACCCATGAGCTGGGCCGGCCAGAAGAGGCAATGGAACGGGATGTTGTCTTTACCAATGAAGTAGACGTGGCGGGATTCGTCGTTTTCCCACCAGCGGCGCCAAAGGTCGTCGTCGCCTTGTTGAGTGGCCCACTCCTGCGATGCCGACAGGTAGCCGATCACGGCGTCGTACCAAACGTAGATGCGCTTACCCGGCCCAAGATCGTCGACCGGGAGCTCAACGCCCCAGTCGAGGTCACGAGTGATCGCCCGATCGAGCAGGCCTTCGTCCTCGGTCCAGCCGAGGGCGAAGTTCAGGACATGGGGGCGCCAGCCCTTCTTGTCCTTCAACCAGGCCGCAACCTGTTCGTTGAAGTCGGAATAGCGGTAGTAGAAGTGCTCGGTCGCTCGTAGTTCGGGAGTGGCGCCACTGATCTTGGAGCGTGGGTCACCGAGCTCGGTCGCGTCGAGGGTGCGGCCACAGCTGTCGCATTGGTCGCCGCGAGCCTCCTCATAGGAGCAGTTCGGACATGTGCCTTCGACGTATCGATCAGGCAGGAACCGCTTGGCTTCCGGGTCGTAGAACTGATCCGAAGTACGGCGATCGATGTGTCCGTTTTCGAGCTGACGAAGGAACATTTCCTGCGTCACTCGAGCGTGGTGCGGCGTGCCCGTGGTGGTGTAGTTGTCCCACTGGATACCAATGGCGTCCCACTGCGCCACAAACTCGTTGTGGTAGCGATCGACGATGTCTTGTGGCGTGACGCCCTCGGCGTCGGCGCGGACTGTGATGGGGGTGCCGTGAACATCGGACCCCGACACCATCAACACGTCGTTGCCCACCCGACGTTGGTGACGGGCGAAGACATCGGCCGGCAAATAGGCGCCGGCGAGATGACCCAGGTGCCGAGACCCGGAGGCATAGGGCCAGGCAACGGCAACAAGAACAGGGGTGGACATGGCCCCCGAGGCTACCGGTGTGCCTTGTCGGCAGGTTGCCAATTCGCCGCGATCGGCGAGATCGCTCAGGCGTTAGCTCGCAGTGACGTCTCTCAGCACCGGCGAGTCGGCGACACCCGGACGCGAGCGCACGTCTTCGATTCGGTCAAGCTGGCGCTCAAGCTGACGGCGACGGGCACCAGAGAGCTCACCAAAACTTGTAGTGAGCGTGGAGATATGGCGGTCGACTTTGTCGATCTGCTCGGAGAACTTTCGCCATTGCTCGCCAAAGCCGCTCAGGCACTCGAGGATCTCTTCCGTCGCCCGTTCGACCTGGAAAGTGTCCATCGCCTGGCGGATGACGGCGAGCACCGCGAACAGCGAGGTGGGTGAACAAAGCACCACCTTTTGCCCGAGCGCGTCGTCCAGCAAGGTCATGTCGTTTTCGTGGATGAAGCCGTAGACGCTCTCGTTGGGGATGAAGAGCAGGAGATACCCAACGGTGGTGTCTTCGGCGGCGTATCCGCGGCCGTTGAGCTCCTTGACCCGGTCGCGCACATCTCGCAGGAAGCGATCCTTGTAGGCCGCCGCTTCGATGTCGGTCGGCGCCTCAAGATGGCGGAGATAATTGGTGACCGGGAACTTGACGTCCATGTGGAGCTGGCGATCGTCGGGCAGCAGGAACGTGAAGTCAGGTTTCGTGCCCCCCTCGATCATCTTCTGCTTGCGATAGTTGACGCCCTCGCGCATACCCGCGGTACGGAGAACATCTTCCGCCATCCGTTCGCCCCACTGACCACGGGCCTGCGGGTTTGCCAAGGCCTCGCGGAGATGCTGTGTGGTGTCGGCCAGAACCTTCTGCTGACGGGTGGCCGCCTCGAGACTCTCCACAAGTTGCCCGTGTTGCTGGGCCCGTTCCTTTTGTAGCTGGGCGACGAGTGTGCGGACCTGGGCCAACTCGCCACTCATGGCGGTGACCTGGTGGCCCAAGTTTTTCGACATGCCCCCAACGCGGGCATCGACAGTTTCGGACAGGCCGGTGACTCGCTCGGCGACCAGTTTGTCGACCTCGGCGACCTTTGCCTGTAGCGAGGCGACGACACCGCTGAGCTGCTCATCGATGCGCGCTTGGGCGCCGGTCATTCGGAGATCGATCGCGTCGCGGCGTACGTCGAGCTCGGCTGCTCCGGTCTTCAGGCGACTGTCGAAGCTCTCGCCCGCCACAGCGACGACCCGCTCGACCACACCATCAACCTGCTGAGATTGCCGGGCCGCTAGCTCTGTGGCCAGCTCGGCGACGAGATCACTGTGGGCGGTCTGACCGGTGCGCACGAGACGAAGTCCCAGCGCAACACCAAGGGCGGCGGCGATAAAGAGCGAGGCGATCAGCGAGATCACGAGCACTGGTTCCATGAACCGAATGCTACGAAGGGGGTGCGACAGCCTTAGGGATGCCGAGCGCAAGCTCGTAGGCGCGTCGCCGGCCAACGCCCAGCCCCTTGGCCACCGCGTCGCTGGCATCACGCCGACTCGCACCGGCGTCCAGTTCGGCCTCCAGCGCCGAGACAACCTCGTGGTCGGTGGCGTCGGCCGGTGGCGCCGCACCCTCGATCACCACGACGATCTCGCCTTTCGGGGCCGGGTCGGCCCATGCCGCCAATTCGGCGAATGTCCCCCGCACGAACTCCTCGTGGAGTTTCGTGAGCTCGCGGGCAACTGTGGCCCGCCGCTCGGACCCGCAGATCTCGGCCAGCGCCAACATCGTGGCGGCCACCCGCTTGGGCGATTCATAAATGATGACCGTGCGAGCTTCTTCGGCGATGGCCGCAAGGCGCTGCTTGCGCTCCGCTCCTTTGCGGGGCAAGAAACCTTCGAAGACAAAGCGGTCGGTGGCGTGGCCGCTGGCGACGAGCGCGGCCACCGCGGCGACGGGCCCCGGCACCACAGTGACCGTATGCTCCGCGGCGATTACCGCGGCGACGAGCCGACTACCAGGGTCGGACACTCCCGGCGTGCCGGCATCCGACACCAGCACGACACGTCCCCCGGCATCGAGGATCCCAACGACCTCGTCGACCGAGCGGGTCTCCGTGTGATCGTCGACGCGACGAAGTCGGACACCGTCGATTCCGGCGTGGGCGAGCAGCCGGCCAGTACGGCGGGTGTCTTCGCAGCAGATCAGAGCGGCCTTCTCCATCTCGGCCACGGCCCGCGGCGACAGATCGCCGAGGTTGCCGATCGGCGTAGCCACCAACACGAGTGCGGCGCTCATACGCGCACCTCGATCTGCACTCCGGGCTCAACACCCCATCGCCGCAACGACCCGGCCTCGGCTTCGATCACGCAGTGGGCCCGGCGTCGCCAGCGTCCGAGTCGACCGGGCCGCATCGTCACCACGGAAAGCACCACCATGTCGGCGTCGATATGTGCGACATCGATCGCGAACTGCATCCGCACCGTATGCACCAAACGGGCGGGGCGGAGCAGGAGCGCTCCTTCGATCCCGCGGCGGCCGAGCAGCCCCCGACGGCGAGTAGATGCAGTGTCGGCGATCTCAAGAGATGCCACCACTCGATCCTCTGCGACCAGCCACGCCATGGCGGAAATCTAAACCCACAACGCATGAAGCGGGCGTCTACCTATGGTGAAGTAATGATGTCGTCTGTCCCCCTGATCGACCTCACCGCGGCCGGAGACCTCGGCTTTACGGCCCGAGACCACCTCGTCGCGGCGGTCGATACCGCCTGCAGAGACGTCAGATTCTTCACGATTACCGGCCATCCGGTCAGCCATGAACTGCAAATAGGGATACTCGCGGCCGGGCAGGAATTCTTCGATCAGTCGTCGGCGAAGAAAGCAGAAATTGCTATCGAGCAGTCCAACCATCACCGCGGATACGCCGGGATTGGCGCCGAACAGCTGCAGCCGGATCTCCCGGGGGATGCCAAGGAAACACTCGACTTCGGCATCGAACGCTCCCTCGACGATCCCGGCTGCTCCCCGCTCGAAGGCCCCAATCAGTGGCCCGACCTTCCCGGGTTTCGAGACACCGTCGAGCGCTACCAGACCACAGCACGGGGAACCGCGTCACTTCTCCTCGGTGTGATTGCAACCGCACTCGATCTACCCGTCGACTTCTTCGAGCCAGGACTCGTCCACCCCCTTCTCGGCACGCGGATGGTCCACTACCCTCCGATGCCAAACCAGCAGATCAACCAACAACTCGGCTGCGGCGCCCACAGCGACTATGGATGCCTCACACTGTTGCTCACCGATGGTGTCCCCGGCCTCCAACTCCTGCGCCGCGACGACACCTGGGTCGATGTCGACGCGTCGGCCGGAGACCTCATCGTCAACCTCGGCGACCTTCTCGGTCGGTGGACGAACGACGTCTACCGCTCCACCAAACATCGCGTGCTGTCTCCGGCCGACCAGCACCGCTACTCCGTACCGGTTTTTGTGGACCCCGGCTACGACACCTACGTCGAGGTTCTCGGCTCGTGCATCGACGCGACACGACCATCTCGTTACAAGCCCGTACGTGCGGGTGACTATCTACGGTCTCGTTTCGACGACACGTTTGCGTATCGCCAGGGCGACTAGACGCCCGCTGTCTCGAGCTTCGCGGCCTTGGCTTCGCGACGCTCAACAAGACGGGCGCCGACCTTGCCGACGCGGCCGATGTACTTGACCAGCCGGACGCGTGATTCTTCCGCCTCGGCAGAGAGACCCTCAATCGATTCCAGCGCCCAGTCTCGCATGATCACGGGCTGCAGAATCTGGTCGTGATGAATCGCCAGGTCGTAGATACCCGCGTCGGCAATGGCCTTCGCATGGGAGGCAAACCCAGGGATACCGACACCCGGCATCGCAAAGTCGGTGGCTTGGCGTTCCATCGCTATGACTGCGGCAGAAGGATCGATTCCGATTACTGCGGTGAGAAGATCGCGGTAGAAGAGGAAGTGCAGATTTTCATCGGAGGCCACACGGCGCATGATCTGACGGCCGACGGGATCTTCGAGGGCCGTACCGGTATTGAAGTGGGAGATACGAGTGGCGAGTTCCTGAAGGGCGACGTAGGCGAGCCCTTCGACTGCGGTGGCCGGCTCCGGCACCTCTCCGGTCGATACCTGGATCATGCGGGCCCGTTCGAGGTCGACCGGATCGATCGCTCGGGTGGCCTGCAGGTAACCGTTGATCACCAAGCCGTGGCGACCTTCTTCGGCGGTCCAGCGACGGACCCATTCACCAAACGCACCGTCGCGACCGAACATGCGCTCGATGTCGCGGAAGTAGTAAGGCAGGTTGTCTTCGGTGAGAACGTTGACGAACAGCGCGCTGCGAATGGCCGGCGAAATCTGGGCGTCGTTGGGTTCCCACTCGTAGTCGGGTTCGTAGTCCGTGGCCTGTGTCCATGGCACGAGAGCATGGGGGAACCACTCTTTGGTGGTTTCGAGGTGGCGTTCGAGCAGCGTTCGCGCAGTGGCTTCGAGCGCTTCGACAAGGGGGATATCAGCGGGATTCACCATGGTAAGACCCAGCCTACCTGCCGGTAGGCAGGGAACGATGCACTTGGGATTTCGCGGGTGAGTAGAAGAGACACATTTCCTTGGACTCCCAACTATCCGGTGGGGTTACGCCCGACCCAGTGCCGCTCACACGTTGAAGCGGAACTCCATGACATCGCCGTCTTCGGCGATGTAGTCCTTGCCTTCAGAGCGCACCTTGCCGACGTCGCGAGCCGCGGCCCACGATCCGAGCGCGAGGAGCTCCTCGGCCTGAATGGTCTCGGCGCGAATGAAGCCGCGCTGGAAGTCAGTGTGGATCACGCCGGCACATTCCGGCGCGCTTGAGCCGGCTCGGAAGGTCCATGCTCGACTCTCCTTCTCCCCCGTTGTGAGGAAGGTTCGAAGTCCGAGCATGTGGTAGGCGCTCTTGAGGAATCGGGGCACTGCGCCTTCGCCGAGTCCGAGCGCTTCGAGCATCTCTTGACGCTCGTCGGCGTCCATCAACGCGGCCTCGGCTTCGAGCTGCACGCTCAAGACCACTACCTCGGCACCATCGAGTTCCGCTCGGACCGGCGCGGCGATCTCGTCTTCTTGACCGATCTGATCCTCGCCGATGTTCAGCACGGCCATGACTGGCTTGTTGGTGAGAAAGAAGTGTTCTTTGAGTTCAGCTCGATCATCGGCACAGAGCCCGGCCCGGTAGAGCGGGCTGCCCTCCGAGAGGCTCGCCACGCACTTCTCAAGAATTGCGGCCATCGGCTTCAGCGACGGATCACCCTTCATTGATCGAGTGGTCTTGTCGAGCGCCTTCTCCGCCGACGCGAGGTCAGCCAAGGCCAGTTCAATCTCGACTACCCGGAGGTGTTCGAGCGGATCAGAGGGGCCGGGCACATCGGAGTCGGGGAACGCACGCAGCACGAAGACGATCGCGTCGACCTCGCGGATGTGTGACAGAAAGGCGTTGCCCAGGCCTTCGCCCTGGCTCGCACCTTCAACAAGACCGCCGATGTCGGTGAACTGCACGGCGGCATGCACGATGTTCTTGCTCTCGCTCATCACCGCGAGCTGGTCAAGTCGATGATCAGGCACCTTGGCGACACCGATGTTGGGGTCGGTTGTGGCGAAGGCGTACGGCGCCGCGTGGGCACCACCGCCAGCCAGGGCGTTGTATAGCGAGCTCTTGCCCGCATTGGGAAGGCCGACGAATCCGAATCGCTCCATTCGGGCGAGGCTATCGACGCCGGATGCTTGTACCGTGGGAACTCGTGACCGACGTGACCGACTCCGTGTCGTCCGCAGCGAGCGGCGCCGCCGACCGCCCGGTTGATGATGCCCAGCTGGCCTCCGCCGAGCGTGCGTTCTCGAAGTCGCTACTGGTCTCCGCAGTGCGCTGCACGCTCACCTATGTGCTGATCCCGTTCATCTTCCCGATCGTGGGGTTTGGCGCGGGATTTGGCCCCTGGATCGGCGTGCCGATCGGCGTCGCCGCCATAGTCGCCAACGTCGTCAGTATTCGGCGTTTCCATCGCGCCGATCACAAGTGGAAGTGGCCGATGACCGCCATCAACGTTGGCATCATCGTTCTACTCATCGTGCTTGTGGCGATTGACTTCACCAGCCTCTAGTCCCGCTCTACTCAACTGATCGTCGCTCACGGCAAGGCACGTAGGGGTGCCGCAGGAACTCTCACTGGCCACGACTGAATGGTCATTGCCGACCACTCCGCTCGCCTCACCATTACCCCGGGCTCGACGACGAACGTCTCGCATAGACCACATCACATTCGTCGTGATGAGGCCTTCCGCAGGGAGGGCAAATCAGAGTCAGCCCGCTATCGTATTGGCCATGTCGAAGCGCACAAAGAAGAAGAAGGCGAAAACTCGCCGTAGTAAGGCCAACCACGGGCGCAAGCCAAACCAGGGCCGCAACAGCTAACTCGCGCTTCTCAATACAGCGTTCTTGTAACTGAATCTCTGCGCACCGCCGGCCTCAACCGGCGGTGTTGCTCGTTTTGGCCTCGTCCGTGCAACACTTGACGAGTGCTCGTATTCGACGGTGACTGTGGCTTCTGCACGAGTTCGGCTCGTTGGATCGGGGCGCGCCTCCCCGCCGGGACCGCCGCTGTGCCGTGGCAATCGTGCGACCTGGCCGCACTCGGACTCACGAAAGCTGACGTCACAACGGCGGCGTACTGGATCGACGATCAGGGCGTCGCCCATCGCGGCCATCGAGCGATCGGCCGGTCGCTCATCGCGGCCGGAGGGATCTGGCGCCCGCTCGGACGAATCACGATCACTCCCCCGGTCAGCTGGCTCGCGAGCCCCGTCTACAAGCTGATCGCGCGCTACCGCTACAAGCTTCCTGGTGCCACCGACGCCTGCCGACTCGATAGCTAGGGCTGCTCGTCGCGGGGCCAGACCGGCTCGCGCTTCTCAACGAAGGCCGTCATGCCTTCGCGCATCTCCGGATTCATGAGCGAGCGCTGAAAGACACGAGCGTCGTGCGGTCGGAGCTGACGGTTGATGTCGTCCTTGATCACTGCTCGGCTGGCGGGCGCACCCTGCATGACCTTGGCCACGAGCGCGTCGACCGCCCCCTCGAATTCGTCGTCGGGCACGACCTGCTGCACAAGCCCCATCTGCATGGCTCGTTCCGCCCCGAAAGCCTCCATGGCGAACATGATCCACCGCGCGTTTCCGACGCCTACCCAATCGGCAAGCCGTGTGGCCATGAACACATCGGGGGCGCCCCGCAACAACTCGGGGGCCCGGAACCGCACCGAAGCCTTCACAATCGAGAAATCGCAATGCAGCATCAGGTCGAGACCCCCGGCGTAACAAAGGCCGTTGACCGCGCCGATCACGGCGGCCGAGCAACGCTCAAGATGTCGAAACGGAAAGTGATCGGTGGGGTCCCACTCGGCCGGCAGTGTCGGGTCGTCGATCGCATTTCCAGCCATGTCGCCGCCGACACAAAACACATCGTCGGTGCCGGTGATGACAAGCACATCAATGTCGGACTCTTTGTCCGCCACGATCGCGGCACGCTTCACGCCGCGATACATGTCCTGCGTCATCGAGTTACGGCGATCAACCCGATCAATTCGCACCCGCAGCACATGGTCGGCGTACGTCGCCACCAGGCAGGGCGATCCGAGGTCGATGACTTCGGCGTTCTTCATGACCATAACCGCCTATTTCGCCTGGTAGATGATGTCGTCGGGGATGACGAACGCATCGGGAGTGAACATCACCGCGTCTCCAAAAACCGAGTCGAGGAACGTCACGGCGAACGTATTAGTCAGCTCTTGGACTCGTTCGATCGCCATGTCGCCGGGCGAACAGCCCTCGACGGCGAGCGCCTCGACGGTCTCGCGGACAATCGGTGTCACTTCGGGCCGATCGGGATCCTCGAACCCGACCATGTAGTCACACAGATCAGTGAACGACTGATGTTCGCCGGCGATGAGCTCTAGGCGATAGTGCGGGGCGCTCGAGGACTGTTCCCATGCACGATTGACGTTGGGATCAACCGGCGTCGTCTTGTCATCAGTGCCCACAATCACGAGCGCCGGAACGCCCACCCGGGCGAGCGCTTCGTCGGACAGCAGACCGTCCTCGCCGCCGCTGCCTACCGCAGGAGCGAGCGGAATAATGGCGTCGATTCGGTCGTCGGCCGGAACGTCACCCGCTTCACTTTCGAAGCCCGCGACCGTCGCGTACGCCGTGAAGCCGCCGAATGAGTGACCCGTGAGCGCGATGCTCTCCACGTCGATCGCCGCGTGGTAGGGCGCCGTGAGCTCATTGGCCGGATCCAGGAAGTCGTCCAGAATCGACGATACGTCGAGAGGACGATTGACGGCGATGACCGCACCGTCATCGGATGTTTCGGTGATTCGCTCGACCGCGGTATTTCCGGTGTGATCCGGGGCAATCACGACATAGCCATGACTAGCGATCGTTTCGGTGTAGTTCGAGTGAATAAAGCGGACTCCGCCAGATCCATGCGAATAAACGACAAGCGGGAATGGTCCGTCAGCGGATAGGTCCGCCGCATCAGCGTCGAGGGCAAGTGGCGACTCGAAGGAATCACCGGTGATGAAGCTGTATTGATGGAGGTCGCCTTCCGCTCCCTCGGCCAGCGGAAACCACACGTCCACCGTGAGCGGACGTTCCCGCGCTTCATCAACAAGTACGACGGTCGTGACACCGACGGTGTATTCGCCCCGCCCGAGGAGACCGATCTCGGGCAGCTCGGGTTGCGTCGTGCTGGTGGTCGTCCGGAGTGTCGCAGAGGAGGTCGTCTCCTCTACGGGCGGATTGGCCTCGGAGTCGTCACCACACGCGGCCGCGAGCAACGAGAGGGTCAGTAAGAGAGTAAGAAGGCGTGGCATCGCCGTCATCTTGCCACTGCGGGCCAACGATCTCGACTTGCGAAGCATCGTGGTAGACCCATCGCCGTGAGCATCACTCTTTCTGAAGCCGAATCCCGGCGGGTTGTCGCCGGACATGGCGTCCCCGTTTCACCCTTTGTCACCGGCACCAGCACCAACGAGGTCATCGCCGCCGCCAACGCAGACTCCACGGTCGTCTACCCGGTCGTAGCCAAGCTCTGCGGACGCGCGATCGCCCACAAGACCGAGCGGGGCCTTGTGAAGTTGCGTCTCGCCGACGAAGCGGCCCTTCGCAGTGCGTGTGATGACCTGTTCGCCGCCGCTCGGCCAGATGATGGCGATGTCGAGGTGCTCGTGTCGACCATGGTCGACGGCAATCGTGAGCTCATCGCGGGCCTCAACGACGATCCTCAGTTCGGCCTCACCATCATGTTGGGGGTGGGCGGCATCCTCGCCGAGGCCATCCGCGACGTGGTGTTTCGTCTCGTACCAATCACCGAGGTCGACGCAGGGGAAATGATCGACGACCTCGCCACCCAGCGACTCCTCGAAGAATTCCGCGGCGAACCCGCGGTCGATCGCCAAGCGCTGGTCGAAGCGCTCGTGGCGCTTGCTGAGGTGGGCGAACAAGAAGCCGGTGTTCGCTCCATCGACCTAAACCCCATGATCCTCGTCGACGGCAAACCAGTCGCGGTCGATGCACTCATTGAGATCGATGCTGCAGAGGCCAGCCGATGACCAACTATGACCTGTCCACGCTCTTCGACCCGAAGGGCATCATCATCACCGGTGTCTCCAACCACCCCGGCAAGTTCGGGTTTGTGACGCTGCACAACCTTCTTGTTTCTGGATACGAGGGCAACATCTTTCCGGTGGGCCGGGAGCCGAGCGAAGCGCTCGGCCGGCCCGTGCTCGGTTCGATCGACGAAGTGCCCGACGGCGCGGCCGACATGATCTTCATCTGCACCCCGCAGGCCATCAACGAAGACCTGCTGCGCGCCGCCGCGGCCAAGGGTGTCACCGCGGCGTTCTTTGCAGCGGCCGGATACCGCGAGGCCGGACCCGAAGGAGTGGAAGCCGAACAGCGCCTCGTCGCGTTGGCGGACGAGCTCGGCGTCGCCGTCGCCGGCCCCAACGGCCAGGGTGTCGTGTCGACGCCATCGAAGATGTGCGCCCAGATCGTGGCGCCCTACGCCCCGGCGGGCCGCATCGCGATCGCGAGCCAGTCCGGCAACTTCGTCTCGTCGTTCCTCAACCTCTCGCATCACACCGGCGTCGGTATAAGCCGAGCCGTGGCAGCCGGCAACGCGGCGGTCCTCGGTATTGCCGACTATGTCGAATGGTTCGCCGATGACCCGGAGACCGACGTCTGCCTCGTCTACATGGAATCGGTCGACAACGGCCGTGAGATGTTCGATCGACTGCGGGCCGTTGCCGAACGTAAGCCCGTCGTCGTCGTGAAGGGTGGCGCTTCCGACGCGGGCGCTCGGGCGGCGGCCTCGCACACCGGCGCGCTCGCCTCTGACGATGCCGTCTTCGACGGCATGTGTCGCCAAGCGGGCCTGATCCGAGCTCGAGATGTCGAGGAAGCCTTCGAGACGGCGGCGACAATCGCTACCCAGCCTCTTCCCAAAGGAGACCGCGTCGTCGTCGTCACTACTGTCGGCGGCTGGGGTGTTGCCGCCGTCGATGCCATGGCCGGTAGTCGCCTCGAGGCCACACCGCTACCCGACGATCTCTACGCGGCGATCGACGAGAAGCTGCCACCCCGGTGGAGCAAGAACAACCCGATCGACATGGCCGGCGGTGAAACGCGCGACACCGTGCCCGAGATCATGGAGCTCGCCGCTGCCCATCCCGATGTCGATGCCGTCCTGTTCCTCGGACTCGGAATCCAGTCCAACACCGCGGCAATGATGCGCGAGGGCGAGTTCTACCCCGACCACGGCCTTGAGCGAATCGTGAACTTCCACGAGCGTCAAGACGCTCGCTACGCCGAAGCTGCGGCGGAGATTTCTCAGCGGACCGGCACGCCGGTGCTACTGGCCACCGAGCTCGCCAATGCTCGTCCCGACAATGCCGGTCCGGCCGCGGCGCACGCCGCGGGCCAGATGTGTCACTCGTCGGCCGGGCGGGCGATCCGCTCGCTCGACCTCATGGCCCGCTATTCGAATTGGCGACGGAGCCGGGGCCTCTGAGTTCTAGGGTCACTCCATGGCTACGACCCCCGAACCTCCATATCTCGCGGTGATTTTCACCAACCGGCGAGCGGGTTGGGGCGACCAGCCGACCGACGCCGCCTACGAAGCGGCTGCCGCTCGTATGGATGAACTCGCGAAAACGATCCCCGGGTATATCGGCATCGAATCGGCCCGCAGCGACGACGGAACCGGCATCACGGTGTCGTACTGGGAAGACGAGGACGCGATCGCACGCTGGCGGTCAGACACCGAACACCTTGACGTGCAGTCGTCCGGTCGAGACGACTGGTACGAGTGGTTCGAACTTCGGGTGGCACGAGTCGAGCGGGCACGGTCGTTTTCATGACGATCTTCGATGACATTCGCGAATCGTGCGCGGCCGTCGCGTTGGTCAGCACCCATGTGACGATCAATTACGACGCGGTCACGCAGTTCGCTCAGAGGCTCGACCTCGACACCGAGAAGAATGATCCCGGCCAGGAGCGAATGGGCTCCGAGGAATCCGCCACTGCGTTCGTCATGGCGCTCGATTCCATCAACTTCGGAAGCGGCTACTTCCCCTTCCTCCGCAAACGCCCCGGAATGTCCGGCTACCACACGGTGGCCAACTCGCTCCGTGATCTCATCGCCGACACCGGTCCTCTCACTACAAGTCGCCTCGCCACCTGGACCATCGACGATTCGGCCACCACGTTCGCCCAAGTGCTCGATGGCGGCCCCGCTCATGAGTTAATGGAGCTCTTCGTTACCGCCTGGCACGACCTGGCGGCGTTCGTCGACCAGCACGGCGACGGTTCGTTCGCGGCCACGGTCGCCCGCGCAGAAGGATCAGCCGCTCGCCTCGTCGAGATGTTCGATGAGATGCCCTTCTTCCACGACGTCCACAGCTACCCCGTGGTCGGCCCGGTGTCGCTCTACAAACGGGCCCAGATCACGGTGCAAGACCTCCACGTCACGTTCGGCGGAAAGGGGCCCGGAGCGTTCGAAGATCGCCGAGAGCTCACCATGTTCCCGGACAATCTGGTCCCCCACGTACTGCGGGTGGAAGGGGTCCTCGCCTTCGACGACGACCTCTTTGCCCGTATCGAGGCGGTAGAGGACATTCCGGTCGGTTCACCCGAAGAGGTAGAGATCCGGGCGTGCGGACTACATGCCGTAGAGCTTCTTCGGACGGCACTGGCCGAAACGGGAAATCGAATGACTACGGGCGATCTCGACAACCTTTTGTGGAACCTCGGAGCCGCCGAGCGTTACAAGGTTGTGCCTCGGCATCGCACCCGCTGCGTGTTCTACTGACGCATTTCGCGAAAAACGAAACGTAATCGTCAACTCATAGACGATGCAGAGCGGAAACGAGCGGGATAGCGTTCGCGCACTGTCGATTCGAGCACTGCGCGCTCGGTCGAATTCTTTAACCGCCGTCGTGCGGACCTTGGAGGAAAAATGCGCAAACGATTGCTTTTGATTCTCAGCATCCTGTTGTCGTTCACGCTGCTCGCAGCAGCGTGCGGTGACGATGATGACACCACAACCGAAGACCCAGCTGACACGCCGGCCGACGACGCACCAGTCGACGATGGCGACATGCCCGTCGACGATGCTGTCTCGGTTGGCCTTGTCTTCGACATTGGCGGCGAGGGCGACCAGTCGTTCAACGACTCCGCTGCGGCCGGCCTTGCTCGTGCCGAAGCTGAACTCGGCGTGACCATCTCGAAGGTCTCACCCAACGACGACGGCTCGAACCGTGCCGAACTCTTGCAGCTCCAGGCCGACAGCAACGACATCGTGATCGCCGTCGGTTTCCTCTTCGCTGACGATGCCACCGAAGTTTCCGGCGCCAACCCCGACACCAACTTCGGTGTCATCGATGACGCAATGCTCGACTTCGACAACGGTGGCGTGCCCCGCAGCGACAACGCTGCCGGCCTCACCTTCGCTGAAGAGCAGGGTTCTTTCCTCGTGGGCGCGGCTGCCGCTTCCTTGAGCGAGACCGGCACCATCGGCTTCATCGGCGGCGTGTGCTGCTTCGGCCTCATTGAGAAGTTCGAAGCTGGCTACATCGCTGGTGCGAAGGCCGTGAACGCCGATATCGAGATCATCTCTGAATACGTCACCGAGTTCCCGAACTTCGACGGCTTCAACGACCCGGCTGCTGGTCGTGAGACTGCTCTCGCGATCTACGAAGCAGGCGCCGACATCGTCTACCACGCTGCTGGAGGCACCGGCGCTGGCGTCTTCGCTGCAGCGAAGGAGCACAGCGAAGCCAGTGGCTCCAAGGTGTGGGGCATCGGCGTCGATTCCGATCAGTACAACACTGTGGGCGAAGAGGTCCAGGAATACGTCCTCACCTCGATGCTAAAGCGTGTCGACTCCGCCGTGTTCGAAATCGTGAGCGCACAGGTCGACGGTTCGTTCGCCTCCGGCAACACCGTCTACGACCTCTCGGTCGACGGCGTTGGCTACTCGACCTCGGGTGACTTCCTGCCCGCCGACCTGATTGCTTCCCTTGAAGACTTCAAGGCGCAAATCATCGCTGGCGAGATCGTGGTTCCGACGGATCCGACCGAAGCGTAAAGATTTCGTCATCCATATGACGTAGCAGCGGGGCCGGGATACATTCCCGGCCCCGTTGTAGTTTTCGCAGCGGTCAACGAGGAGAGGGAGTCGCGTGGCACTCGCCATCGAACTCAAGGGCATTACCAAGCGCTTTCCAGGCGTCGTCGCGAACGACGATGTGAATCTCGCGGTGGAGACCGGCGAGATCCACGCGGTCTGTGGGGAGAATGGGGCCGGCAAGTCCACCCTGATGAAGATTCTCTACGGCATGCAAGGGCCCGACGAGGGCACGATGCACGTCGACGGCAAGACCATGACCTTCACTTCCCCTGCCGATGCGATCGCTGCCGGCATCGGCATGGTCCATCAGCACTTCATGCTCGCTGGCAACCTCAGCGTGCTGGAGAACGTGATCCTCGGCTCCGAACCCACCCGCTCTGGCGTCATCGATCAGACAACGGCCCGAGCGCACCTCATCGAAGTTGGCGCCGCCTATGGCCTCGAGGTTGACCCGGATGAGTTCGTTGAGAATCTCGAAGTCGGCGAACGCCAGCGCGTGGAGATCATCAAGGTGCTCTACCGCGGGGCAAAGATCCTGATCCTTGATGAGCCCACGGCCGTATTAGTACCTCACGAAGTTGACGAACTCTTCCGCAATATGCGAGAGCTCAAGGCCGATGGCGCCACAATTTTGTTCATCGACCACAAGCTCGAAGAGGTCCTGGAGATCGCCGACACGATCACCGTTCTCCGGCATGGTCAAACCGTCGCCACCGTGAAACCGGCCGAGGTCACCACCGGTGACCTTGCCGAATTGATGGTGGGATCTCAGCTGCCAACATCACAGACAAGCAAGTCCACGGTTACGAACGACGTGGCCCTCAGGGTCGAGAATCTCACGGTCCTCGACGATGACAACCGCCCGGTCGTCGACTCGGTGAACCTCCAGATTCATCGCGGCGAAATCGTGGGCATCGCCGGTGTCGAAGGCAACGGTCAGACCGAGTTGGTCGAGGCGATCATCGGCACCGCGCGAGCCAGCATTGGCTCCATCACCCTTTGCGGCGATGACATCACCCATCAGAGCGTGCGTCACCGCCGCTCGGGCGGCATTGGACTGGTCCCACAAGATCGCCACGAAGAAGGCCTCCTCCTCGAAGCGCCACTCTGGGAAAACGCCGCACTCGGCCACCAGATGAAGATGCCGTTCGGTCGAGGTGTTTGGTTCGACCGGCCAGGGGCCCGCGATCAGACCGAGATGATTCGTTCGAAGTTCGATATCCGCAGCCCCGACATCGAAGTGTCGGCCCAGACACTCTCCGGCGGCAACCAGCAGAAGCTGATTATTGGTCGGGAACTGTCCGCCGAGCCCGACGTGCTGATCGCCGCCCACCCCACCCGAGGCATCGACGTGGGCGCCCAGGCAGCCGTCTGGGAACACATCCGAACAGCTCGAGCCGACGGCATGGGCACGCTGCTCATCTCGGCTGACCTCGATGAACTGATCGGGCTCTCCGACACCATCCTTGTGATGTACAAAGGCAAACTCGTCGCCACCGTTGATCCTGCCTCCGTCACTCCTCGAGAACTCGGCAGCTACATGACAGGAGCGGCACAGTGACCGGACTCATGGATCCGCTACCCAAGATGACCCCATCACCATCGACGGCCGCCGACTCCACCCAGCGTCGCCTCCTTATGGCGCTGGCCGCCCCGGTCGGCGCGATCACGTTCAGCTTCATTGCGGCCACGATCATGTTGTTCATCGCTGGCAGCAACCCGTTCGAGGCGTACGGCGACATGCTTGGCCACGCGAGCAAGCTCGAAACGCAGGTCTCGATGATTAATCGAGCTACGCCGCTCTACATCTCCGGTGTGGCGGCCGCGATTGGGTTCAAGATGAACCTGTTCAACATCGGCGTCGAGGGCCAGTATCGAATGGCCGCCATCTTCGCCGCCTACGTCGGCGGTGCGGTTGCACTCCCCGGGGTCTTCCACATTGGATTGATCATCGTCGTCGCGATGCTCGTGGGTGCCGCTTGGGCCGGCCTTGCCGGTGTGCTCTACACCCACCGCGGCATCAATGAAGTGATCGCCACCATCATGCTAAACGGCGTAGCCCTCGGAGTGATTGCCTGGCTTGTGCGTTCGTGGCAGGCCGAGGGCAACATCGCCCAGGTCGGCGTGGGTACCGAACGCATCGAGTCCTCCGGCATCATTCCCAACCTGAGCTGGATACCGGAGACGCTCTTCCGTGATCTCACCGGTACCGGCGAACTCACTGGTGTATTGATCATCGCGATCGCAGTCGGCGTGATCTATCACGTGCTCCTGAATCGCACGATATTTGGTTTCGAGCTCCGGGCGAGCGGTCTCAACCCTCGCGCCGCGCGGGCAGGCGGCGTGCCGCCCCGCCGGATGGCGCTCACTGCAATGCTACTTTCCGGCGGTATCGGTGGCCTGGTCGGCATTGCCGAGATCATGGACAAGGGTCGTTACAACCCAAACTTCGTCGGCGGCCTGGGATTCAACGGCATTGGCATCGCCCTACTCGGCCGAAACCATCCCGCCGGAATCGCGGTGGGTGCACTTCTTTGGGCCTTCCTCGAAGCCTCTAGCGACATTCTCCAGAACCAAGGCACTGCTCCGAAGGAGATCATCGACATCATGCGCGGTGTGATCTTGCTCACGGTGGTGATCGGCTACGAAGTCGTCAGCCGCATTCGAAAACGCGACGAAGCGGCCCGAGCCGCCGCTCGATTGACGGAGTCCACATCATGAAGGCACTGGACCGACTTCCCACCTCATTGCGCTGGATGGCGCTTACGGCCATAGGTGTTCTCGCACTGGCCGTCATCGAGATCATCACCGATAGCAACGGCCTCACGACCGGTAGCCAGGCCGGTGCCACCCTGCGCTGGGCGGCGCCGATCATGTTGGCCGGGCTCGGCGGTCTCTTCGCCGAGCGGGCGGGCGTGGTCAACATTGGCCTCGATGGCATGATGATTCTCGGCATGTGGTTCGGTGCCTGGGGCACCATCAACTACGGACCATGGGCCGGGCTCGCCTTCGGCATCCTCGGCGGCGCGCTTGGCGCCCTCGTGCACGCCATCGCCACGGTTTCCTTCGGTGTCGACCAGATCATCAGCGGCGTGGCGATCCTCATCGCAGCACCAGCCGTCACTCGCTACCTCTCCATCGAGATCTTCGCCGACTATGACGGCGGTGCAATCACGCAGTCGCCTCGCCTCGAGTCGGCGGGCAAATTCACCTTCCCGTTCTTCGCCGGCGGTGACCTCTTTGGCTGGAAATCGCCCGACATGTTGGGGTGGTTCAACGCCAAGGACTATCCAATCGTGTCGGACCTCACGGAGGTGGCACGAGGAATCACCTTCAACCTGAGCATGTTCACCGTTGTGGCGTATGCGCTCATCCCGGTCATTGCATTCGTGCTCTGGCGCACCCGCTTCGGCCTTCGCGTCCGGATCTGTGGCGAAAACCCCGCTGCGGGCGAGTCGCAGGGAATCAACATCTATGCCTACAAGTACGCAGCCGTGCTGCTTTCGGGGGCCCTCGCTGGCTTCGGAGGCGTGTTCATCGCCAGTCCTGAGCTCGGCGGCATCTACCAGGAAGGGTCGACCAACAGCGCTGGCTTTATCGGTCTCTCTGCCCTAATCGTTGGCAACTGGCGACCAGCCGGGGTGATGGCCGGTGCACTGCTCTTCGGATATCCGCGAGCGCTCGGACTGCGCGATCTCGACGGCGGCTCCACCCACGCCTTGCTGCTGGTGGCGGCACTTGTGCTCTTTGCCGTCGCCGTAGGCAACTTCCGCAAGCGGAACTACACCGACACTGTCCTTGCCGGCGCAATCGGCGGAGCGAGCCTTCTGTGGTTCCTGATCTCGGACACGGTCGCCGACTGGTTCATCGGCATTCTGCCGTTCATCATCGTGCTGCTCGTCCTCACCTTCTTCTCACAGCGACTCCGGATGCCGGCAACGGCCGGCCAGGCGTATCGCAAGGGCGAGACCTGAGCCTGATGCTCTCTCCAACACAACTCGCCGACTGGGATCGCGACGGCTACCTCGTGCTCGAGGACGCCATCGATCCGGCCGACTGCGACCGGCTTCGCGAACATGTCGTTACACAGCTTGCCGCGGCCGACCCCACGGTCAACGGTGGTCTCACGGTGTTCGACACCAACGGGCAGGGCCATGCCCAAAACGAGTACTTCCTCACCTCGGGCGATGTTGTTCGCTGGTTCCTCGAAGACGGCGCCGTGGCCGACGGCAAACTCACCCGTCCGCTCGAACTCGCAGTCAATAAGCTCGGCCATGCAATGCACGATCTCGATCCCGAGTTCGACCGCTTCAGCCGCACACCGTTTCTCGCCGAGCTGGCCACCGATCTCGGGTTCGTCGACCCTCGGCTGTTGCAGTCGATGTACATCTTCAAGCAGCCAGAGCTCGGCGGCGAGGTCACCTGTCATTGTGACCACACCTTCCTCTGGACCGAACCACAAACCGTCGTCGGCTACTGGTTTGCGATCGAAGATGCCACGCTCGAGAACGGTTGCCTCTGGGTGGCGCCCGGCCATCATCGCCACCCGGCCCGAGACCGGTTCCGTCGCAAAGGCGACGGTACGACCATGGAAATTCTGAGCGACGATCCGTGGCCCACCGAGGCGCTGATACCGATCGAAGCGAAGAAGGGCACGATGCTCGCCCTGCACGGCACACTCCCCCACTGGAGCGCACCGAACACCTCAGCGGCAAGCCGCCACGCCTACACGTTGCATCTGATCGACGGCACCGCCGCATATCCCGAAGACAACTGGCTCCATCGCGGCGAGGACATGCCGATGCGGGGGTTCTGATGACCGATTCGATCACTGAACAAGCAACCGTCCGCCACGCTATTCCCGACCAGCGCGCAACAATGATCGAGGTGCTCTCAGAGGCATTTCACAGCGATCCAATGATGGCGCTGCTCTTCCCCGACGAGCACAACTCGGCACTGGCCGACAAGACGCGGCTCACCGCGCTCATGGAGAACGAGGTCGACCGCCACCTACCTCTCGGCCATTCCTACATCGTCGATGACCTCGCCGCCGCGCTCTGGACCCCACCAGGGATCGACGCCGAGAGCGAGGAATTTGCCCTGCTCGTCAACGACCTTGCCGGGGCCGACCACATGGCCCCGCTGTTCCCCCAATTCATCGAGATGATGCAGTGGAAGCCCGACGAGCCCCACTTCTACCTGCACGTCATAGGTGCGGTCGACCGAGCCCGCGGCAAGGGTTACGGATCACTGCTTCTCCGTCGGGTAACCGACGTCTGTGATCGTGAAGGATTACCCGCCTACCTCGAAGCCTCCACCGCCAGGAGCGCCGCGCTTTATGCTCGACACGGGTTCGAAGAGATGGCGGTCATCAACTTTGCGCCCGGCGTGGCCCTTCGCCCCATGCTCCGCCCGGCGGCCTAACCTGGAGTATGGCTCCCGCAGTTCCCTCCCTCCTCGACGTCGGCCCGCCCACGCTCGAACGCATCAAGGGTGCGCCGAAGGTCGTGCTCCATGATCATCTCGATGGCGGCCTGCGCCCGGAGACGATTATCGAGATCGCGGAGCAGGTCGGATACACGGGCTTGCCCGCCACCGATCCCGCAGAGCTGACCGCATGGATGCAGCGGGGAGCGAACCGCAAGGACCTCACGCTCTATCTTGAGACCTTCGCTCACACCGTCGCCGTTATGCAGACCCGCGACGGCATCGAACGAGTGTCGCGAGAGTGTGCGGAAGACCTCGCCGCCGATGGCGTGGTGTACGCCGAAATCCGATTCGCACCCGAACTCCACACAGAGCAAGGTCTGAGTCTCGACGACGCGATCGAGGCCGTCCTCGCCGGTTTCGCGGCAGGTTCCGCCGGTACCAATCTCACCATCCGAGCAATCTGCTCCGCGATGCGCCACCAGCAGAACTCACTCGAAGTGGCGCAGGCGGCAGTTCGCTGGCGCGACGAGGGTGTTGTTGGCTTCGACATTGCCGGGCCCGAAGATGGCTTTCCGCCCGACGATCACCTTCTGGCGTTCCAGTACTGCCATCGAGAGAACTTCCACATCACCATCCACGCGGGCGAGGCCTACGGACCCAAGTCGATCTGGAAGGCGCTCCAATACTGCGGCGCCGAACGCCTCGGGCACGGCATCCGCATCATCGAAGACCTCACCCGCACCGACGACGGCGAGAGCAAGTTCGGCCGACTTGCGCACTACATCCGGGATCGACGCATCCCGCTTGAGATCTGCCCCACCTCCAACGTCAATACCGGCGTGGTCGATGAGATCGCCGACCACCCCATTGCCGAACTGATCGACCTGCGATTCCGGGTCACGCTCAACACCGACAATCGACTCATGTCGGGTGTTTCGATGTCCTCTGAGATGCACGCTCTCGTCGAGGCCTTCGACTACGGCTGGGACCGCCTTCGCTGGCTCACAGTCAACGGCATGAAGTCGAGTTTCCTCCCCTTTCGCGAACGGCTCCAGCTCATCGAACAGGTGATCAAGCCTCGTTATGCGCCGCTCGAAGCCTGGGCCCAGGAGCCCCGGGTCTAACCACCCAAACTGTCTTTGCTGCGGTTTCTGATATGCGAACCCCTCTCAAAACACTCAGCACATTTCTCCTCACGTTCGCCCTGTTGGCAGCAGCGTGCTCAGACGAACCGGCGGCCGAGGAGATCATCGAGAACCTCACCAACGGCACGGATCCGGTTGACGACCCGCCCCTCGATGGCTTCGAGATCCCCGACGCTAAGGCTCCTGAGGTCGACAACACGCCACTCCCCGTCGATGGGGAATATCGGATCGGCGTGCTCGACAACGGGCTCACCTACATGCTCCGGAGCAATGACACTCCGGGTGGGAGCCTCGACCTCCGACTCGTCGTCAACGCTGGCGCACTCCAGCAGCCAGTAGCGGAGGACGGCAGCGCCCACTTCCTCGAACACATGCTCTTCAACGGCACCGAGGCATTCCCCGGCAACGAACTCACCACACAGCTCCAGCGCCACGGCATTCGATTCGGTGCCGACGTCAACGCCTACACCAGCTACGACGAGACCGTCTACTTTCTCGGCGCACCGACATCGGATGCAGCCGCACCAACCGTGGCCTTCGATGTGCTGCGTGAGTGGGCCTCCCGAGCCACGATCGAACCCGCCGAAGTCGACGCCGAAATCGGTGTAGTCCGCGACGAACTGCGCCAACGCGGCGAATCCGTTCAGGGGATCATCAACGCCAAGTTCAGCGAGATCTACACCCGGGGCACGCCCTACGAAGGACACGATCCAATTGGTGAAGCCGAGCTGATCGAGTCAACCACCGCCGACACGCTGCGCGAGTTCTACGAGACCTGGTACCGGCCCGACTTGATGGCGATTGTTGTTGTGGGCGACGTTCCCCTCGATCGCCTCGAAGAAGAAATCACGTCTCGCTTCGCCGATCTGCCCGCTGCTTCTGCCGACGCGCCCGCCCGCGACGAAGTCACCGTTGATCTCAGCGCTACACCAGTAACCGAAGTGATCGTCCACCCGGACAACGGGGCCAACTTCATCTCGATCGACGTGCCCCTCCCGACGTGGGACCGCGGTACTGTCGGCGGCGAACGAATGCACCTTGTAGAACAGGCCGTGGCCGCCATGCTCGACACTCGACTCAATGAGGCGTTCCAGCGCGGCGATCTCGCCATCGATCAATCGCCGCACGTCAACGCTGGTTTCGCGGAGAACCGAGCGCAGCGGTTCTACGGAACGAACTTCCAGTCCGACGATCTCGAAGTCGGCCTTAACGACTACATGTCGCATCTCCTCCTCGCCGCCGCCGACGGTTTCACCGACGACGATGTCGCCCGAGTGCAGGCGCAGCTCATCGCCGCGATCGAGGACGAGCGGGCAACACTTGGATCCATCCAAGACTTCCAGTACGCCGACGCACTCACCGCCAACTATCTCACCGGCTCCGACCTCGACATCGCCGCTCGTCGACTGAGTCGACAGGGGGACGCCGTGGAAACGCTGACGGTCGATGAACTCACAAACTATTGGCGCTGGCTGCTGCAGTCCAGTGGGCCCGTCGTGATCGCGGTCACCGATGATCCCGACGCCGTTCCGACCGCCGACGCAATGGCGGAGGTCCTCGCCAACGCTCGGCCGGCGACACAAGGCGCCGCGGCGGTGGAGATCGAACAACTGATGACGGCACCAGAGGCCGCCGAAGTGGTCTCGACCGATGGGCGCACCGGCGGCTACTCCGACGTCGCCGAGTGGCACTTCGCGAATGGTGTGGTCGTCACCCACCAACAGACTGAGATCACCGATGGATCCTTCGACATCTGGGTGGAATCCACGGGTGGCTGGAGCACGATCGATGGGGGCGCCGCCGACTTTGCGGGAGCCGCCGTATCGGCCGTGCTGCAATCTGGTGTTGGCCCGCACGACACCGCCACGCTGCAGCGCTACCTCGAGAGCCGCGATGTTTCGCTGTTCGCCGGAATTGAGGAGTGGTTCGAGGGGCTCTATGGCTCGGCGTCGACGAGCGATGCTGAGGACCTGTTCGCCCTCATGCACCTGACGATGACCGAACCTCGGGTGGATGACGTGGCCCTCGGGTCCGTGGCCCGCGGCCAGGAGTCCGCGAACGAGATCGCCGAAACCGACGCCGACGTCCGCCAGAACGACCTTCTCCTGTCGCTGCTGAACGACGGCGACCCCCGCTACGAGACGCGCCTCACCCAGTTGGAGATCGATGCTCTCGACGCCGGTGAACTGCTAGACCTTTTCGCCGCACGCTTCAGCGCGATCGATGAGCTTCATGTGGCGATCGTGGGCGATATCGCGGCCAACTCGGCTCGCGATCTTGCGGCTCGCTACTTCGGAACGCTGCCCACACGACCAGCCGATACATGGCGAGACCTCGGTATCGAAATCCCCTCTACCGCGGTCTCCGGTGAAGTTGAACTCACCGATGGAACCGCCGACGGCGGACTCTCCCGCTTCGATTGGATCATTGGTGATCCCAGCGCCAAGCAAGAGGTCACCAGCGTCGTCCTCGCCACGATCATCACCAACCGCATCACCGAGACGATCCGGGAGGAGCTTGGTGCCAGCTATGGCGGCTTCGCCTCGATATCCGTCGACCGTGAGGGCCCGGGCGCGCTCGGCGCGTTCATCCAAGTCGACGGTGACCCGGCCCGACTTGACGAGATCCGCGGCGCACTCGACACGATCCTCGCCGAACTCGCGGCCAGCGGGCCGACCGCCGACGAGTTCGATCGAGCCATCAGCGTGACGACTAACGACTACAACTTCGTCAACGATCAGACGTTCCTCGTCAGCAACATTGCGACAACGCGTCATCCCGACGCCGACGTGCTGTTGGACACAAACCGCGGGCAGATCCTTCTCGGCCTGACCGCCGGTGATGTGCGGGCCCTCGTCGCCGCGCTCTTCGCCGACGCCGCCACGGTCGAGGTTGCCAAGGTCCTGCCCTAGGCCATCGGGCGAGAGAGATGGCATAGTCACACCCGTGCACGTCACAGTTGTTGATCATCCCCTCGCCGCGGTAGCGCTTACCCGCCTGCGCGACGAGACCACCACCCGACCCGCGTTTCGCGCGGCCCTGCGAAACCTGAGCCGCAATCTTGTCTACGAGGCCAGCCGCAACCTCGCGATCACCGAGATCAAAGTGGTCACGCCAATGGGCCCGACCACCGGAATCAGCCTGGGGGCCGACACTGAACTCCCGCTCCTCGTCCCGGTGCTGCGAGCGGGACTCGGCATGCTCGATGCTGCGCTGGCCGTCCTCCCGGAAGCCCGGACCGGATTTATTGGTCTCAAGCGCAACGAAGACACCCTGCAACCCGATGTCTATCTCGACACTGTGCCCGGCGACCTGAGAGGCCAGCCGGTCATGGTGCTCGACCCAATGTTGGCCACCGCGGGATCAGCCATCCACGCCTGCCAAAGCCTGCGGAACGCCAATGCTGGGGCCATCACCGTCGTCTGCGTGCTCTCGGCGCCCGAAGGGGTCGAAGCGCTTCGGGCCGCAGGCACCGCCGATGCTCACGTCACGGCATCGATCGACAGTCACCTCAACGAGATCGGCTACATCGTGCCGGGGCTGGGTGATGCCGGCGACCGACAGTTCGGCGTCGACTAGTGACCAGAGGCGTTGCCGTCGTCCCCGAGAGCCGTCCGGCGATGCACCAGGCCCTCACCGCCGCGGTGAAAGCCGCTGGCGCGGAAATTGTGCCTCTCGCCCATGCCGAAGCCGTGGTGTGGGCCGACCCGGCGGCGGTCGGCATGTTTCGAGAACTCATCGACGAGGCAACGGCGGCATCCTGGGTCCAACTCCCCTACGCCGGCATCTAATCGTTGGCCGACCTGCTCGACAACGATCACAAGTGGACATGCGGCAAGGGCGTCTATGCCGATGCCTGTGCCGAGTGGATGATCACTGGCCTTCTCGCTGCCTTTCGCGATATCCCCCGATTCGCCCGAGCTACATCATGGCCCCGCCAGGGCGGGCGCAATCTTCTCGGCGCGCAGATCACCCTGTTGGGCGGCGGCGGACTGGCCGAGTCGTTCCTGCGCCTGATCGAACCATGGCAATGCGACGTCACGGTCGTGCGCCGAACCGGCGAGCCCCTTCCCGGCGCGACCCGAACAGTCACCGCCGAGCAGCGTTTCGCGGCCGTGGGTGATGCCGACGCCGTGGTCGTCTGCCTGGCGCTCACACCCGAGACCACCGGCATTGTCGACCGCGAGCTTCTCGCGGCGATGCCCGACGACTGCTGGCTACTCAACGTCGGCCGCGGCCTCCACGTGCGCAACGCCGACCTGCTCGCCGCGCTCGATGCCGCCACAATCGGGGGCGCCGTGCTCGATGTCACCGATCCGGAACCACTCCCCGACGGTCATCCGCTCTGGGCCTACGACAATGTGCTCATCACCCCGCATGTTGGGAATACGCCGGAGATGGGGCTCCCGCTCCTCGCCGCCCGGGTTGAGGAAAACGTCCGGCGCTGGCTTCGGGGCGACGAACTCCTTGGCGGCGTCGACGTCGACGCCGGGTACTAGCCTCAGCCTTCAATGCTCGATCATGTCTTTACCGATGCCATCGGCGCGCTACGCGACGCTTTCGAGTTCTCCCGCCTCGAACGGCAGGCGTTTGAGGAGCGGTTCCAGGTAGATGTGCTGCTTGGTGATGTCACCTGGCAGACAAGCTACGGACTTCCCGGTGAAGGCCTTCCGCCCCGCGTGCAGGCCGACGTCACCTGCAGCTGGCCCACCTGGTCACAAACCGCATATCGCAGCTGGTATGTCGACGAGGAGCTCTCGGAGCCGCCCCGCATCGAGATCGAGGTCACACTGCGGGTGCAGCGCATGCAAGAGTCCCCGTCGCCCCGCACCGTTCTCAGTGTGCTGCCCATCACGAGCCCCGCGGTCGGCCGCGAGAAGCTCACCCGCAGCGGCCCCACGGTCGAGTCGATCTATGGCGCCGACCCCGACGATGCCGAATACGCGATCGAAGTGTCCTACGAAGGCGTCTACGAACTCGACGAAGCGTCGCTCGTCGATGGCTCGGCCCTCGATGAGCACTTCAACGCGTTGGGTGGGTGGGTCGCCTCCACTCTCGTGAAGCTGGGTGACCTCGACCTCGTGTTCGGACCGCCGCTCGAGGGTTAGATCCCTCGGCGAATCTCGCCCAGATCATCGAACTTCGGCTCGCGCCCTTCAGACTTCGCCACGAAGGTCTCGGCCATATCGCCGGGCTGGAACATGCCGGTCTGCCACGCGGCGATGTACTTCAGCGAGTTTTCGACGGTGTGATCACGGGTGTAGAGCACCATCTCCTTGGTGCCGTGCACGGCCAGAGGCGACTTCGACGCGATCTCGGCCGCGATCTCATGGACGCCGCTGAGCATCGACTCCTGATCATCGAAGACCTGGTTCACGAGGCCATACCCCAACGCCTGATCAGCCGGCATCCGGCGACCGGTGTATGCGAGTTCCCGGACGATGCCTTCGGGAATCAGCTTCGGAAGACGCTGGAGGGTGCCGACGTCGGCGGTCATACCGATATTGATTTCCTGGATGCAAAAGAACGCGTCGGCGGTGGCGTAGCGACAGTCGGCCGCCGTGACCATGTCCACGGCGCCCCCGATACAACCACCCTGAATCGCAGCCAGAACGGGCATACGAGCCTGTTCAAGAATCGAGAACGATTGTTGGAGATGGAGCACGTTGTAGCGAAATGCCGCACGCTGACGGCCTCGCTCCTTGATGTCCACGCCTCCTTCGACCGAGTTGCCGCCACCGCCGCCGAAGACGCTGAGATCCATTCCGGCACAGAAGTGTTTGCCGGTCGAGGAGAGAACCACCGCTCGCACCCGGCCAGAGTCAGAAAGCTCGCTGATGATCTCAGGAAGCTCCGACCAGAAAGCCGGAATCATCGAGTTATACGCGTCGGGCCGGGAGAGGCGAAGGTGGGCAACACCATCGGTCTCTTCGAGTTCGAAACAGGTGTATCCCATGCGGGCGAGGCTAGCGGCCTAGACCAGGCTGGTGAGAGCCACGTGGGGCCGGGCGCCGATGTGGGAGATGATCTCCCCGGCCGCAATCCCGCCGAGCTCGGCACAGCGAGTCAAGTCGGCACCATTAGCGAGCGCATGCATGAAGCCCGCGGCGTAGAGGTCGCCCGCTCCAGTGGCATCCACGACTTGGGTGACGGTCGCCGCCGGCACCACAATCTGCTCACCGTTGGCCACAACGACCGAGCCGGCGGAGGAGCGGGTGAGGGCGGAAATCTCCACCATCTCGCCAATCTTTGCGGCCGCGACATCGAAGTTGTCGGTCTCAAAGAGCGCGCAGATTTCGGCCTCGTTCGCGAACAAAAGATCGACATTGTTCGCGAGGAGATCGAGCCATTCCTCGCGATGACGGTCGACACAGAAAGAATCGGACAGCGTGAGCGACACGCGTCGCCCCGCATCGGCGGCGACGGCCATTGCGCCACGGATCGCTTCTTTCGCGATGTCCATGTCCCAGAGGTAGCCCTCGCAGTAAGTAATCGCGGCAGAAGCGACGACACTCTCATCGATGTCGTCGGGGCTCAGCATGGCGCTGATGCCCAGGAACGTATTCATCGTGCGTTCGGCATCCGGTGTGACCTGGATGAGGCAGCGGGCAGTCGGCGGACCGTCAGTCCCGGGCGCAACATTGAAGCCCACGCCAGTGGCTCGCAGGTCGCGAATGAAGACCTCGCCCAGCTGATCGTCGCGGACCTTGCCGAGATACGCGGCGTTGGAACCAAGGCTCGCAAGCCCGGCCATCGTGTTGGCGGCGGAACCGCCAGAAGCCTCGATGCCAGCAGGCATCGATGCGTAGAGCGAGGTGGCCCGATCGGCATCGATCAGGGTCATCCCGCCCTTATTCAGGTTGTGCCTTGCGATGAATCCTTCGTCGACAGTGGCGATGACATCAACGATGGCGTTACCGACGCCAACGACGTCAAGGGAGGATTCCATGAGGGCTCCAAGGGCAGGGGTCCGGAACCCATCGACTGTATCGTCTCGGCTCTGAGGCTCACCCTGACACTTCGGGGTGAGCGGCGGCTAGCGCACTAGGCCGCCAGCTCTTCGTCTCGCCCCTCAGTAATAGCGCGAGCGAACGCTTCGTCGTCCACCCCGAGCTGTGCATCGGGCCATTCGATTGGATCGAACGACTGCTGCATCTCTTGGTGACGATCTCGGCTCCGCATACCGACTCCTCCGGTTTGTCCCCCAACGAGTGTCGGGCGAAATCTCAATACCTCCATCAAAACAGATTTGCGTATTACAGAGGTGCGTTTCGTCTTACGATCCGATGAAGATCTGTCAACGGGAGCGGGCGGCAATACGGCTAGATTTTGACTATGACCGACCCGGATCCACGCCTTCCGACGCACGTTGTCCCGCATCGCTACGAACTTGTGTTGGAGCCCGACCTCCCGGCGGCGACGTTCCGCGGCAGCGTCACGATCGACGTTGAGCTCACCGAGAAGACCGACGAAATCATCTGCAACTCGGCCGATCTCGACATCGAGACCGCCCTGATCATCACCGGCGAAGGCGCTGCGGCAGTCGAACATCGACCCGACGTGCGGCTCGTTCCGGACACCGAACGACTCCATCTCACGCTACCGAGCGATCTCGAAGCCGGGACCGCACGGATCGTCTGCACCTTTCGGGGCGAACTCAACGACCGGTTGAAGGGTTTCTATCGGTCGACCTATACCGACGACGGCGGAGCGGAACACACGATCGCCACCACGCAATTTCAGTCGACCGACGCTCGGCGAGCGTTCCCGTGCTGGGACGAACCGGCGTGGAAGGCAACGTTCGCCACCACGCTGGTCATCGACCCGGACCATCTCGCCGTCGCCAACAGCGCGGAGATCGCCGACACGATCGACCCCGACGGGCGCCGACGAATCGCGTTCGCGGAAACCATGCGGATGTCCACCTACCTGGTCGCGTTTGTTGTTGGCCCGCTTGAGGTGACCGAACCCGTCGATGCCGGCGGGGTTCCCGTGCGGGTCGTCCACCGTCCCGGCCAGGGCCACCTCACCTCATTCGCTCTCGACGTGGCGGTTCACGCACTCGATTGGTTCGCCGCCTACTACGCAATCCCCTACCCCGGCGACAAGGTCGACCTTCTTGCTATCCCCGACTTCGCCTTTGGGGCGATGGAGAACCTCGGCTGCGTGACCTTCCGAGAGGTGCTGCTCTTGGTCGACCCCGACGGCGCCAGCCAACCAGAGCTACAAAACGTGGCCGACGTGATCAACCACGAACTCGCCCACATGTGGTTCGGTGACCTTGTCACGATGAAGTGGTGGGAGGGGATCTGGCTCAACGAGGCGTTCGCCACCTTCATGGAGACATCCTGCAGCCACGCCTACCGGCCGGATTGGCAAGTCTGGACCACTTTCGGGCGAGCCCGCGCCGCGGCATTCGACACCGACGCGCTTCTCTCCACCCGTCCGATCGAGTTTCCGGTTGTCACCCCCGAAGAAGCCGAAGGGATGTTCGACATCCTCACCTACGAGAAGGGCGCGTCCGTCGTCCGGATGCTCGAGCAACATCTGGGAGCCGAGCTCTTCCGAGATGGGGTCCGTCACTATCTCCAGACCCACGCCTACGCGAACACAGAAACCAGCGACCTCTGGGACGCACTCGAGCACGTCTCCAACGAGCCCGTCCGTCGGATGATGGACGGGTGGATCTATCAGGGCGGGTATCCCGTGATCGAGGCCGAACAGACACCCCATGGCATTGATCTCAAGCAGCGCCAGTTCACCCTCGACGCGGCCATCGCCGACGATCGGGCGTGGGTAGTCCCGATTGGAGTGCGGCTCCTCCATGAGGGAGCGGTGACCGACCATCGTCTCCTTCTCGACTCAGCGACAACCACACTCACCGCGCCGGGAACGCTGGTTTCCGCCAACGCTGATGCGGCTGGCTTCTTTCGGGTAAAGCCCGGCGCAGCAGTCAAAGCCGACGTGATCGCCAACGGCCCTGCTCCTCGCACCGCCGACGAGCGCCACGGCCTGGTCGATGATGCGTGGGCACTCACCATTGCTGGCGAGCTCACCGCCGCCGACTGGCTAGCCCTTGCCGCGGCCCTCGCGGGCGAGACTGATCTCACCGTGTGGCAGGCAATTAGCACCGGCCTGGCTGGCCTAATGCGGCTCGTTGAAGACAGCACCGCGGTCACTGCCGCAATGGCCGCTCGGATCCAAGCCCTCGCCGGACCGGTGCTCGCTCAGCTCGGATTCGATGCCGCTCCGGACGACGACGACCGCACTCGCGAGCTCCGGGCAACGCTGATCCGACTCCTTGGAGCGGTAGCCAACGATTCGGCGGTCATCGCCGAGGCAAGAGCGCTGGTCAACAGCGCCGACGCCACGATCGCCTCCGCAGCCCTCGTTGTTGTCGCTCACCACGCCGACCGCGCCGATGCAGAACGAATTCGGGCAGAGTGGAAGGGAGCCGTCGATCCGCAGACCGAACAGCGCAACCTCCGCGCTCTCGCTGATTTACCCAACGTCGAACTCGTCGCCGAAGTGCTCCAAGAGGTGCTCGACGGACACGTTCGCACCCAAGACGGGCCGTACGTGCTCCGCCGAGCGCTCACCAATCGGGTTGCCGGCGCCGCGGTGTGGGAATTTGTCACCCAGAATTGGGCGGCGCTCACTGAGCGATTCCCGAGCAACTCCGTCGCCCGCATGCTCGAAGGGGTCACTGCGCTCGACCGAGAAGGGTCCGTCACTGAGGTTCGCCAGTTCCTCGCCGACCACCCGGTACCCCAGGGTGAGAAGCAAATCTCACAACATCTGGAGCGTCAACGGATCAACGCCGAGTTCCGCGACCGGGAAGCCTCTCGCTTTGGCGCATCGCTGTAGCAACGCCCGACCTCAGAATTTGGGGCGTCCGCGCCGATAGCTGAACGTGACACCGACTCTTCCTTTCACCGCACTGCCGAGCGTCGAGGTCTTCGCGTGCGAAGACCGTGTCGCCCAGCTGATCTGGCGAGACCTTCCGAACGGCCTCGTCGGCGCCATCGTGAATGGACGTGAACAGATCCTAGGCGAGGGCGGCCGACCCGGTGCCGGCGAGATCACCGGACTCAAGCCAAGCACCAGCCACGCCGTTGACATCACGCTCGATGGGCGGGTCCTCTTCCAGCGAACGATTCATAACGATTCGACGGTCGAGGGCGACGCGCTCGCCCGCATCGCCACGATTAGCGACCTTCACTTGGGCGAGGAAAGCTTCGGACTCTTCAAGGAGATGAAGGAAGCTCATTCGGTCGATGCCGACTACCCACTGCGATTCGCCCGCGCCGCCGTCCGAGAAGCGGAGGCTTGGGGCGCGGAGTTGCTCGTCATAAAGGGCGACATCACCGACTTCGGACTCCCCGACCAATGGGCACTCTTCGACGAACTCCTCAACCACGTGAACATCCCGGTGGTGGCGATTCCTGGCAATCACGACACAGTGGGCCGCCCCGGCTCGCTCGATGCGACTGCCGAACTACAACGACGAGGCCTCTTCCCTTCGCCGGTCCACACGATGGATCTTCCGGGCGTGCAGTTGATCGCCGCAAACACCGCGATCGATCGCCACACCTGGGGAAAGCTCCAGCCAATTGCGGATGACCTCGTGTCGGCAGTCGCCGCCGATCGGCCCTCGATGTTGTTTGTGCACCACCACTTGGAGACGCACTTCTACCCGCGGATCTGGCCCTTTAGTGCCCGCCGCCGCGATGCGTCGCCCGTCATCGATGCAATGCTTGAGCGCAACCCTGCTCTCTTCATCACGTCGGGCCACTCCCACCGCAATCGCCGGCGTCGGCAATGGTCGGCAATGGTGACTGAGGTCGGCTCAACGAAGGACCACCCGGGTGTGTGGGCTGGCTATGTGGTTCACCAGGCTGGCGTGCGCCAGGTCGTTCGCCGGGTCGCCGAGCCATC
>Ga0115000_10000458_pt1 | contig 37998 bp, 36 predicted proteins | sample ArcticOcean_MG_C_6_FD_89690 | JGI IMG/M metagenome (GOLD analysis project Ga0115000, IMG submission 89690) | Marine microbial communities from western Arctic Ocean - ArcticOcean_MG_CB8_128 | ecosystem: Environmental > Aquatic > Marine > Oceanic | place: Arctic Ocean: Canada Basin | collected...
AATCAGATTCAACCTACACAATTGAAGTCACGCATGACTTAAAACAATGGGGCGAGATTGGCGAATTCCAAGGCACCGGAAGCTCGGTTGAATTCACTGATTGGCGTAAAGCGATTTTCCAGAAGCAGTACTATCGGGTGAAGTTAGCAGAGTAAAAACCCTGCTTGATTAGAGAGTTGAAGGGCAATGAAACACCTCCAACAATTTTAGGTGGCGTACATACATAACATGAAAATTTTATTTAGCGTTAGCGCTATAGTACTTATAATTATAGGGTGTAATTATCCAGATACAATTGACTCCGTAATCGTTCTATCACCTCCAACTAGTCAGCCTAATCAAGTCGAAAAGACACCTATTCCCATACCATTAACGGAGATCGAGCTACCAACAGAGAACGAAAAATCAGCTTTAATAGACAAAACAATAACCGTATTTGGGATCAAGGTTTTTGCATTGGAGGGGGTTACAGACCGAGATCTGAAACTAGTGGCGAATGTTCTAGCCCAATGGATTGATAACGATGAGGACGGGACTCCAGATAATCCGGCCGTCCTCGCTGAGATTGTCAGACAGAAAAGTCGGATGATCCTTGGCGTCACTTTTGATCAAATCGGCCCGTGGCATGAGAATTCACAGGGGATGTTAAAGTATGTACATGCCCCTACCTATGGCTTGGATGTCACAACTATCAATCACAACTGGTATGGCCTGCCCCTTAGCGAGTATTCTCAGGATCATTACCGTACCGAAGGGCTTTTCCCGCCGGATGCAACAACAGAAGAAACCTTCCATCTCATAACGGACATTGGGTATGCAAACGTATATCCATCCACCTTTTGGCATGGTGAAGGTGGCGACAATCCCTCAGAGGCTCTTCGCTCTCATATCGCAAAGCGTGGAGAAGGACAAAAGGATGCCTCTCTGTTAACGGTGGCGATGGATAACGCTCGCGGGGGGTATTTCAAACACATGCCAAATCAATATCCCGATAACGCGTGGTATACCCGATCAGACGACTGCGGATATAAATGTTTTGTCGGTGAATACATCCATTGGGGAATGATCACCCTTGTTGGCTATAACGAGACACGTGAAGAAGGTATTCAGGATCAGTGGAAGATAACAAACGCCCATTCTCTGCGTAATAGGGACCCTGCTTTATATGGGTTGATCACGAACACTGAATATAACTTTCCTAAAACTGCCCCGGACGGATCTTACTGTGATTAAAGCCAATGAATACTAAAGCAACCAGAACTCGCCGACCTCCTCCGCAAACACGGCGGCAAGACGGGTGCAGAATTGAAAGCTGAAGGGAAATGAAACACATACTAATCACACAACAATCGCAGCCGTTGTGCTGGTGGGGTGTGGGCCGAGTGTGGATATTTGGACTGCTGCCGATAAAGGAAACATTGAAGCCGTCAAGCAGCACATCGCAGCTGGCACGGATTTGGATGCGAAGATGCAGGGTGGACATACTCCTTTGCTTTATGCGACTTTGAGTTGTCACAGGGAAATCGATGGACGACTTGAGGAATACGCCTTGGTTCAACTGGATGTTCTTCGAAGTTTTCTGAGTAATATGAAGAACTGGTCAGAAACTTTTGTTAATCGCATCTATCCGGGCTCTCGAGTCTCGGTCAAAATGATCGACCCCCAGGTAGGAGACCGTATTGTTAGGTATCGATGAATCGCCCGCTTCCCATCTTAATCTGCTGCATCATGGCAAGCGCAACCTACGCAGGCCAGAAGTTCGACTTCGAAAAGTTCCGCGACCGCTTGCCCTGGATCTGGCAATCGCCCCGGCAGGTTGAGCCGCCCAAGGTAAAGGACTCGGTATGGCCGGCGGATGCGGTTGATCTCTTTGTGCTCCGAAAGTTGGAGGCTGAGAAGCTGCGACCGGCTGAACCAGCCAATGACCGGGTGTGGATGCGGCGCGTATACTTCGCCATCACCGGCTTGCCGCCGAAGCCCGAAGATGTCCAAGCCTTTCTCAACGATACCTCCAGGAATCGCAAACGCACCCTTGTACGCGCCCTGTTGGATTCCCCGCACTACGGGGAACGCTGGGCACGACATTGGATGGACCTCGTGCGCTATGCAGAGTCGCGCGGGCATGAAGGCGATGCCATTCTGCCCAATGCCTACCGGTATCGCGACTACCTAGTTCGCGCGTTCAATGCGGATCTGCCCTACGATGCCTTGGTCACCGAACATCTCGCAGGCGACCTGTTGGAAAACCCGCGACTGCATCCTGAAACGAGCGCCAACGAATCCATCCTCGCCACCGCCTGGCCCTTCTTTGGAGAAGAGCTCGGTAGCCCGGTGGATCTCCGTAAGGACGAATGTGATCGCCTCGACAATAAAGTCGACGTGATGAGCAAGACCTTCCTTGGATTGACCGTAGCCTGCGCCCGCTGCCACGACCACAAGTTCGATGCCATACGCCAGAGCGACTACTATGCCATGGCGGGTTTCATCCTCAGTTCCAGTTACCGCCAGGCACGGTTTGAATCGATGGAACAGAACAAAGCGGTCGCGAAGAAGCTGGAAGGCTTGCGCCGGGACTACCTGCCGAAGATCGCGAAAGCCTTTGCCCAGGCTGCGCGGCCCGTGGTCGATGCGCTGGACGACGATATGCCCGTCGAGCCGATCTCCACACCATTGCCCCATTGGACGAGACTGATCATGGCAGTGGATCCGGGCTCCCAAGGCGAAGCTTGGGCCAAGCTTTCCTTTGATCACGCCAAGTGGAAAACCATGAAACTGCCCGGTCATTTTGAAAACGCCGGGTTGCCCGGCCACGATGGCGTGGTGTGGTTTCGAAAAACTATCGAATTGTCTGCTGTGCAGGCCAAGTCCAAGGCAGTCCTGAACCTCGGTCAAATCGATGACATGGACGTCGCCTGGGTCAACGGCTCGAGAGTAGGAGGCTACGAGAATCCCGGCCACCATTACACGGTACGGAAGTATCCCGTTCCCACGGGTCTATTGAAAGCGGGCAAGAACACGATTGCCGTCCGTGTCATGGACCATGGCTGGCCCGGAGGCATCGCTGGCAAGCCGAAGCAGCTCGTCCTGCAGTTGGGGAAGGAAAGCATTTCCCTCGCCAATGCCTGGTATTTTTCCCCGGGTGCGGATCTGAAGACACTCAATGAACAGGCCGCCCTTGTCAGGCCCGAGCTTGTGACGTCGCCCATTTATCCCGTGGAAGGGAAGCATCAAATGGTGGCCGATTATACCCAGGGACATACACCCTGGCTGGTAGACGGGCCGACCTTTGGGCGATCTCCGGCTCGGTCGGGCCAGTTGATGCTGATCGCGGGCGACCAACCATTCGTGCTGTCCCGTAACGGCGGCGCGATCCGTGATCCATTTTGGAACGGGCTCAAGAACATCGATAGTGAAAACGATCCTGGAGGATTGCTGAACGGTTTGACGCGAGCGGGTAAAACTATTCGCACCCCGACCGTTACCCTGTCGTCGGGCCAAGTTCACTACCTGATCAAAGGAAAGGCGACGGTGTATGCCGCGGTCAGTCAAAACCTTTTTGCCGGCCCTCTACATGGAAGCCTGACCAGGAAGGTGGAAGCGAAAGGCGACGCACCGCAATGGATCGAACACAACCTAAAGCGCTATGCCGGTCAACGCGTACACTTCGAGTTTTCTCCGGTCGGCAATGAGCCTTTCGAGCTTCTCCGAGTCATCGATGGCGGAACCCCCCAACACAAACCGGGAGAAAGGAAGGCGTTGTTACGCAAGGAATTGCACCAGGCGCTCGATGACCTTGCGGACGGCAAGCTGGAAGCACGGCACGTACCCCATGTTGTCTGGTTGATCGAACATGGAAAAGTGAAGCTCCCAGACGAGTTGTCAAAGACCTGGAAAACAGCCCTCGAGGAGCCGAGAAAAGAAGCGCGATGGGATTCACAGCTAGCGGTCAGCTGGTGGGGAGGCAGCGGGGTAGATGAACACGTCCTCGACCGGGGCAGTCCTCAATCGCCAGGGGAACGCGTCGGTCGAAACCTGCCCGAACTTCTCGCCATGGCTCCATTGCCGCACCGAAGCCCCGGACGCCTGGAGCTTGCCCGGCAGCTTACGGCAAAGGGACATCCGCTGACCTCTCGGGTCATGGTCAACCGGATCTGGCACCAGCTCTTCGGTCGCGGGATAGTACCCACACCGGACAACTTCGGCTGGCTGGGTCAGCGGCCGAGTCATCCGGACCTGCTCGATTACCTGGCCGTCGAGTTCACGGAGACCCATGCGTATTCGATCAAATCGCTCATTGAACGAATTGTGCTGACCCGAACCTTCGGGATGTCGAACACCGCGGCCAATCCGGTCTACGCGGATCAGGATCCAGACAATCAATGGCTACACCGCATGCCGGTGCGGCGGCTCGAAGCGGAAGCGATTCGCGACTCGGCGCTCGCCATTTCGGGCCGGCTTGACCAAACAATAGGAGGGAAATCGGTCCTTGTCCACCTGACCGAATTTGTCGTCGGGCGTGGCAGTCCCACGAAGAGCGGACCTCTGGATGGCGCAGGTCGACGATCCATCTATACCGCGCTCCGTCGTAATTTCATCCCTACATTTATGCTGACCTTCGATTTCCCTGCACCCTTCAGCACCGTGGGCAAACGGGATGTCACCAATGTCGCCGGTCAGTCCTTGACCTTGATGAATGATCGCTTTTTGTACGGGCAGAGCAGCGTCTGGGCGAGCCGGCTCATGAAGGAGCAGACGCCTGCGCCGGAACGCATCCAGCGGATATACGCCGAGGCCTTTGCCCGTCCGCCCAGCGACGTCGAATTGGCGGCATGCCTCGAGGCACTCACTGCGCTTATCGGATTATATGGGGGCGATCCCAACGGCCACGAGGCTTGGCGGGATCTCTGCCATTCGTTTTACAGCATGACTGATTTCATCTACCTGAAATGAAGTATCCCTTCAGCACTCGTCGTGATTTTTTACAGAAGGCCTCGCTCGGCTTCGGCAGCTTGGCCCTGGCCGGCTTGTACGGGGCGCCGATAATTCCGCATTACCGCCCGCCCGCGAAGAACGTGATCTTCCTGTTCATGGAAGGCGGGGTTTCCCAAGTCGACTCCTTTGACTACAAGCCGATGCTGGCTAAGCATCACGGTGAGGATCCGCGAAAGGCCATCGGCAAGATCGAGGCCACCCAGTTCGAGAGCGTAGGAAAGGTGATGAAGTCACCCTGGGAGTTCAAACAACGCGGAAAATGCGGGGCCTGGATCAGCGAACTGTTCCCCAAGGTGGCCGAACTGGCCGACGAGCTGGCGATCATTCGATCGATGACCGCCAATTTCCCCGAGCACACCAGTGCCTGTTACTACATGCACAGCGGATTGGGCTTGCAGGGCCGACCGAGCATGGGTGCGTGGGCGACCTACGGGTTGGGCAGCGAGAACAAAAACCTTCCCGGCTTCGTCGTGCTCAACGGCGGCCAGATTCCCTCCGGCGGCCTGGATAATTTTTCCAACGGCTTTCTGCCTGCGACCTACCGCGGCAACCTGTTGAACGTCATTGGCACCCCGCTCGCCAATGTGAAACCGAACGAGAAATCCGACCGGGCCCAGAAGATCAAGCGACGCCTGGTGCAGCAACTGAACCGGAGTACGGCCGGGGGCATCGACGCCTTGGAATCGGCGATTGCCAACCACGAGCTGGCGGCCAGGATGCAACTGGCCATCCCCGAAGTCATGTCTCTGGACGGCGAAACCGAAGCCACCAAAAAACTTTATGGCTTCGATGCCAAATATAAGCACACGCAAACCTATGCGAGGGAGTGCCTGATCGCCCGGCGATTAATCGAGCGGGGCGTACGCTTCGTCGAGTTGACCATTCCCATGGTAAATGGATACCAGCGCTGGGATGCTCACAATGACCTGGTGACGAATCACAGCACAAACGCACGCGCGGTGGACCAGCCGATCGCCGGCCTGATCCGCGATTTGAAGTCACGCGGCTTGCTGGATGAAACCTTGGTCGTCTGGACCGGGGAATTCGGACGTACCCCCTTCGCGCAAGGGGGCAAAGGTCGGGATCACAACGAATACGGATTCAGCCTATGGATGGCCGGAGGCGGGATCAAGCCCGGCGTGACCTATGGTGCAACCGACGACTGGGGTTACAAGGCGGTGGATAACCCATTGCAGATACACGATCTCCACGCCACTATGCTTCACCTGCTCGGGATCGACCACGAGGAGTTGACCTACCGCTTCAGCGGCCGTGACATTCGACTGACCGATGTACACGGAAAGATCATCGAGGATATCCTGTTGTGAAGATGATCGGGGGCTCAAGTCTTAGGTTCCATTTCTTGTTGATTACGTACTTCGTAATTCCTTGCATGGGGTCTTTCTTCGGCGGTTCGTTTGGTTTGCTTTCATTAACGCTCCTAGCCTTGAGCGACTTTGCCAAATGGTCAAGATTTACATTGAGGTTCACGAACGCCGCCAGCGCATACATCCTCACATCCAGTGCTTCGCTGCGTGCCCGTGTCTTCTGCCACACCCGTGACCTCACTCCGTTTCGCACCCGAGTTACTGCCTTCTCAGCAGTCAATTGTTCAAAATACTCTTCGTCGTAGCCTTGCCCAATCGGGAAGTGACAGTAGCCAGCACCGCTGTCCTCGATCTTCAGGCGCGAGTAGATTAACTCCTTGGCCGAGTCAACGCCAAGGCTGAACAGCGGTCTGTTAAGTGTGATTATATCACACTTTTTGAGGTTATTTTAGGATTTAAAGGAATTTTATGGGAAACTATAGGATAAAAGTAACCCCTTTTAAAATGATGGTTAAGTTGTTTTTTAAGACTGTTTTAAGGAGAATAAAATCAGTTCCGAATGATGCAAATTCAGTTTTGTGTGATGGCCTCGTCGAGATTGAGGATGGTGTTGGCCACCAGCGCGTAGGCGGCTAGTTGGGCGGCGGGCAGCCTGGGGCTGCGCGGCTTCTCGCCAACGGATAAGAGCTTCTTTGCTGCATCTGGTTTTTTTCGGAAATCTTTCAAGTAAAAGAAAAAATCTTTCATTAACAAATCCAACTCCTCCTTGCGTGGTGCGCGGCTAGTCACGCGGCGAAACGCCTCCGCCACGCGTAGGCGCGGCCGCTGTCCCTTGGCTAGCATCATGCGCTCGGCGAGGAACCGTGCTGCCTCCACGAAGGTCTTGTTATTCATCATCGTGAGCGACTGCAACGGTGTGGTGGTGAGGTCGTTGCGTACGATGCAAATTTCCCGCGCGGCGGCGTTGAAGGTCATCATCGTGGGGGGCGGTACCGTGCGACGCCAGTAGGTATATATGCTGCGCCGGTAAAGTTTGTCACCCTTGTCCTGCTTGTAGCTTGCGTTCGAAATGCTCTTCCAGATTCCCGGTGGCATGTATGGCTTCACCGATGGCCCACCAGTTTTTCCACTTAGCAAGTCGCTTGTGAACAGCGCTGAGTCGCGAATCGCATACGGCGTGAGACGCTTGCGTGGGCCATGGGAGAGCAGTCGGTTTTCGGGGTCGCGCCGCTGCAGTTTGCGCGAAGCCGTCGAGTGCTGCCGGTAGGTGGCGCTGGTGACAATGAGCCGGTGCATCGACTTCAGGTTCCAGTCGCGCCGCACGAACTCGGTAGCCAGCCAGTCGAGCAGCGCCGGGTTGCTAGGCAGTTCGCCCTGCACGCCGAAGTTTCCGCTTGTTTTTACGAGGCCAAGCCCAAAGTAACGCTGCCACAGGCGGTTCACTGTCACGCGCGCGGTGAGCGGATGCGCCGGATTGACCAGCCACCTTGCGAGGCCAAGGCGGTTGCGAGGCCATTGATCGTTCCACGAGCCGAGCACCGGTGGCGTGGCCGGATGCAGTTGCTCTGATTTGTCCGGTTGGTCATACAGGCCGCGCTCGAGTCGATACGTGTCGCGTGGCTTGGGCAACTCGTGCAGCACCATCACCGTGTTGGTTGCGCCCGGCTGCGGACGTGGCACGGAGGTTTGCACCACCTTGATTTTCATCGGTGCGGGCACCACGAACTTGGCCTCCTCCGCCGACAAAACCGGCCAGCGCTTTGGCACCTCGATGAACGGCGGGCTGTTGCCGTTGTTCGGCCCAAGGCCGGCCTCATCGATGTTGTTGAAGAAAGCAAAAAGCCGGTAGAAGTCCTTTTGTGTGACCGGGTCGAACTTGTGATCGTGGCAGCGCGAGCAGGTGAGCGTAAGCCCAAGAAACATCGTGCCCATCGTCTCTACGCGGTCGGCCACGTATTCAACGATCCACTCGTCCGGAATCGATCCGCCCTCCGAGTTGATGCGGTGGTTGCGGTTGAAGCCGGTGGCCACCTGCGTGAAAAAGTTTCTGTCTGGAATCAAGTCGCCCGCCATCTGCTCAGTGATGAACCGGTCGAACGGCATGTTATCGTTGAGTGCCCGGATCAGCCAATCGCGCCACACCCACATGTAGCGCAGCCGGTCGTTTTGGTAGCCGTCGGTGTCGGCGTAGCGCGATGCCTCCATCCAGCCCAGCGCCATGTGTTCGCCGTAACGCGGCGAGTCGAGCAGTCGATCCACCGCCTTCGCGTAAGCCCCGGGTGAATGGTCTTCGAGGAAGGCGTCAAGTTCCGCGAGCGTGGGCGGAAGGCCGGTTAGGTCGAGAGTCGCGCGACGGAGCAGGGTGGCCTTGCCGGCTTCCGGCGACGGAGCGAGTCCTTCGCGCTCAAGCCGCGCCAGCACGAAGTGGTCGATGCCGTTGCGCGACCAGTCGGCGTCCCGCACCTTTGCCAAGCGCGGCCGCTTGGGCGGCACAAAGGCCCAGTGCCGGTCGTCGCTTGGCCAAGCGGCCCCGGCCCGGAGCCACTCGACCAGTTTGGCACGATCCGCATCGCGCAGCGGTCGGTTGGAATCCGACGGCGGCATGCGTTCATTCGGATCGTCGCTTGTGAGCCGGCGCAGCATTTCGCCGTCGGCAATCACGCCTGCCTCGAGCGCCGCTGCGCGGTCGTGCAGGCGCAGCTTCGCCTTGCGGGCATTGGCGTCGGGGCCGTGGCAATGGTAGCAGGCATCCGACAACACCGGTCTAATGTCGCGGGCAAAGTCTAACTGCGCCCCCGATGCCATGCTGCAAAGGAAAACTGTCGCCAAAAGGGGGATGATACGCACCATTATCTTTGAAAGCGTTTGATAGCAGATGCTCCCTGATTTGTCATGTAAGAACCGATCTCACATCTAGCCGTCGTTGCCTTTTTGAGATTCCATGCGTAGAAAGCCCCGTGCAATTAACCCTATTTCCACTGTCGTCTTGGTGCGATGCTTTTGCCCAAACACAGAGGGTCCCCCGTCCTGTGTTAAATTACTTTTCTTTAATTGTTGCAGCTCTCTGTTATCTCGTCTTGTCGCCAGCCACGGGGCAGGGCGCTGATACGGAGTTCAAGTCGCTATTGGCTGACGACACACTCGACGGCTGGGAGACGATTGGCCCGGCAAAGTGGAGGGTGGCCAAGGGGGAGCTTGTTACAGGACAGGACGGCGATCCTAAGCGCTGGGGTATGCTGCAAACCAAGTCGGAATACCGTGACTTTGAGCTGAAGCTGGATTTCAAGATTGACGAGTATGGCAAGTATAACAGCGGCGTGTATCTGCGGCAGCCAACCGAGCGTGGAGTGGGACGGCCGTATCAGGTGAATATCGGGCGGGGTGTCGCCGGTGAGCCGGTTGGCCTGTATCTCGACGACTGGCTTGCCAAGGGAGACGAACACGACAAAATTCGCAGAGCGCTGAAGTGGAACTCGCTGCGTATCCGAATCGTCGAATCACACATCGAGGTTTGGTTGAACGGCAAACAGATCGTTGATTTTACGCACGAAAAACCCAAGCCGTACCTACTAAAAGCTGGACCGATCGCATTGCAAACCTACGGCGCGGAGGGCCACTCCGGTTGGGTGAATTTTCGCAACTTGCAGCTAAAGGATTTGTCGAAATGAAGCGGTTTCTGTTTTCGTTATTGTTCTCGATTGGGGGGACGGTTTCCGCTGCGGAGCAACCTAATATCCTCTGGATCACGGCGGAGGATATGAGCGCTACGCTAGGTTGTTATGGCGATAAGTTCGCCTTTACTTTAAATATAGACCGCTTGGCCAAGGAGAGTGTGCGATACACGCGGGCATTTGCGAGTGCGCCGGTTTGTTCGCCCTCGCGGTCGTGCCTCATTACGGGCTGTTACCCGACTTCGCTTTCCACGCAGCAAATGCGTTCGGGCTTTGCGATTCCCAAGGGCATGCGCGGGTTTCCGGCGCGGTTGCGGTCGTGCGGGTATTACACGAGCAACAACGTTAAGACAGATTACAATACAGCCAACTACGCGGATATTATCAAGGATTCGTGGGCTGAAAGCAGCGCGACCGCGCACTGGCGCAAGCGGCCTGACAAGGCGCAGCCGTTTTTCAGTATATTTAACCTAATGACTTCGCACCAAAGCCGCACGATGGTGTGGCCTTACGAGCGATTTCAAACCGAGGTACAGAGCAAGTTGTCGCCCAGTGAAATCCATGACCCGGCCAAGGTGTCGTTGCCGGCGTATTATCCAGACACGCCGCTCATCCGGCGAGAGGTCGCGCGCTTTTACGATTGCGTTACCGCGATGGACAAGGAGGTTGGCGCCATTCTGCAACAGCTTGAGGACGACGGCCTCGCCGGGAATACAATCGTCTTTTTTTACAGCGACCACGGCAGCGGAATGCCCCGTCACAAACGTGCCTTGCTCGACAGCGGCATGCATGTGCCGCTGATGATTCGATTCCCCAAAAAGTGGCAGCACCTGGCTCCCGGCGAGCCCGGCACCACCACCGCCCGTCTCGTAAGCTTTGTTGATTATGCCCCAACCATCTTCAGCCTCACTGACACGCCTATCCCCGCACACATGCAGGGCAAACCATTCCTCGGCGACAAAGCCGCGGAAGCTCGACGTTATGTTTATGGGCATCGTGATCGCGTCGATGAAGTACGCGATCTCGCACGTTCCGTGCGAGATCGCCGTTATCTGTACATCCGCAACTACATGCCGCACCTCGGCTATAACCAGCCCACCGCCTGGCCCGATAATGGCGAAATTCGCCATGACTTTTATCGCTTGGCCAAGCCCGAAACGATGAGCGCTCCTCAATGGCACTTCGCCAGTCCCACTCGAGCAGTCGAGGAACTCTATGACTGCCAAGTCGACCCGCAGAACCTGAATAACTTAACCAAGTCGGGGAAACACCAGAAGATTTTGAGCCGGCTGCGTGCTGAGCATGTACGCCACATCACGGCAACGGCCGACCTTGGCTTTTTGCCAGAGAGCGAAGCGTGGGAACTGTTCTCCAAGCAAACCGGCTGGGAACTTGGCCAAGCGGGCAGGGTGCCGTTGGCCGACATTCACCAAGCCGCTGCCCAAGTTGGTATCGCCAGCGAGAGGGTGTTTTTGAAAAACCTGGATTCGGATAATCCGACCATTCGTTACTGGGGCGCGATCGGGTTGGCTGTGAGGCCGGTAATCTCCGGTTTGGCCAAGCGCAAATTACGACGAAAGATCACTGATCCATCACTAGCCGCGCGGATTGAGATCGCCAACGCCCTAGCGACTCACGGCGACATTCCGAACGCACTGCCGGCATTGATTGACTCAATGCAACACGAAAATCTCATCGTTGTGACCCACGCCGCCCGGATCATCGAGTTGCTCGGGAAGAAGGCGAACAGTGCTAGGTATGCAATTGAAGAAGCCCTCAAACGCGCAGACAGAATCCGCCCGCCTGACACACCGGCGACTATCGTCCTGCCCGGCGACAAGGATTTAGCCATGTTTGTTTCCTTTTCCTGTCGTGCTTTTTTGAACAAACTGGACGAGTAAATCAATGCTCCGCTTACTAAAAACCATCTCCGCAGTAGTTGCTTTTTTATTCGCAGGAAATCTCTTCGCAGTACTTCAGCCCGCTAAGGTTTTCTCCGACAACATGGTGTTACAGCAGAGGATGTCTGTACCGGTTTGGGGAAGTGCTGATATCGGAGCCAATATTGTCGTTGAGTTTGCGGGGCAACGCGCTGAGACAAGGGCGGACAATGCCGGACGGTGGAAGTTGGAGTTTAAGCCATTAAGCGTGAGCACAGAAGGACGCCCGCTCTCAATTCGGAGCGGCAACGAACGTCTGCTTTTTAAAAATGTCCTGGTCGGGGATGTGTGGTTTTCCGGTGGGCAATCCAATATGGGGTATAGTGCGGGCAGCATGGCCAAGCGATTGACCAAGGGGAAGGCGTTGGTCGATGCAGCAGATTATCCGGGCATCCGGTTTCGGAAAGTGAATGAGAAAAACATGCCAATGCCGCAGGAGGATTTGAAAGGGGGGAGTTGGTTCGTTTGCACGCCGAATTCGGTGAAGGGTTTCTCAGCGGTTGGATTCATCTTCGCCCGAAAATTACACGAGAAACTCAAAGTGCCGATTGGCATCATTGATTGCTCCTGGGGCGGCACGCCGATTGAGCCTTACATTCCTGCTGAGGCATTTACCGGGCATCCTACATTGGAGCGCCTAGCCAAGTTGTCGGAGACGAGGGACTATGAGGCTATCAAGGTCATGCGGGGCGGGACGTTTGTTCGCAGTGACGCTTGGCTCGCCGGGGCAATTTACAACGCTCGAATCGCTCCCGTTGTTCCGTATGCGATTCGCGGTGCCATTTGGTATCAAGCGGAGTCCAACTGCGGCACTGGTGAAGACCCGCGCGATTATGCCCATAAAATGCGGGCGCTCATTCATGGCTGGCGAGGTGCTTGGGATCGTCCGGATTTACCCTTTTATTATGTGCAGCTTCCTCAGTGGCGTAGCTACGCATGGACGTATGCCCGTGAAGAACAACGGCGTGCGATGGATGTGCCGAACACAGGCATGGTGGTAACAATCGATTTGGATTTTAACAACGATATTCATCCGCCTAACAAAATCGATGTGGGGGAGCGCCTGGCCCGATGGCCTCTGGCCAAGGTTTACAGATATTCCACGCCTTATAGTGGACCGACATTTCGATCTGTGAAGCGTAGTGGGAATGTTATGTCAGTGATGTTCAATAATGTGGATGGAGGATTGATTGTAGGCAAAGCGGGTGTAGGTCAGGTGATAGAGATCAAAGGAGGTAAATTATTTGGATTTGAATTGGCCGATGAAGAGGGGGGGTGGCATGCAGCAAATGCGCTGATTCGTGGTAGCACGGTTACTGTCAGTAGCGTTGAAGTGAGCGAACCAAGGGCGGTTCGGTACGCTTGCCATCCACAAGCACCGGAAGGTAAGCAGTGGAATCTTTACAGCGGAGGCAAACTTCCGGCCTCCCCTTTCTGCTCCGATTGGAGCCTTATGCCATACGACCCTAAACAAAACCCAATGCCGAAATGAAAAACGAGGAATGCTCGTTTCATAAAGATTGTTCAGGCGCTTGGCTCAGCGTTCACTGATTGGCTGGAACTTGAGATTGTCCGGGCCGTCATAAACGCCGCTTGGGCGGATAAGGCGGTTGTCGGCCAGTTGCTCGAGCACGTGTGCAGTCCAACCGGAAGTGCGCGCGATCGCAAAGATCGGTGTGAACAGGTCGGTCGGAATGCCGAGCGAGTAGTATACCGTGGCGGAGTAGAAATCGACGTTCGGGTATAGGTTCTTTTCGCGCAGCATGATCTCGGCGATGCGCTCGCTCATGTCGAGCCACTTGGTTTCGCCGAGCTTGCCGCCGAGTTTCTGGGCCATGCTCTGCAGGTGCGGCGCGCGGGGGTCGAGTACCTTGTAAACGCGGTGGCCGATGCCCATGATTTTCTTTTTGTTCTTCAGGGAGTCGGCGACGAAGTCGTCCACTTTGTCGAGGTCGCCGATTTCCAGGAGCATCTTGATGACGCCTTCGTTGGCTCCGCCGTGCAACGGACCCTTGAGCGTGCCGATGGCGGAGGTGATGGCCGAGTACATGCCGCTGAGCGTGGCGATGGTGACGCGCGCCGAGAAGGTCGAGGCGTTCATGCCGTGGTCGGCGTGCAGGATGTAGCACATGTCGATGGTCTTTTCCTTTTCCTCAATCGGTTTTTCGCCGTCTATGAGGTTGAGGAAGTTCGCCGCCTCACCGAGGGACGGGTCGGAATCGGGCAACGGTTTGCCCTGCCGGGCCAAGTGGAAATAGGCGGTGATTACTGGCACCTGCGCGATGAGTTTTATGGCGCGCATTGTCTGATCCTCTAGTGAATCCTGCGCCTCAGGTGGCTCGTAGCAGGCGAGGGCGGAAACTGCGGTGCGGATGGCGCGCATCGGCGAAGTTTTCTTCGGAAGCATCTTGATCAGATCCACCACTCCGCCGGGCAACTCGCGGGCAGCGGCCAGTTCAGCCTTCAACGAGGCCAGTTCCTCTGCGTTTGGCAGCTTGCCACGATGCAGCAGATGCACGACCTCCTCGTAGGTCGCTTTGCCGGCCAACTCGTTGATGTTGTAGCCCCGGTAAATCAATTCCCCGTCGAGTCCGCGCACGCTGCTGAGTTTCGTGGTTGCGGCGACGACGCCCTCCAAGCCCTTTGGTGGCGCTGGTTTTTCTGTATCGCTCATGTTTGTAAAATTCTGTGGAGAAACCCCTTTGAACGGGTCAGAGACCTTAATAAAAAACGGTTTTCAGGGCAACGGTTTTCGGAACTCCTCCGCTTGGCCAGGTGCTCATTCGCCCCTGTAAATACAACGGGCGGTGCAGGTTTCGGCCACTTCCACAGCGGTTAACAGCGGCAAGCTTGGCTTCAATTGCTCCCAAATCCACACGGCGATATTTTCACTCGTCGGGTTTTCGAGGCCATCAACGTCGTTGAGATAACGGTGATCGAGTTGCTCCCAGATTGGTTTGAACGCCGCCGTGATGTCGGCGTAATCGAGCACCCAACCCAGTTTTGAGTCGCAATCGCCCTCGACGACGATCTCCGCCGTAAAGCTGTGCCCGTGCAGTCGCCGGCATTTGTGAGCCTCCGGCAGATGCGGGAGCAGGTGGGCGGCTTCGAACTGAAATGTTTTTCTGAGTTCCATGATTCGGTTATGCGGTTTCGAGATTTGCCCAGCGGATGAGTTCGCCCAGTGGCGGTCGTCCGTCGTGCCGCCAGGCCAGCGGCGGTCGCTGCATCTGGCCGAGCGGACAAATCCTCGGCACACCCCACCGGGCCAACGGCAGTGCCAAATCCCGCATCCGCGCCTCGCTCGCGGCCAAGCCGACGGTGGATACCGACTCGCGAATCGGCTCCAGAACGTGCAGCGCCTCGTCGATGTGCTCAATCGGCTTGACGAAAATAAAACGGTTCAGTGGCGAGCTCTGGAATTGCCTTTCATCCTCGTGCACCACCGTCCAGTCGGTCGAGTCCTCGCTCTCCCACAGCATCGCACCGGCGTTGTTGGCCGCGCGGATCTTGTAAAAGCGACGGGCCGTCGAAATCGCCGCCGCCTCTCTCGTCGAGACCGGCCCGCGCGGCATGGTCTCGTTTCGCGCCTCGAGTTCTACGGCGAGCATTTCGGCGAAGCGCGCGGGGTTGAGGCTGCCGTTTTCCTCCACGTAAATCACGTGCGGCGATAGGCAGCCGTGCTGGTTCCACGCGACGATATCGTCGGCGGCATGCGATATGACCGTCTGCGTACCCATCACCTCGTTGGCCTGTTTTTCCACGTAGCCAAAACTGACTCGGTGACCGTAGCCGACCAAGGTCTTGGCCAAGGGCAGTCGCTGACGGATCGACTCCACCGTTTTGTCGCCGCCATTCACCGTTACGCAATAGGCCTCGGCGAACAATGCCGATTCGAGCGACTCGTTGCCGCCATCCCACTCCGCGATCTCAAGGGTCGCCGCCATGCCCGGTTCGACGAAGTGCAGCGAGTGGCCAAACAGCCGCGTCAACAGTGACTTGCCGGAAGCGCACTTGACGAATTGCGCCGATCGCAGCAGCAACCCAAACGCGATCGACTGAAACACCGGCACTGGCAAATTACCCGGCGCGATGTGCGCGATCAGTGGCGGGCTGTTCACCATCGAGTACGTTCGGTTCGGCTGGCTGGCGAACGACTGCAGTCGCGTCGGGTCGCCGAACTCCTGTGTCAGCAGCATGAAAAACTTTTCCTGCGTCCAGTCGGCGAAACAGGCGTCCAGCCCGGCCGCGAGCACTTCACGAGGGAAGCCGGTCTCCTCTGGGTCGGCATCGAGCGCCATTTGTCGCAGAGGATAATCGGGCGAACGCCACAGATTGGCCACCTCGACGAGTTTGGAAATGATCTGCTCATTGCCCAGCGTGGCGAGGTACTCGTTGCGGTTTCGGCGCAGCGTTCGGGACGCCTCGGCAATCAGCGAGTGCGTCAGCTCCGCGCCTGGTTTGTCGGCCAAAAAATAGTCTAGTGGTTGTTCAGGCATGGGTCAGATTCATCAGCGAACAGCCTCGGGACTCAGTCAACTCGACCCGGCTCAACAGTTCAAAACCGTCGGCATGCCGTCTGGCCAAGTCTTCGGTCTGGAGGCTCAGCGCCGAGCCGACGTTGGCTAGGTCGACGACCTGCAACAGACCCGATTGGCCAAGCTCGACATCCGCTAGAGTCTCCGGTGAGACGACGCGGGCGCGTGCCCAGGGCGGAAACCGAAACAGTCGGGGAGCGGCGTTCGCTTGGCCCAGTTTGCCGTCATACGCCTGTGAACTCAATTCGCACATGCCGTATTCGCAAATGATCCGTCCGCTCGCGACACCGAGCTTGGCGGTTATGGCTTGGTGCAGATTGGGTCGGGGCATCTCCCGCGAGCGGCCCTTGTAGCCGCCGGTCTCCATCGCTGCCGAGCCGCTAGGCAGTTGAAAATCTATCCCTTCAGTGTCCAGATAGTCGAGCAGATGCACAAACGAAAACGCGGTACCGAGAATTGTGACCGGTTCGTTTTGCGTGGCGCAGTCGTGCAGGAAATCGACTGCGGATTGGCAGTCGATCCGCCATTGGCCGTCTGCGGCGAAACAATGTTCACGCTTGGTCAAGCGCTTGGCCACGATGTCCATCATGTGCACCAGCGACGACTCTGGCGCTTGGCCAAGCGCGGGAACCAGAAACAGCAGTCGGTTCGCCGACTCATCGACCAAGTGCCCGGCAAACCAAGGCCAAAGCGAAGCGTGATAAACGGTCATGGTTTCCGCGCAGTGAAAGTGCCGGCTACGATCGGCTGGCGTCGTGCCACTTGAGCGGAACAGCGTCTCGCGATCAGCTTCCGGCAAGACGCTCAAGTCGAGCGACTTGAAGGCGCGCGTCTGCACCGTCGGGATGTCGCGCCAATCGCCGACCGTTTCCGGCGTGAGATTCTCCGCTTGGCAAAGATTGGAGAAAGGGGTGTTGTGAGCGAACTGAAACACGAACAGGCCAAGGGCAAGCTCGCCGAAGCCGTCTGCGTTCGGATCACCGGCGCACCGCTGAATGAACGCGCTCACCGCGTCACAGGCTTCAGTTAATGAAGTGAAATTTGTCATGCGGTTTTTTGTGGGCGCTTGCGCGCTATGGCTGGTTTTCCGCCACAGCCAAGGACGGAAAACTACGGTCAAGACGCAGGCTTGGCAACAAATGGTTTTGTCAGCGGGCGGAGCCTGTGGTTTGCTCTCGCCCATGAAGGGTTTCGTGTTTTTTTTGGCGGTGTCGATAGTGCTGGCGGGTTGCAGCGGTGGAGATGCACCCCCGGTGGAACAGGCAGAAATACCAACGCCAGCGTTGCCAGACAATATCACAATTACACCGGTTGCGGAGGCCGCAACATCTACAGGCGAAGCCGATGAACCAGGGAAACTAACACTCGGCAAGCCGCCCAAGAAGATACAACCCGGGGTCAAGTCGACTCCCAAACCCAACCCCGAAACCAAGCCGCAAGCCAGCGAGGCTGTTGCCCCGAAAGAGTCTGTTACTCCTGCTAAGGTCGAGGGCGAGGATAATTTGACTAAAGAAAACGGCCTGTACTCCGCGGAGGGTTCGCCGTTTGAGGGGCAGTTTGTCGATCACCACGACAACGGCACGAAGTCGGTCGAAGGGCAATTCGTCAATGGCAAACAGCAGGGCATCTGGACGTTTTACCACGAGAACGGAAAGTTGTTTCGGACGGGGAAATACGTCGATGGACGAGCCGATGGTCAATGGGCGATTTGGCGCGACGACGGCAGCAAGTGGTCGGAGCAGGTTTACACGAGCGGCCAGTTGAACGGCGTCGAGACGCGCTGGCACCCCAACGGCCAGAAACAATCCGATGCCACTTGGCAAGGCGGCAAGAGGATCGAGAAGATGGAATGGGACGAGCAGGGCACGCCCAAGCAATAGCCGCGCTGCTGCTTGGCGGAAGGCGCACGGTTGGATCCGAACCGGAGGTGCAGCAAACACGCCGAGGCGCGCGACTTGTGCAAAACGGCTCGGTGCTGAGCGAGATGCTGTCGCAACCGGGAGCGACCGACAGTGTCTTTGACGTGCTCGCTGCAAGCGTTCGTAGTTTTTCGCCAGGAGATCGAGTGGGCATCCTTGGTTTCGCCGGCGGCGGGGTGATCGCGCCACTGCGCGCCTTGGGTGGCGGGCATCGACTCAGCGGCGTGGATCTCGACCGCGCAGGCTACGAACTTTTTTGTGATCTCAGCGCCGGGTGGATGGGTGCAGTGCAGTTCGCGCAATCGGATGCCGTAGAGTGGTTGCACTCGCAGCACGGCAAGTTTGACTTGCTGTTGGAGGATCTTTCCGTCGGCCGCAATGGCGACGTTTTCAAGCCGGATGTCTCGATCGACACTTTGCCGCGCTTGATCCAATCGAAACTTAAACCAAGCGGTGTCACCGTTTTTAATCTGCTGCCCGGGGACGACCGGACGTGGGCTGAAATGACGGCCAAGATCTGCGCTCCGTTTGGATTTGGCGTGCAGGTTTTGTTCGAGAGCTATTACAACCGCGTACTGGTGCTGGGGAACGAAGCGTTGCCGCCGGCGCGCGAGGTGTCGCGATTGCTGCGTGCCGAGTTGACGGCGATTGGCTCGGAGATGGCGGCCGATATCAGCGTGCGCTCGTTGCGCCTAGGAAAGCGGTGAAGCGGCGGAATGACAGAGCCTTCACGCTGATCGAGTTGCTGGTGGTCATTGCCATCATCGCGATTCTTGCCGGGATGCTGTTGCCAGCCTTAGCCAGGGCTAAGGGCAAGTCGCAGTCAATCAAGTGCGCCTCGAATATGCGCCAGATTAGCCTCGCTGTGACGATGCACGCCGACGAAGGCGAAGGCTTTTTGCCGATCGCCACGAACTTCGCCGCGCCCAAGTCGTCGCCGCACCGGATTTGGGTGACAGCGGTTGCGAGGTTTATCGGTAGTCGGGAGGTGTTCCTCTGCCCTACGGCGAAAACGGCCAACTTCGGTGGCGACTGGTACGCCCGCAGTTGGCACCCGATCGGGTACAACGGCGCGACGACGTTCGATCCGCGTGGAGTGGAGGGGGCGGCGACGAAGCCCAAGTTGGTGAGTGTGCCAGAGCCAAGCTTGGCCGTGTTGTTTGCCGACACGCCGAGCGGGTCGATTGAAAAGAAGTACCGTGGCTACGTGTTCAGCCCGAGAAACGGGAAGCAGAACCAACTCGACCCCCGCCGCTCGACGCCTCTGATTTCGGACCGCGATCTCGTGGCGGAGATGAGCGGCAAACAGCCAAGCCAACTCAAGCCGGTGATGGCGAGGCACGGGGCCAACGGCGACGACACGGGCCGGAGCAACCTCGTCTTGGCCGACGGCCATGTCGAAGCCCAGACTGCCTTGTCGATTCTGCGACAGGCCTCGGGCGCAAACCTAGTCTGGGATTTAGGGAGGAAGTAAGTGAACCCGGCCAAACTTCGCCAAGGGCGGGGCGGGTGAATTAGTATTGGCGGATGTGCCCGAATTTGCTGTTGCGGCGGGATCGAGATTCCTGAAACTTGGGTGTGTAGATCGTTTTGCTATTGGCTTGGCTAAGGTACAGGCTCATCAGGCGCGAAGAGGACAGCGGTGCACGCCGAGTGGAAAGCAAACGGCTGCAGGCGGAAATAAAGGTATAAACGAATCTCCTCACGTATCCAAAATAGCCAACTCAACGAAGCTAGTCCACGTATGGGTATTTTTCAAATTAAATGTATTCACAACACTTTTTTTTTGTTCACACCACCGATGATGTTGTGAATAAGGTGTGGAGGAGCAGTGGAGCGGCTAGGTATAACTGCGGCAATCAATCGCCGACAATCGAAGCGCCGGAGGAGGTGCCGATGCGCGTCGCCCCGGCTTCGATCATCGCCATCGCCGTTTCACGGTCGCGAATGCCGCCAGACGCCTTGACGCCGGCGTATTGGTTGACCGCTTCGCGCATTAGCTGGACATGCTCAATGGTCGCTCCACCGGGGCCAAAACCGGTGCTTGTTTTAACGAAATGCGCCTCGGCGGTGACGGCCAGTTTGCAGGCGGTTGCGATTTGTTCATCGTTAAAGTAGCCGGTCTCAATAATGACCTTCACCCGCCGGTCTTCCGCGGCTTCGACGATGTCACGAATCTCGCGGACGATGTATTGGTGATCGCCGTCGATGAACCGGCCAAGATTCATCACCATATCGATCTCGTGTACGCCGTTGTCGACGGCGGCTTCGGTCTCGTAACGCTTTGAGTCCGAATCGCTTGCGCCAAAAGGGAAGCCGATCACGGTGGCGATCGAAACGTCTGTGTCTTCGAGATATGTGGTAGCGTGTTGCACCCAACTACCGTTCACACACACTGCAAACAACTGGTGCTCAATCGCTTCGGAGCAGAGCTTTTCGATGTCCGCAGTGGTGGCGTTGGGGCGCAGATTAGTGTGGTCGATGTATGGACCGAGCGGCGTTTCCGGGGTGTCGGACATGAATCATCCGGGCAAGAGGTCTTTGACCATCTCTCGTTCTTCCTTCAACTCGTTCACTGTAGCATTGAGTTTGCCCTGGCTGAAGGCATCAAGTTGGACGCCCTTCACAATGTCGAACTGGCTGGCGACGTTGCGAACCGGGAAGGAAGAAATCAGTCCTTCATCGACGCCGTAGCTGCCATCGGAACAGAGGCAGACGCTGTGGAAATCCCCGCCGGCGGTGGGGTTGATGATGGAGCCGACCGAGTCTACCACGGCGTTGGCCGCGCTGGCCGCGCTCGAGGCGCCTCGCGCCTTGATGATCGCAGCCCCGCGCTGCTGCACAGTCTTGATGAAATCGCTCTCGAGCCAATCACGGTCGCCGATCGCGTCTGCGGCGGCTTGGCCGTTGATTCTGGCGTTGGTGAAATCGGGATACTGCGTGGCGGAGTGGTTGCCCCAGATCGCCATGTTGGTGATAGCCGTCACGTCGACCCCGGCCTTTTGCGCGAGCTGCGTCTTGGCGCGGTTTTCGTCGAGGCGCGTCATGGCGAACCACCGGTCGTTCGGCACGTCCGGTGCGTTGTTCATGGCAATCAGGCAGTTGGTATTGCACGGGTTGCCGATAACGAGGGTGCGGACTTCGCTGGCGGCGTTGTTTTGGATCGCTTGGCCTTGGCCGGTAAAAATCTTGCCGTTGATGCCGAGCAAATCGCCGCGCTCCATTCCCTGTTTTCGCGGCACACTGCCGACGAGCAGCGCCCATTGGATGCTGTTGAAGCCGACGTCAAGGTCGGCGGTCGGCACCGTGCCCTTGAGCAGCGGGAACGCGCAGTCGTCCAGTTCCATGCAAACGCCTTCGAGTGCTGGCAGTGCGGGCTCGATCTCGATCAGGTGAAGGATCACCGGCTGGTTTGGGCCGAACATTTGGCCGGAGGCAATACGGAACAATAGGGCATAACCTATCTGACCGGCCGCACCGGTCACCGCAACACGTATGGGTTCTTTACTCATAAAAAATCAGCGGAAAACATACGCTAGACCGTCCGTCCCGACAAGGTTTTCCGCTTGCTCAAGCGCTTCGACTAGATCGCCCGATGGCTTTCCGGAGCTATTGTTCCACTTGATTTCAGTTGGAATATTTTTGGCGGATGGATACGTTCGCCGGTGACGATTATGAAAAAATTATTAAGCCTGATAGTTGCTTTAGCCGCGGTTGGTTGCGGCCGGGAAACAGCGCCTGAGCCGTTGGCCACCGAGCTGCCCATCGTTAAACCGGTGACTGAAGTGGTCAAACCGGACCCGCCCACTGAACCTCCCAAATTGATCACTCTGCCGGCGATTTCGATTTGGGATGCGTCCCGGGCCGGTGACGTCGGTGCGGTGCGCGAACATATTGCGAGCGGGACGGGATTAAACGAGCCAGACGAAACCAATCCCCTAAAAAAAACGCCGCTGCATTGTGCTGTCGAGTCAGGCCACAAGGCGGTTGCGGAACTGCTCCTCGCAGAGGGGGCCGAGGTCAATGCTAAGCGGGCGGACGGCCTGACTGCGCTTGATATCGTGCTGAAAGCCGACCCGGAGGCCAGCGACAATGTTCGAGCAGTTCGGAAGGCAATCGCATCCGTATTGGTTCGCAACGGAGCCACGGCAGCGAAGCATAAGTAATCCATCAACGATTTATGAACGATTCAACTTTGGAGTGTGCCGGCAGATCGGAATGGCAGGTAGTTTCAAGTTTCAAGTTTTCACTTTTCAGGGGTGCCGTCCGGTTGGTGCTGGCCGTTTTGTTTTCGTCTGCGCTGGGGGTGTTCGGTGCGGCTGCTGAGCCATTGCGGGTGGCCACGTTTGACATCGATGCTACGCCGCCGGTTGGATACATGATGGCCTACGACCCGGTGGTGCGGCTGGACGCGATGACGCTGCGTTGCCGGGGCGTGGTGCTGCTTGGCCAAGCAGAGCCGATAGTACTTTGCGCTGTCGATTGGATCGGCATCGCCAACGAGGCGCACGACGCGTTTCGCGAGCGCTTGGCCAAGGCGGCTGGCACGACCCCAGACCGTGTGGCGGTGCACACGCTACATCAGCACGACGCACCACTTTGCGATTTCCTCGCGGAACGCCTGCTTAAAGAGGCCAAGGCAAAGTATCTTGGCGAACTTAATGGCGATTTTTGCCGGCAAACCCTGGCCAAGGCTGCCGCTGCGGTGAAGGCATCGCTGGCTTTTGCCAAGCCGGTCACTCATTGCGGCTGGGGCGCGGCGGCGGTGAAACGGGTCGCGTCCAATCGCCGCATCTTCGGGCCAGACGGCAAAGTGCGCGCGGTTCGATACACCACCTGCGCGGATCCAAAACTCCGCGCCGAGCCGGAGGGGGTGATCGATCCTGAGCTGTCGATGCTCAGTTTCTGGAACGGCGACACGCCGCTGGCCGTGCTGAGTTATTACGCCTGCCACCCGCAGAGTTATTATCGCACGGGCATCCCGAGCCCGGACTTCCCCGGCATCGCCCGGTTCATCCGCCAGCAATCTGTGCCGGAGGCCTTGCACGTTCACTTTAACGGCGCTGGCGGTAACATCGGCGCTGGTAAATACAACGACGGCTCGCGCAAAAACCGCATGGAGCTGGCCCAGCGCTTGGCCGACGGAATGAAGCAAGCCTTTGACAGTACAAAAAAATTCGCGGTGCAGCCAATCGACCTGCGCTGGAGCGTCGCACCGGTGGCTCTGCCGGTGGCCAAACATTTGGACGAAGCCAAGTTGTTGGCCGACGTGGCCAAGGGCTCGGTCCCGCCGGTCGCCGTGCCGGCGGCGGAGCGGTTGGCCTTTTTGCGACGCTGCAAGTCGGGGCACAAGATCGACTTGGCGCAGCTTGCCATTGGCGACGTGCGCGTGCTGCACATGCCTGGTGAGTTGTTCGTCGAATACCAGTTGGCGGCCAAGCAAATGCAGCCAAAGCTAAACGTGGCGATGGCGGCCTACGGGGACTACGGGACATTTTACATCGGCACCGAACGAGCCTACTCGGAGGGGGGGTACGAGACCGAGCCACGCTCATCCAACGTCGCCCCTGAGGTGGAGTCAGTGCTGATGCAGGGAATTCGCAAACTGCTGCGAGAGGAGTGACCTTTATTCGATTCGGCCGGCGACAAGTGACTCTACGACGGCAGGGTCCGCGAGGGTGCTGGTGTCGCCGAGGCTGTCCATTTGGCCTTCGGCGATTTTCCGGAGGATACGGCGCATGATTTTGCCACTGCGCGTCTTGGGCAGGCCGGGGGTGAATTGAATTTTCTCCGGCGAAGCGTGCGGGCCGATGTCGGCGCGGACATGCTTCACGATCTCGGCGGTAATTGTGTCAGTAACTTCCTGCCCGGTTTTGAGCGTGACGTAGGCGTAAATGGCGTTGCCCTTGATGTCGTGCTCGTAGCCAACGACGGCGGCCTCAGCTACAGCCGGGTGGCCGCCGATAGCGCCCTCGATTTCGGCGGTGCCGAGGTTGTGGCCGCTGACGATGATGATGTCGTCCACGCGGCCGGTAATCCAGTAGTAGCCGTCGTCATCGCGGCGGCAGCCGTCACCGCTGAAATATTTGCCGGGAAACCTCGAGAAATACGTATCAAAAAACCGTTGTTGATCGCCGTAAATCGTGCTCATTTGGCCGGGCCACGTCTCGAGCATGCAGAGGTTACCGGCAACGCCGTTGCCCTCAATCACGTTACCTTCATCGTCGACCAATGCCGGTTTGACGCCGAAGAACGGCAGGGTGGCGGAGCCGGGCTTGGTGGGCGTCGCTCCCGGTAGGGGCGTGATGAGGATGCCGCCGGTTTCGGTCTGCCACCACGTATCTACGATTGGGCAGCGTTCCTTGCCGATGACAGTGTTGTACCAGTTCCATTCCGGCTCCTTGATCGGTTCGCCGACGGTACCGAGCAGTCGCAGACTGGAGAGGTCGTGCTGGCTTGGCCAAGTGTCACCTTCTTTCATCAGCGCACGGAGCGCGGTCGGTGCGGTGTAGAAAATATTGACCTTGTGCTTGGCCACGATCTGCCAAAACCGACCGAAGTCAGGGTAGTTCGGCACGCCCTCAAACATCATCGTGATGGCGCGGTTGGCCATCGGCCCGTAAACGATGTACGAGTGGCCGGTGACCCAGCCGATGTCGGCCGTGCACCAGTAAACGTCGCCAGGATGATAATCAAAAACATAATGATGCGTCGTCGCGGCGTAGGTGAGATAGCCGCCGGTGGTGTGCAGCACGCCCTTCGGTTTGCCGGTGCTGCCGGAGGTGTAGAGGATGAACAGCGGATCCTCGGCGTCCATCGGCTCGACGGCACAAACTGGCTCGGCCGCCTCGAGGGCATCGTGCCACCACACGTCGCGGCTGTCGGCCATGGCGACCTCGGCGCCGGTGCGCTTGACGACGAGAATCTTCTCGATCGACGGCGTGCTCTCGACGGCCTTATCGGCGTTGGCCTTCATTGGGATGTCGAGTTTCGTGCCGCGCACGCCGGTGTCCTGCGTGATGATGGCCTTGCACTCGGAGTCGTTGATGCGAGTGACAAGGCTGTCGGCACTGAATGCTCCAAACACGATCGAGTGCACCACACCGATACGGGTACACGCCAGCATCACGATCGTCAGCTCGGGAATCATCTGCATGTAAATGCAAACGCGATCGCCCTTGGCCAAGCCGAGGTCTTTCAGTGCGTTGGCTGCCTTCTGTACTTCGGCCTGCAACTCTGCGTAAGTGAAGGTGCGGCTTTCATTCGGGTCGTTGCCCTCCCAAATCAGCGCGGTGTCCTCGCCGTGACCGTCGTCCACGTGGCGGTCAACACAGTTGTAACAGGCGTTGAGTTTGCCGCCGATGAACCAGCGTATTTTGGCCTTGTCGTAATCGGACTCGCAAAGCGTGTGCCATTTCTCGATCCAATCAAGCCTCTCTGCCTGTTCCGTCCAGAATCCATCGGGGTCGTTGATCGAGCGGTTGTACAACTCATGGTACTGCTCTAGAGAGGAGATATGTGCGTTCGCCGTTGCTTTGGCGGTGGGCGGGTAAACCTTGAATTTGGAATCGTTGCTCATGGCTTAAATCAGGTCGGGCAGTTTATGCAAGCCAAGCGGTGGGTCAACGCCAGAACTTGCGATTTGAGAACTGGATGCCCTTGGGTGGGCGGATCGGCATGGTGAAGCTGACGGTCTAAAGTAATTCGGGGAACCACCGTTTTTTTCATTTTTTCGGCATGCCCTGCATAGTTGGAAAATCGGATAAGGTTTTGCGTTCTTGAGGGTCAGTCTTGAGGTCGTAAAGGCTGTTTTTTAGCAAAGAACATGATAAGGGAGTTATATATTGAGGTCTGCGAGGATCGCCAGCGTACTTGGCGTAGCGGGAAAGTTTTATTCCCAATAAAACTGGGAGATAAAACGATCACTCTAGCCATCTACATCTTGCTCAGGCCTCGGGGCGGATGAGTATTGGGAATAGAGTTGCAACGGGTCGTATCAGGTGATGCATGCCGGGCCGGAGGCGCAGGGAAAACCCTAAACGAGTGAGATGTTAGTTTGCCAGCCAAGGGGATTTCCGTATTCTGCCGGTCGTGCGCTTGGCTTTGAGATTAACTGCGTTAGTAGTCTGCTGTTCCGGACTGAGTTTTTGGCTTGGAGGCGGTTTGCATATGGGCTGGTCTAAGTCCACCGAAACCCGAACCGAGATCGATGAGGTCACGGGTTTGGAGTATCCAGTGACAGTTGGTAAATATGTCTTTGGGGTGGAATTGCTCGGTGCGGCTTTGGCCGTGAGCGGTGGGCTTTTGGGATTGTCCTTTGCCTTCTCCAAGCCGGCCCGACCGGGTAATCTATCTGGCGCGGAGATATAAAGGATCTAATTATGAAACAGTTTAGCAAGGGAAAGTTGGTGTGGTTACTGATCTTGTCAGTTGCCCCAGGAGTTTTAAGTGCGGATTCGATGAAGTTCGATTTCAGAGATCCAAAGAAGGTGAACAATGTATTGTTCTTGATGGACGCTCCTCTGGAATCTATCAGCGGTACCTCCATAGGAGTCAGCGGCACCGTCTCATTCGATCCAGCCAAGCCGGCAGCAACCACCGGCAAAATTGTACTGGCGACTTCATCATTGCACGTTGACAATCCGGTGATGAAAAAACACATGCTGGATGAGGGATGGATGCACGTGTCCAAGTTCCCGACTATCGAGTTTGTTGCTGGGGAAATGACCAACGTCAAAACCAGTGGGACCAACATAACCGGGACAATCGCTGGCAAGCTGACAGTCAAAGGCGTCACCAAAAAAGTGAGTGTGCCGGTCCGGTTGACTTACCTCAAGGGGATGTTGATCAAACGTAACCGCGTGCCGGGAGATTTGCTTGTGTTGCGCTGTGACTTTACCATCAAAAGGTCGGACTATGGCATTAACGCTGGCAACAACGAGGAAAAGGTATCCGACGAGATTGAGCTTAAACTAAGGGTGGCTGGTGCTGCACCGTATTAAACTCACGGAATTCAATACGATGGAGATGGTCGAACTTGAAGGGCTGAGCGTTGTCGTGGATCGGGTGGTTTACCAGTCGGACATGGTTACACCGGAGGATCGTCCCCACTGCTTTGCCTACTTCATCACCATCCGCAACAATTCCAATATCACCGTCACCATCAAGGGGCGCAAGTGGGTGGTCAACGAGGCAAACGGCAACAAGACGGTGGTCGAGGGCGACGGCGTCGTGGGGATGTTCCCCGAACTGGAGTCGGGCGAGTCATTCGATTATCACAGTTTTCACCTTTTTAGCGGGGACTGGGCTGTGGCGACAGGCAGCTATATTGGCGTGGACGCAAACGGTCGATCAGTGATCACTCGCATCCCTGAGTTCCGTATGGATGTGCCGTCGCATTTGAGTTAAAGGGGATTCAGACTCAGACCAAACGCTTGGCCAAGTCCTGATTTACTCGATTGAGCGTCTTCGTCCAACCCTCCTCCCAGGAGTCCTGCCGGTAAAGGTTCACTTGCGATTACTAGGGTCTGTCGATTCGGGAAGTTGCTATCGCCAACCGGTTGGTCATTCCAGTGTGTGTTTCACACAGCATAATGTTAATGTGTGACGGCAAGAAACCGGTGGCCGAAATCGGCCCAGCCCTGTTTGAACTCTCCCTGCAGCAGCAAAACCTACGAGCGATTATGACGGGCGCCGGCGTTGTCCGGGTGGTGCCCGATTACGCCAGACAGGCGGGCGTTTGACTCAGCGAGGCGGATGGAGGCCAGCGCAACTCCGGCGAGCGGGTGATCCGGTTCGATGGCTAAGGCCGTTTCATACGCCTCTACGGCACGTTCAATTTGCTTGGCCTCTTGATGGCACTTGCCAAGGTTGTGCCAGGTGCCGGCATCGCCGGGGTTCAACTTCGCCGCTTGCAGGAACGATTTCTGCGCTTGGTCAACGTCGCCTTTTTTGAGCCATGAAAGACCGAGTTGGTGGTGGGCCATGGCGATATCCGGCCCGGTGTCTGTTGCCTTCTCGAAGCAGGAGTGCGCCCATTCGGATTGATCCCGATCAAGCCAGACTTGGCCGATTGAGATCCATGCGAGGGCCGTGTCGTTGTGGTTCGCCGAGACGGTTTCGGCAGTCTGTAAAATGCAGGAGAGGGCTTTGGATAGCTCCGGTGGCAGCCGGTCCAGCCACTCTTTTTTTGTCGAGGCATCGAGCAGCAGTGCCCAGTGCAGCAGACATTTTTGTGCCCCGTCGGTTTCGCCGGACTCGAGATACGCCGCCGCCTTTTCCCAAAGCTGATCAGGTGTCGGGCTGGTGGTTTCGTCCGGCATAAACCCGTGAACGTTGTTGCTGAATGCCGCGCTTGGCCAAGCGCGGGGTTACTGGGGCCACTGTCCCTCGACGATCGGCTGGGTGAGCAGCTTGGCTGGGTCTATGACGACGTGTTTGATGTTCGTGCGGTTGTGGGTGTAGGTCACGTGCACGTTGCCGTCGCTCGTCTGGATGACTGCTGGGTACGAGTACTCGCCCGGCTGGTTTTCCAGCACGAGGGCGGCCTCCCATATTTTCCCATTCGATGAAACGGAAACATTCAACGGCGAGCGGCCGCGCCGGGTATGATTGTAAACAAGCAACGCGCGGCCGTCGGCTAGCACGGTGCCGTCAGCCCCGGCGTTGGGGTTGGGAAGCTGGGTGCGTTTCATGCGGGTCCACTTTTTACCGCCGTCGTAAGACCAACACTCGGTGAGGCGGCCGGACTTGGTGCGGCACAGCGTCTGGATTGACCCGTTCGGGTAGGCGAGCAGAGTGGGCTGAATGGCGGCGTAGTCTAGCGGAGAGTTGAGCGGCTTGGTTTTGCTCCAGTACCGGTTCTGCACATAGCGCTCCATTTGCACTCGCCAGCCGGCGTCCTCGAGGCTTGAGCCGCAGAGCAGGGTGCCGTTGGCCAACTCGATGGGCTTGTTCCTCACCGGGCCGAGGTAGCCCGCCGGCAGGCGAACCGGTTTGTCCCACGTCAACCCGTCGTCCTTCGATTTTTGCAGCATGCCCCACCACACCCTCGGATTGGGGCCAACTTTGTAAAAGAGCAGGAGCGTGCCGTTGGACTGCTTGAACAGCACGGGGTTCCAGCACGGATACTGGATGCGTTTGGCCTCGTCGATTCCGTTGGCAGCCGGCTTGGGCTTGGACCACCCGTCGCCTTCGTTGCGCGACATCCAAATGACCACGTCGTACGCGCCTTCTTCGGCCCCGCCAAACCAGGCGGTCACGATGCCGCCCTCGATTTCCGCAATGGTCGAGGCATGCACGCCGGCCACCGGCATTTTATCGGCGATCATTTCGCTGCCGTACATCCCAGCCTGTTTTCCGAGGGAATCGACCACGTCGATATTCACCGTTTTGGCAGCTTGGGAAAGAACCGAACTGGGCCAGGCCAGAATCGCAGCCGTCACGGCCAGCATGATAGTGTCATTGAGAGAACGAATCATAATGGGTTTTGGAGTACAGGAACTTCGTTTTTGTTCAAACCAAACGCACCTCCTTGCACGGCCGTCAATGCTGCCCAAGAACTGGCCAGCGTCAATTCAGAAAAACCTATTTTGGCATCAAATCGCAAAAAAGTTGGCCAAACCCGCCTCCCCAAGCCAGAATACTCTCCTTTTCCACCCGATGAGCAACAAGGAAAACAGCGATTCAGCGGTCAGCAAAGACGTAGTTGTCCAAAATCAACTCGGTCTTCACGCTCGCCCAGCGTCGATGTTTGTCAAAACGGCGACCAAGTTCGTCAGTGAAATCATGGTGGAAAAAGAGGGTGAAAGCGTGAACGGCAAAAGCATCATGGGCCTGATGATGCTGGCCGCAAGCCACGGCACCACCCTCACCGTGACAGCCGAGGGCAGCGACGCAACTGAAGCCGTCAACGAGCTTGAAGACCTCGTTAACCGCAACTTCGAGGAGGAATAACACCGACCACCCTTATGGCCAACACCGATTTTGACATCAAGTACGTTGCCAACCTGGCACGAATCGCCCTGACACCTGAGGAGGAGGCCAAGCTCGGCCATCAACTCGGCGACATCCTCGGCTACGTGAAAAAACTCGAGGAACTCGACGTCACCGGCGTCGAGCCGATGGCCCACGCCGTGCCATTGGCCAACGTCCTGCGCGCCGACGAGGTGCGCCCGTCGATCCCGCAGGAAGTCGCCTTGGCCAACGCGCCCAAGCAGGCCAACGGCTTGTTCATCGTGCCCAAGATCGTCGAGTGATGCTGCACGAACTCACCCTATCCAGCCTCACGGCGAAGCTCGCGGCAAAGGAGGTCTCCTCACGCGAGGCGATGCAGGCATGCCTCGACCGTATCGACGCTGTCGATGGCCAGATCAACGCCTTCATGAGCATTGACCGCGAGGATGCGCTTGGCCAAGCGGACGCGGCCGACGCGGCCTTGGCCAAGGGCAACACTCACGCCGCTCAACCGCTGATCGGCGTGCCGATCTCGCTGAAGGATCTCTTTTGTGCCAAGGGCCAGCCGGCCAACTGCTCGTCAAAAATCCTCGGAGAGTTCCGCTCGCCTTACGACGGCACGGTCGTGCGCAAACTGCGCGATGCAGGCGCGGTGCTGTTTGGCCGGTTGAACATGGACGAGTTTGCAATGGGCAGCTCGACCGAGAATTCGGCATTCGGTCGCAGCAACAACCCGTGGGACTTGGAGCGCGTGCCGGGTGGATCGAGTGGCGGCTGCGCGGCAGCGGTCGCGGCGCAGGAATGTTTTGCCAGCATCGGCACCGACACCGGCGGCTCAATCCGCCAACCGGCGGCGCTGTGCGGCTGCGTCGGCCTCAAGCCGACTTACGGGCGCGTGTCGCGCTTCGGAGTGGTGGCGTTTGCCTCGTCGCTTGACCAAGTCGGCCCGTTGACGAAGGACGTGCGTGACTCGGCGACGTTGCTCGGCGCGATGTCCGGCCACGACCCTCACGACTCAACCAGCGTGCCGGCGGCCGTGCCGGATTACGCCGGCGAACTCGGCGGCGACTTGAAGGGAATCAAGCTTGGATTGCCGAGGGAATTTCTCATTGATGGCATCGACCCTGAAGTGCGTGCTGCGTTCGACGCGGCGGTGAAACAGTGCGAGGCGCTTGGCGCTGAGATTCACGAAGTTAGTATGCCGCACACCGAGTATAGCGTGGCGACCTACTACATCGTGGCTACCGCCGAGGCCAGCGCGAACCTCGCGCGGTTCGACGGCATCCGCTACGGCGACCGCGTCGATGGTGACGACCCGTTTTCGCTCTACTGCAAGACGCGCGGGCAGGGCTTTGGCGAGGAGGTCAAGCGGCGGATCATCCTCGGCACGTATGTGCTGAGCAGTGGTTATTACGACGCTTATTATTTACGTGCGCAAAAAGCGCGCACGCTGATCAAGCGCGACTTCGAGAAAGCGTTCGAGACGGTTGACGCGTTGATCACTCCGACCGTGCCGGCTCCAGCTTTCAAGGCCGGCGAGAAAATGAACGACCCGTTGCAAATGTATTTGTCTGATATTTTCACGATTTCATGCAACTTGGCCGGCACGTGCGGCATCAGTTTGCCGTGTGGATTCACGAATGAACCGAAGCTGCCGATTGGCCTTCAGTTTCTCGGTAAACCGTTCGGCGAAAGTCAGTTACTGCAGATCGCCCACGCCTATGAACAAGCCACGCCGTGGCATACTGAAAGGGCGTCGCTCTGATGGAATACGAGACGGTCATCGGGCTCGAGACCCACGTTCAACTTAAGACAAAGTCGAAGATGTTCTGTGGTTGTGTCAACCTGTTTGGTTCGGAGCCGAACACGAACGTCTGCCCGGTTTGCCTCGGCATGCCCGGCGTGTTGCCTGTGCCGAACGAACGTGCAATGCAACTCACGGCTCTCGCCGGTTATCTGCTCAACTGCGAGGTTCCGGGCTTTGCGAAGTTCGACCGCAAAAATTATTTTTATCCCGACGCCAGCAAGGACTACCAAATAACGCAGTTCGATTTCCCGTCAACAACAACGGGGCATGTGGACTTCGAGTTCGGGGGTGGCATCGAGCGTGTGAGGATTACCCGTGCCCACATCGAGGAGGATGTCGGCAAAAGTAATCATTTCGCCCAGCACAGTGGGGTGGATTTTAATCGTGCCGGCGTGCCGCTGCTCGAGATCGTTTCCGAGCCGGATTTGCGGAGCGCCGACATGGCTTACGAATACCTGAACACGCTGAAAGAAATTTTGATTTACGGCGGCATCAGCGACTGTGACATGGAGAAAGGCATGGTGCGCTGCGATGTGAACATCAGTGTCCGTCCGATAGGTGCTGAGAAACTCGGCGTGAAGGTGGAGATCAAAAACATGAACACTTTCAGCGGCATGCGGCGCGCGATCAATTACGAAGTCCCTAGGCAAATCGAAACACTCGAAAGCGGCGGGACGCTCGTACAGGAAACGCGTCGTTGGGACGATATCGCCGGCATCACCGAAAGCATGCGAACGAAGGAGCAAGCGCACGATTACCGCTATTTCCCCGAGCCTGATATTATGCCGCTCAAGCCGGACGAGGCATGGCTGACGGAGGTGCGCTCGCACATCGTCGAGCTGCCGCTTGCCCGCAAGCACCGCTTCGTGAGTGACTACTGCATTCCGGCGCAGGACGCCGATGTGTTCGTCGGCAACGTGCCGCTCGGCGGTTTTTTCGAGAAAGCCGTCGAGGGGGCGAAAAACACCAAGGCCATCGCTAACTGGGTGATCAACAATCTGCAGGCGCGCCTCATCGAGACCGGCACGACGGTTGACGAGCTGAAGTTTGAGCCGGCTGCGATCCGGGAGTTGGTTGGGATCATCGATGCTGGCACCATAAGCAGCAAGGGAGGGCAGGAGGTGTTCGCGGAGCTGTTCGAGAACGGCGGTTCGCCGGTGGTGATCGTCGAGTCCAAGGGGCTGGCGCAGGTCAGCGAAAGCGGTGAACTAGTCAAGTGGTGTCAGGAGGCAATCGATTCCAACCCAGGACCGGCGGATGACTTCCGCAACGGCAAGGAGAACGCGATCAATTTCCTAAAGGGCCAGGTAATGAAAGCCAGTCGAGGCAAGGCCAACCCGCAAGTTGTCGGCGAAACGTTGGCCAAGCTGTTGAAAGGTTGAGCCATTTGCGGCAGTTTTTTCGTGGAATGATCCAAAGCCCTACAAACGGCCGTTTGCAACTTACCGTTTTTCTTTTTGCGCACTTGTCTTTAGCCCACGCGTTCGGCCAGTCGGATCAAACCACAAAACCGATCGAAGAAGACCAACTCAAGGAAACGAGTGGTGATGTGTATTTTTACGAGGGAAAGCCGTATACCGGTTTGGTTGTGAAAACACATCCCAACAAAAAGAGAGCCGAGAGCTACTCGCTAAAGAATGGAAAGCTTAACGGTGTCTGGAAGGGTTGGGATGAGGAGGGTAACTTGGTCGGTCAGGCCGAGTATCGGAATGGCAAGATTCACGGAAAGTTTCTCCAGTTAAGAAAGGCTGGCGGTCGTGAGTTTGAGCTGAATTATTTGAACGGAATCGAGAACGGGGCCTTTAGGCGATGGTTCGATGATGGGAAACTTTGGGTTGATGAAAATTATCTGGCCGGTAAGCTTGATGGGATCAGTACAACTTATTTTCCAGACGGTAAAATCCAGGTTTCGGCTGAGTATCGCGCCGGCAAGAGACATGGCGTGGAGATTCACAGATATAAAAACGGACAGCCAAGATGGGAGGCTGTTTATGAGGAGGGTAAACTGAAAACGAAGTTACGCTGGAAACGCGACGGCACACCGCTGGGTCAAAACCCGCCTAAAATACTTTAACATGAAGACATTACCTTCAATAAAAACAAGTCGAGTTATAGCTGCACTGGCATTGGGTTGCACAATTTCGCCATTCGCAATGGGCGGAGAGACAGCGCTTGATCGCTATCTTGCCAAGCCGGATCCGGCTTACGAATACAAGCTGATTTCCCAGCACGAGGGGGAAGGTTGTACCACTTACATTCTTGGCATGACGTCGCAGAAATTCCTGACCGAGAAAGACGTCAACCGCACGTTGTGGAAGCACTGGGTGATTGTGGCCAAGCCGCATCGGTTGAAGCACGATACTGGCCTCATGCTCATCACCGGCGGCAGCAATGGTGGCGCCCCGCCCGTCAAGGGCGACGACACCATGGCAAAGATCGCCGCCAAGACCGGCTCGGTCGTCACGGAGCTCAAGATGGTGCCCAACGAGCCGTTGCAATTTGTCGGTGAGAAAAGCACCCGAACCGAGGACTCACTCATCGCCTACACCTGGGACAAATACCTGCGAACCGGGGACGATCGCTGGCCGGCTCGCCTGCCAATGACCAAGGCGGTTGCGCGCGCGATGGACACCGTCACCGATTTCCTCGCCAAGCCGGAGGGCGGTGAAGTGGTCGTGGACAAATTTGTTGCCGCCGGCGGATCGAAGCGCGGCTGGACAACTTGGAGCATCGCGGCGGTGGACAAGCGCATCGTCGCCATTGTGCCGATTGTCATCGACATGCTCAATGTTGTGCCGTCGTTCAAGCACCACTACCGCGCCTACGGTTTTTATGCTCCGGCGGTGAGAGACTACGTGGAGATGGGCATCATGGGATGGCAGGACACACCCGAGTACAAGCGCCTACTCGAGATCATTGAGCCGTACGAATATCTCGAGCGTTACACGATGCCCAAGTTCCTAATCAACGCCTGCGGAGACCAGTTTTTCCTACCGGACTCGTGGAAGTTTTACTACAAGAATTTACTTGGCCAAAAGCATATCCGCTACGTCCCCAACGCAGGCCACTCGCTCGACGGCTCGGACGCCGTTTACAGTATGGCCGCCTACTACAACGCGATATTAAACAAGACGAAACTGCCCGAGTACGATTGGGAAGTGCAGGAGGACGGCTCGATCAAAGTGACGACGAAGATTCGCCCTAAGGAAGTGTTGCTCTGGCAATGCACCAACACGGAGACGCGCGACTTCCGCATCGATACCACTGGCAAAACCTGGACGAGCAGTAAACTGCGCCCGTTGAGCCGTGGCGTCTATGTGGGCCGCGTGCCCGAACCGGAGAAAGGCTGGACGGCGTTCATGGTCGAGTTGACTTACGCCGAGCCGATCAATCGCGGCATATCAGCCAAGCGGGGCGGCCGGCTTGGCCAAGAGACCGGCAGAGTAGGTGCGCCGTTCAAGTTCACGAGCGGCGTCAATGTATTGCCTGAGACGATGCCCTTCGAGTTCAAGCCCATGCCCATCCCGAACCGGTAGCCTCTTGCCAGGTGCGGTTCCGATCAGCCCTTCACGCGGACGAGTTTCATGATGCGACCATCCACGTTCCAGTCCTGTACGTATAGGTTGCCGTCTGCGTCCCAGCCTGAGCCGTGTGTGCCGCTGAAGACGCCCTCAATCCAGTCCGCCTGTTTCCCTCCGTAATTGCGCCCCATCTTGGGGTCTGGGTTATGTCCGAGCACGGCCATGATGGTGTTGGTCTTGTCAAGGATGACCACGCGCCCGTGTAGATCGGGCACCGAGACGTAGTCGCCCTGCACGGAAACAGAGGTTGGCATACCGAGGCCACCGATGACTTCGTTGATGTACTCGCCCTCGAGGCTGTAGTGCAGTAGACGGCCGCGGGGCTGGTGGTTGCGGTCGCAGATCAGCAGGCGATTCGGCTCGTAACGGGTATCAAGCGTCATTCCGTGCGCAGTGTTGAACTGCCGCGGGCCGTTGCCCTTCGCGCCAAAGTGCATCAGGTACTTCCCGGCTTTGTCGAACTTGAAAATGATGTTACTGGCATATCCGTCGGAGAGAAAAATATTGCCGTCGGCTGACACAGTGATGGCAGTGGGGCTGAACGGCTTTGCAGCGAGCCCGGACGCCGCAGGGAAGGGAAGGCGCAGGGCGACCTTGCCGTCGGCGGCGTTGAACTTGATCCCCTCAGCGTTTTTGTTGCGGGCACCGTAAAGGTACTCCGTACCGTTCTCGTCGCGAATCTCGACGTCATGCAAGTTGGTGTAAGGTTCGCCAAGAAACTCACGGGTCACCTTTCCGCCTGGCGAAAAAGCGATCACACCCTTGTCGGCGCTGGTGTAGATTGTGCCGTCCTTGCCGACTGTCACACCGCCGTGCGTCGGGCCGATGGCGGATTTGCCGTCCGCAGTGAGTCCCCAGCCAGGAACGGTGCCAAACGTCATCAGGCCGGTTCCCATACTGACACTGGAGGGAACATCTGGCTTGGGGTCGTGGTCATGGCCGCCACTGTCACCCTCGGGGTGATGATGATCACCTTCGGCATGACTGTGATTGCCATCGTGCGAGTGCTGATGACCGGACTGGCCGCAGCCTGTCAAAAAAAGAATAGTTATAAGGAAGGTGAAAAGAGGCTTCATAGCGCGGGAACTTTCACCACCCTGGGGCCGCTTGGCAAGATGTTAAAACGTGCTAAACCTCACTTTTCCCGAGGCCATTTCTGGAATGGAAGGGTGGGTGATTGGGTGCTTTCATCATGGAATTTTTTCCATTTGGCGCGCTGATCCAACTTGTCCTCCCAGGTGGCACAACCCTGGGCACACAGGAGAACCCATAACAGGGCGAGAAGAGGGTAAAGGAATTTTGTTTTCATATTGTTGTGCCCTGATTCAAAGAGTCACCCCGGAAAGTGCGGTTTACAAGCCGATTTAACTGAACGCAAAGTCCTTTGTCAGGCGAGCAGACCGCTTGGTCGGAGGCGTTCACGATGATGTTTAGGTTGGTTCAGGAATATCTCGGTGACGAGGAGTTGCAGCGGATCGCTGGCATTAGTCCCGGCTTACCGACTAGTCAGGCCGAGATTCAAGGCGCCTACGACTTCGCGGTGAAGTTCGATGTGCGCGAGTTGGACAGCGATTATGTGATTGGCAAGATGAAGGCGATCATCGACCTGCTGCCGATTGACACAGCCGGCACGGTTGACCGAGCCAAGCTGATGTCGATTGCGGTTTCGATGGTTGACCCGATCCTTGGCCAATCGGTGATGTCAGACCAGCGCGGTGCTAGCCAGAAGACCTTCGACAAGGTCAACCAAGACGTCGCCTTGATGGCCTTGGGGAACGAGGCTAACTACACCGAGAACGACCCGACCGCGGCGATGAAGATGCAGTTCATGCAGCAGATCGTCCAAGGCAACCCGAAGTATCAAGAGGCGCTGCAAGGCGACGAACGGTTCCAGGCGTTGTTGGAGAACTACGGCAAGAACCTTCAGCAGTCGGTGTCACAGGAACAGAACAAGATGATCGGACGCATCGGCGTCCAGCCAGTTAATCAGCAATGAACGAGGAACTACGCAAGAAGAACCTTCAGCAGCTAGACGACGCCAGCGCGATCTGGCAGGCGCTGAAGGAGGTTTTGGATGAGGCAACCGATATGAGTGTGGCCAGTGCGATCAGTGACGGCATCGACAGCGATGATCGCCACTGGCGTGCTGGTTACGCGCAGGCGGTGCAGGATGTAATGGGAACGCTGAACCGGTACCGGAAGATTTAGTTGCCAGCAGCTTCCAGTTCCTTCTTGGTCTTGCCGCCGTGTTTGCGGAGGAGGTCGGC
>Ga0115000_10000460_pt1 | contig 37934 bp, 24 predicted proteins | sample ArcticOcean_MG_C_6_FD_89690 | JGI IMG/M metagenome (GOLD analysis project Ga0115000, IMG submission 89690) | Marine microbial communities from western Arctic Ocean - ArcticOcean_MG_CB8_128 | ecosystem: Environmental > Aquatic > Marine > Oceanic | place: Arctic Ocean: Canada Basin | collected...
ACCGCCGGGACGACCGCCGCGACTGCGCATGAGACGCGCGGTGACTTCAGGCGTGTCACCGTACAACTGTTGCGCCTTGGCCAATTCGACTTTCAACTTTGCAATGCGATCCTTGTTTTCCGGCTTGGCAGCAAGATCGTTCAACTCGTGCGGATCGTTTTTCAAGTCATACAGCGCGGCACGATTCTCTTTCGACCGGTAAAAAAGTTTCCACCGATCGTCACAGATGGTGCGCTGGTCATCCATGTAGGCGGTAAAGAGATGGTCACGCACCTTGGCCTGTTTGCCTTGAATAACCTTGGCCAAGCTCTTGCCCTCAACCTCGTCGGGGATTGATAAGCCCGTCAGCCCGCATAGCGTTGGGTAAATGTCATAAAGATAAACTAACGCATCCGAGGAGCCTTTCGGGACACCGGCACCACTGGCAACAATTTGTACGCGTGATGTGTGCTCGTAGGCGTTGTGTTTGCCTGACTGCCCATGGCTGTCCATCGCCATGCCGTGATCGGTCGCAAACAGGATGATGGTGTTTTCCGCCTGACCGGTTTTCTCAAGCGTAGCGATCACACGGCCGATATGATAATCGAGATGTGAAATTAGACCGTAGTACGCCGCATAGCGTTGCTTGGCACGATCCACCGGCGACACATCACCGCCTACGCGACCACGGCCACCGCGACCACCACCACGCCGACTCGCACCTTGTCGTTGATCGACCAGTTCGGGACGAAGCGCAGCGTGGTTCGGCGGAAGCGTGATTTTTTTCGGGTCGTACATAGTTGCCCATTTGCCTGGAGGCGTTACCGGCGAGTGCGGTGCAGTGAACGGGATGTAGCAGAAAAACGGCTGCTCTTTTTCCGACTGGCCTTCGATGAACTCAATCGCCGCATCGGCGAACAGGTCGGTGGAAAACGTCTCACCGGCGTCGTAAGGCACCATCAAGCCGGCGATCATGCGGTTGACTGGCACATTGATGTGTGTTCGGGCTGCACCGCCGAAGAACACCGCCTCAGCCTCATTAAAACATTTTTCAAAAGACGACGCGCCATTGTGCCATTTACCAGTGGCAAATGTCTGATAGCCGGCTTTCTGAAACACCTGTGGCATCAGCACCCCGGAGTCAAGCTGTAGAGGTGCCCGAAAAAGCGGCTTGCCACTCATGATCATCGCCCGGCTGGGCAGACAGGTAGCATTAGTCATCGAGCCCTGTATGTAAGCACGATTAAAAACGAATCCGCTGTTGATGATGCGGTCCATGTTCGGGGTCTTGATATCCAGATTACCTAACGCACCGAAGGCATCCGGCCGCTGGTCGTCGGTGAAGATAAACAGCACGTTCGGCCGCTTGGCCGCCATGGCGGTGCCTGGACAAGTGATCGCACTGATTAACACGGCTACAATGAGAGTCAGGGTTCGTTTTATCATGACAGTTAGTTTATTGAAAACGGTTAGGGCCGGAAATGGTTACAGGAATGTGAACAATCATTGACCAGTCGCGGTTATTATTTTCCGCGCCTGCCTTGGGTGATGACATAGGGCGGTTTATCGAAGGTGGATCCATCGCCAAGAACACGCGGATCACGCGCTTTTTTTAGGCGACTCATCAACTGGCTGTTCAAGCTCTTTTTAATCGAGGTGTACTTCTCGTCGTCAGCCACGTTGTTGATTTGGTCGGGGTCATCAGCGAGCACGTACAGTTCCTCACGAGGGCGTTTGCCAAAGGCGTAATCGTAGTGCCACTTCCATTTCTCGTCGTTGCGCCGCTCGATGAGCCACGCCTTGGTCGGGCTGCCATCGAGGTCGCCGTAAGTGACGAACGTGTTTTGCTCGAGCGTCTTGAATTCTGGCGCACTGTCCTTCGTGATGTTGTACGGGTTGCCCATCGGCCAGCGATCCGGCGCGAAGTTGATGATGTACAAATAGTCCCCGGTGCGAAGCGCACGTTGCGGATAGGGTAGCAACCCCTCCCGGGCCCTGGCCACATGACGTTCACGACCAGTGATCACCCAGTTGCGTTTTTTGTCAACGAGGCCCTGCTTCTTCGACTTGAGCACCGGTACTAGGCTTTTGCCGGTCATTACTTTCGGGCGTTTCACAGCGCCTATTTCGAGAAAAGTCGGGGCCAAGTCCATGAGGTTGACGAAGTCATCCACCACACGGCCGCCGGGTTGTCCGGGCCACCAGATGGCCAGCGGCACCTGCACACCGAAGTCATACAGGTTGCATTTACCGCCGGGAAAACCGGGCGCGCCGTGGTCGCCGCTGATGACGACCACCGTGTGATCCAGTTCGCCCAACACCTCAAGCCGCTTAAGGATTAGGCCAAGCGCGGTGTCGAACGCCTGCACCTCGCCAAGGTAATCGGCAAAATCCTGTCGCACCTCATGCACGTCCGGCAAAAACTTTGGCAGTTTGCCCTTCAAATCATCCGGGTTGATACCCCACAAATCCCTGCCTGAGCCCTTGGTCCATTTGCGGTGCACGAGCGTCGGACCGAACCAGTAGCAGAAAGGCTTGTCGCGATTCCAGTCATCGACGAACGCGTTAAAATTGCCCATCACCTCGTCGTAAAGAACCTGCTTTGCGTCCTTGACTAACATGCCACCGGCCACGCGCTTGGTCGTCATCTGCGAGAAGCCGTTGAACATCCGACCGCTCTTTTCATAGGAGTATTTACCGGCACCGTATGGAGCGTCCGCGGGAGAACCAGGAGTCCAAACCTTGTAGGTCTCGCCAATGTGATAGCCGGAGTCGCGCAGCATCAGCGGGTACGACGGGATAGCGGCGTCCCATTTGGCTCCCTGCAAAATCGCGCCCATGCCGGTGCGGAAAAAATATTGGCCGGAGAGCAGCGAACTGCGGCAAGGCGTGCACGATGGCGCGGTGACGAAGGCGTGCTTGAACAACACCCCGTTGTTAGCGATGCGGTCGAACGTCGGTGTCTTGACGATGGTATTCGCGCCGGGACGGCGCTCAACCTTGGCGTAGGCGCTAGCGTACTTGCCCCAGTCGTCGGCGAACGCGAACAGAATGTTCGGTCGCTTCTCCTTGGCAAAGCCGGCCAACGGCAGCAGCACAGTCAGGGCAAAAAACAGGATGCGTTTTTTCATGATGATAATACGCCACCGATTGTGGCCAAGCACTTAGCCAAGGCAAGCCTCTTGTCGGTGAGCAGTTTCCGCCCACCGCTGACTGCTCACCGCTGACCGCTCACAAGTGCCCGATGTTTCGCGAACGGTTTGCGGAGGGACTTGGAGAGGTCGTCCTGCAGGGCCTGCACTTCGCGATACACGGCGACGTTATCTGCATTTGGCTCGGCGGTTTCGCGCGTGTTCAGTTTCACGAAGCGATCTGTGATTTCCTCGATGCTCACGTTGTCGCCCTGATGATTCCGGAGGCTCCACAGAGCCTGCAGCGCCGCTCCGTAAGCCGCGCCCTCGCCGACTTTGAGCGTGACGACTTGGGCGTTGAAAACGTCGGCCATGATTTGCCGCCAAAGTTTGGAGTTCGCCCCACCGCCGGTGGCACGGATCTGCGTCGGCTTGACGCCGAGTTTCTCGAGTCGGCGCAAGCCGTAGTTCATGCCAAGCGTGACGCCTTCCATCGTCGCACGGGCAAAATGTTTCTCGGTAAACGTCCCGGCTCGGACACCGAAATAAACACCGGTGCCGTCCGGCACGTTAGGCGTGCGTTCGCCCTCGAGGTACGGAAGCAGCAACAAACCATCGGAGCCGGCCGGGGCCTTGCGCGCGGCGGCCTCGTACTGGGCGTGCGTCCACTTGAAATCCTTGCGGATCAACTCGGTCGCCACCGTGACGTTCATCGTGCATAACAGCGGCAGCCAGCGGTTGGTAGAATCGCAAAATGCGGCGATCTCACCCTTGGGGTCAACCACCGGTTTTCCTGCGCAGGCGTAAATTGTGCCGCTTGTTCCGAAACTGGCAGTCACGACTCCTGGGCGGGTATTGCCGGTGCCGATAGCTCCCATCATGTTGTCGCCCCCGCCAGCGCTTACAAGCACATCGGTGTGTAGGCCAAGCCTCCTGGCTGTGGCCGCCTGTAATGTGCCAGCCACCTGATCGCTGGAAATGAGCTTGGGCAGCTTGGCCGCTAAGCCAGCGTCGATCGCCTTCAACGTTTTCTTGGACCACTTACGTGTGCGGACGTTGAGCAACGCGGTGCCGCTGGCATCGCCGTACTCCATGACTGCGTTGCCGGTAAGCCAGAAGTTTAAATAATCGTGCGGCAACATAACCGTCGCCAAGCGCCTGAAGTTTTTCGGCTCATGTCTCTTGAGCCAAAGAATTTTACCGGCGGTGAAGCCGGGGAGCACCGCATTGCCTAGTTCCTTGACAGAGCCCTTGAGGCCGCCGAGCTTGGCCATAATCTCGTCGCACTCGGCGGCAGTGGAGGTGTCGCACCACAGTTTGGCTGGACGGATGACGGCGCCTTTTTTGTCGAGCGGCACGAAGCCGTGCTGCTGGCCGCTGACACCGATCGCACGCACCTCGCCGGCGTTGGCCCTGGCCTGTTTCAGCGCCGCGCGGATGCCCGCTTGGGTGGCGTCGATCCAGTCGGCGGGGTTCTGCTCCTTCGCTCCGGCGGGGAGGCCGCCGATCAGGCGGTGAGCCTTCGCGCCTTCGCCGAGGACTTTGCCGTTGTTTGCGTCCACCACCAACGCCTTGGTGGACTGCGTGCCGCTGTCGATGCCGATGACTAATTCCCTCATGCTGTTGCGAGTAATTGCGACGGAAGGAATACCACGCCGAAGCATTGGAGCCAATAAAGAAGGGTTGCAGACTTACTCCTGCTGGGCAGTTTCAATCTCGTCGTTGGTGGAGGCCAACTCGAGGAAGAGTTTTTCGAGGTCGCGGTAGTAAACTTCGGCATCGAGTGTTTTTTTGAGCGAACGCAAGGTTTCAATTTTTGCCTCGATAGCAAGTCGCTTTTTGCGAAGCGGTGCGGGAATGCCTTTTTCCGCCGGGGGAATCACCGGGAAAACCAGACGCGACAATTTGCCGTCGGCACTGCTTTTACCCTTGGCCTTCTTCTGCGTACGCACGCCACGAAACCAATCGGCCGGAGTGCCCATGCCGTCGCCGTTGTCGTCAAGCAGTGCGTTCTCAGAAACTAAGCGATCATTTTCACGATAGAATTCACCGGCCTGACGTGAGGCAATCAGGAACGCCTCGAGCACCGACACTGCACCGTCCTTGTCGAGGTCTGCCTCCGCGTGGCCAAGCGCGGCCGCCATGTAGCCCCCAAACCGGCAGAAGTTTTGCTCGTATCCGCTCTTGGTCGCGGTGGCAACGACGCGGTTCGGACCGGAGAGTGTCCGAATGAATGGCGCGCTGCAGGAGCTAGTGTTGATGAAAACGAGCGGCCCGCGATGCGGCTTGAGCCAATGTTTAAAATCCGCGTCCGAGGCGTCGTTGCCAACGAGGTTGAACTTGGCCGACTTGCCATCGAATGTGCCATGTCCGACGAGCAAAATCCAAATTTCGACATCCGGCTTTTCAACCCATTTGTTCAGCGTCGACTCAACGGTTTTTCGCCCGCCGATGTCTTCCGGCTTGTTGGTGATGTACACCATCTCGGCGGCGTTGCCGTCGAACGCCTTGGCCAAGTCTCCCCCCCACTTCGCGAACAGCTCTGTGTATTCCTCCTCGCCGCCGGCCCCAGTGATGATCATCACGCGGCGCTCATTTACCACGTTAAAAACATCGACCTCCGCGTCCAGCTTGGCGAGGGGCAACAGCAGCAGGCTCAGCAACAACAACCTCATGGCAACCAGTGCCTCCTTCGCAGCCACCACTCGGTGACCAACAGCAGCAGCGCGGCGGCGAACATCCACGGCAGGTGCCACAGCGGGGTTTGGAACGACTCCATCACGGGCGATTGTTTCGTCGGCAACTCTTTCGCCCACTGGGCCAAATCGCTGAGAGCGAGCACGCGGCCACCAGTCCGCTCGGCCAAGTCCTCCATGAGCGCTTCGTTGGGCTGCAGCGAGCGGAATTCGTCTGCTGCCGGGTTGCTGGCCCAGCCGGCCTCAACATCGCCGATTACCTTGCCGTCCTCGTCGCGCACCTTGGCCTGCGCCACGTAGCCTCCCTCCTCGCGCGGGATATAGAGAGACTCAAACGCGCCGGTCTCGGTGCTGGTCGGCTCAACCGACAAGTCGATGGCCTTTGATTCGTCACCGGCCGGCAACACCCTCAACTCGACGTTGGCGAAGCCAAGCGGCTTAAATTCCTCGTTGCGCGCGCGGACGGTCAACTTGCGGCCGAGCCCCGCCGCGCCGGAGTCGGCCTCCGTGGTGAGTTGCACGCGGTTCGGCACATCGGCGACGAGCCAGCGGATCATCTGCCGCCAGGCACGCGGCAAGTCCTCGCGTTTGCCGTCGCCGGCCATCTGCCAGCGCCACATGTCGCCGACCAAAAGAGCCGCTGACTTACCGTGGCCATAACGCTGCACCACAAGCGCCGGCAGTTTGCGGCCGTTTTCATCAAGCATCGAGGCCATCACGCTGGCACCGGGCTTAATCCGATCAACCTGGTTGAGCACACGAAACTTTGGCATATCCTCGAGGCGATCCTTCTCATTTGCCTCGGTTTTGCGAATGCGTATCCACTGGCTGAGCCAACCCTCGCGAGTCAATCCAAATTCCATATTGTCTACGGGTGAAACTGAGCCACTGCGCTGCAGATAGACCGGCAGCAATTCGGCAATGGGGGTGTTTTCGTATTTACCCTGTGTGAACGACTCCTGGCCGCCGAGCATCATGAAACCGGCACCGCGCTCGGAGACGTAGCGGCGAATCAACTCGCGCTGGTGCGGCATGAAAAACGCCGACTCTAGGTCGTCCAGAATGATCGCGTGGTAGCCAAACAACTCGCCGGCACTCTTCGGGAAGCCCTCCTTCAACTCGTCCTCGTCCTTCACGTTGAGACGTTTGAGTCTTGGCTTGTCATAACTACCTTCCTCCTCCTCTTCACCCCGGAAACCTTTGAAAAGCGGGTTGCCGCTTTCGCCCTCGCGCCCAAGAAAAACGAATTTTGGCTCGCGCTTGGCAATACGGATCAAGCCAACCAAGTCGATCTGCGGATCGTCGTCGAGAGCGCGCTTGAGAAACTTGTATTCCCAGTTGGGGCGGCCGGCGACGTAAAGAATACGGTACGGTTCCTTGCGTCGCTCAACCGCCACGATACGCCGGTTATTGGCAATGGTGGCCTCCTCTTCGCCGGCCTGGCCTTCCGGCCGTTCCGCCTGGCGAACCTCGATAGTGTAAAACGAAACACCAAGCGCTTCTGGTTTGACTTCAAACTCGATCTTCATCGCTTGGCCAACTTCAGGTGACTGGGTGTCGAGCAGCGTGCCGTCGGGATCAAGCAACCGAACCTCGATTTGGGCGGCGGAAAAGCCGGTGGCCGCGAGATTGCAATGGATCGATACCGGCGCATCCTCGAATGTTGATGACGTCACCTGCACCGAGGTGATTGAGATGTCCTTGATCTCTGATTCTTTGCCCATTATGACCGGATAAACCGGCGGTAGTGGGCCAAGGCCATCGTTAAGGCTCTCAAGGTCGGTGGCGTTGCCATCGCTAAAAACTAAGATGCCGGCGAGCGGCCGACCACTGAAGCGCTGGCCAAGGTTGCGCGTCGATCCGATGAGCGAACTGGCGCGGCCCTTGAAATCGAGTGAGTCAAAATCACCGGTCGTCCGGAGTCGAGTGTCGAACGTGTAGCGACGAATCTTGAAATTCTCGTCAAGCGCCTCCTGCCAGTCACCCGGCTCCGGCTCGAGCGCCTTGACCAATTCCTCCGCACGCGAGGTCGTGCTGCCAGCATCCCGAATGACCATACCCTGACTATTGTCCGCCAACACAGCGATAAAGTTCGCACCCGGCTTGGCCTTCTTCTGTACCAATTCCGGCTCGAGCAGGCAAAAGCAGAGCAGCGCGATGCCTAACGTCTTGAGGGTGATGCCGGTGACCTTGATGTGCATCGGCAGCCGCGCGCGGCCGTAGCCCCAAAGCGAAACGAGAATCACCAACGCCAACACCCCCAGCGCCACAGGCAACCACTCGGGACTCTTAAAAAAGATGGAATCGTATTCAGACATTTAGTAAACGCAACGCCCTTTAATTCGTTCTGTGCGTTTAATTATTCGTACTGTTCTTCTCCTTGCGGCCACCGAGGCGTTCGTAGTAGCGGCGGACGAGTTCGGAGTATTGCTCCGGCACGGGGTCGTGATCGACCGGGACGAGTTCGCGCTTTGGCTGGCGCAATGAAAGTTCCTGCTCGAGCCGTTTGTTGATCTCGGTCATTGGACGGAGAATTTGCATGTCCACCAAGTCCCATTTCGGCGGTTTGCCATTTTCCTTGTTTTCGCGGCGGATGTCGCGGGCGCGCTGACGCACCTCGGAGACCTGGTTGCGAAGCTCGGGAATCTCGATGACTTCCTCGACTTCGCGGAGCCGATCCTCCCAGTCGCGGTAGTCGAGCCCTGTCAGTGGACCGTCAAAATCAAAGTTATCCAAGTTCTGGAATAGGTCGGAGCCGCCGCTGCCGCCACCGGTGCCGCGGTTGCCGTCAGGGCGTCGATTGGGCTGGTCGTTCGGGCCGCCCGGCTGGCCATCACGGCCTTGGGCTGTTTGCGGATTATCTTGATTGTTGGGACGCCGACCCTGGCCTTGGCCAGGTTGGCCTTGCCTTTCCTCACCTGCTTGGCCTCTGCCTTGGCCTTGTTGATTCTCTTCCTGCTCCTCACTGGATTGACCTTGCCCTTGACCGGGTTCGCCTTGCCCTTCCTCACCTGCTTGGCCTCCGCCTTGGCGTTGTTGATTCTCTTCCTGCTCCTCACTGGGTTGACCTTGGCCCCTGCCCCGCTGTTGCTGATTTTCCCTGTCCTGCTGGCGTTGCCCTTGGCCAAGCGGGTTTTGCTCGTCGTCTTGCTGCTCACGTTGGCGACCTGGCTGTTGGCCTTGGCCTTCGTTCTGGGCGAGTTCCATTTCACGTTCAACCTCCTCGCGCAATTCGTCGAGCCGGTCAGCGGCAAAACGCATCGCGTCCTCGTCGCTGCCGATGATCTTCTCGGCAGCATTCTCGACCGTGTCGCGTAACTCAGAAATGTTCTCGGTCAACCCCCGCTGAATGTCGCTGGTTTCATTGGGCAGATTGTTACGCATCAGCAACGACAACTGGTCGAGTGACTCCTCCATGTTATCCTGCCGGGCGCGACGGACACCGTCTTCCAGCTCCTGCGATAGGAGCTTCTCTGAATCCTCGGCCTCTCGGGAAACCTGTTCCATTTGCTGAAGCAACTCATCTAGCTGCCCCTTCTGTGACTCAGCCATGTCGAGCGCCTCTTTGACGTCGCCCTCGTCGCTCAGGGAGCGGAATGTTTTCTGCCGATCCTCCTCGATCGACTTGTTCAATTCGTTTTGATTGCTGTCGAGCTCGCGCGCGTCCTGGCGCATCTCACGCATGGCATCGGCGAATTTGTTGGCGGTCTGTTCCTTGTAATCCTCCCTGACCTCGTCGAGATTCCGACTGGCGCGCGAGCCGGAGTTGGCAGCCTGCGAAAGCTGCTGCTGCTCAAGATCGCGGGCGGTCTGCTCCATCTCCTCGCGGGCCTCCTCGAGTTGCTGGCGCGACTCGGCAAGCTCGTCATCTTGACTGCTGTCCATCCTCTGCTGAACCTCGTCGAGACCATCGATAAGGTTGCGCTGCTCATCCTGCAGGCGCTTGAGTTCGCGCTCGATGCGTTCGCGCTCGGCCTCATCTTCGGCATCAAGCAGCGCAATCTGTAATTCCTGCAGCCGCTTGTTTAAGTCCGACTGTCGCCGGGCGAGTTCCTTGAGGCGGTTCAGGGTCTGCCGTTGCTCGGCACGCTCGCCCTGCTGCTGGGCCTGTTGCTGCTGGCGCTCAGCCTTGCTCTCCAACTCATAGTTGTTGCGGGTGTCCTGCATCTCGAGCTGGTCAAGCTGGCGCTGGGCACGGTTGCTGTTGCCACGGCCCTGCTGTTGCTGGCGCTGTTGACGAGCTTGCTGGCGAGACACACGAAACTCGTTCTCGCGCAGTTTCTGCAAATGCTGCAGGGCGGTCTGCTCGTCGATGATCGCGTCGGAGAGTGCTTGGCCAACCGCTTCGCCGCTGGCGTCTTTTGCCTTTCCGAGGCTGTCTGCCGCGGCCTGCATTGCCTCGTTGGCCTGATACGCCTGGCCACCGGACTCGGAGTCCTGCAGCAGCGCCGACGCCTGCTCGAGCAGGCCAAGTAACTCGCCCTGGGAGTCGAGCACGACTTGGATATCCTCGGCCAGTTTTTCGTCGTCGCTGTCGCGGCGCTTGAGATTCCACGTGGCGCTGATGATGTCCTTCTGCGTGTCGAGCAGATTGGCGATGGACTGCTGTTGTTCGCCACCCTGTTCACCTCCCTCTCCCTGCTGTTGTTGCTGCTGGCGCATGCCCTCTGTAGCGGACCGGTTTTGGCGGAAAATTTCCTCGAACGGCCGAACCGTGGCGAAAAAAAGGTCGCTGAATCCGCGGCGCAAATCGCCATCCGGACCACGGTCGTCGGCCCACAGGAAATAACTCACCACCTGCCCCACCTCGACCCCCAGATCCTCCATGCGAAGCACGTGGGCGACGGCGAGTTTATTGGTGGACAAGCCGGCGTCAGAGAGAGAGACATACTGCGGTTCCTCGCCAGCCAGTTGGTAGCCGAAGCCGGCGTCAGCCAGCCCAAAGTCGTCGCGCGCCTCGCCCTGCAGGCGCATCTCCTCGATGGCCGACACCTCAGTGTCGCCGGCCGGCGCCTCGAACTTCAGCACCGGAGCGGCGTTCTCGAGAACATTGAAAACATACCGAGATGGGAAGCGGTTGACCCGTCCATCAGCATCCTCAAGGTGCAATTCGTAGCGAAACTCGCCCGGCTCACTAAAGTTGCGCAGATGTTGGAACTGCCGGCTGCCATCGGAGAGTTGCTTCAAAAGAATGTCGTCGCCTTCGCCGTCGCGGACCTTGAGCACCGCCGACTTGAGTGGCTTGTTGAACTGAAAATCGAACGTCAACCCGGTACCCTCGACGGTGGTGAGGCGGCGTGTGTTGTTGATGATCTTGTCCTCGCGTCCGGTAAACTCGGGATAATCGAGCCTGGCCTGCGACGACTTGAGCTCCGGGTAATCAAACACAGTCATCCGATACAGGTCACTCTGCTGCCCGCCAGACACCACACTATACACAGCGTTGGACTGCACATTGGCCAGACGATAGCTGTACGTGGGGTCGTCTAGGCTCTGCGCCATTCCCATCCAGCGTTGGTCTTGCCCCGGTTCCTTTACGACCAACTTCACGTCGGACTTGTTGCTGGTGAACTTGGCCGAAACAATTAGGCTGGTTCCGCGCTCCACCTCCACATCACCCGGCTCCACCACGACACTGCCCTTGGCTGAGTAAACCGTTTGCGACTCTGTGGTGTCGGACATCTGCCAAAAAGCCAGCAGGAACACCGACAACGCCGCGCCATGATACAGGTGCGTCAAGGCCAGGCGGCCGTTGGCCTCGAGTTCCCAACCCTGCTCGCGGCTGGCCTTGAGGGCGTCAGCCAGCACTCGCTGCTGCAGGTAGTCGAGTTTGTCGAGGTCGTTTTCCCCGATCTGCTCAGAGGCAGTCTCGAGCAGCTTGTTGAGACCGGGATGATGTCGCTCGATCAGCCGGACGATCTCGGCCAGCGTCAACCAGTCCACCATCAGCACTTTCACTAAAACCAGCGATGCAAGCGCAGCGGCTGATACCCCAATTAGCGACCACACGAAACCCGTCGCCTGGCCCAGCGCCAGCACAGCCAGGCTGGCCACGGCGCAGGCGGCCCAGCACTTCGCCAAGCCGGAGAAGAGTTTCTGCCGCCGATGTTGGTGGCGGTAAAACGTCAGGTGTTCTTGGAGTGTATTCGGTTTGTTCATGCTGTCATGACTGGTTCCGCTGGCCGACTGCCCCAAGCGGCCAGAACGGTCTCTAGAGTGACAAACAAAAGCACCGCCGCCAAGGCCCATTGCCAGTATTCCCGGCGGTGCGCCTCGGTCTTTCCCACTGCCGCGGCGGCCGCAATATCACCGGGAGAGGCAACCGAACCGGACATCGGCAGGCCAAGTTTTTTAAATTGATTCATGACAATCGGCTCGGTGCGACTCTCCGCCGTCTTCAGATTCACCGCGAACGTCTCCGACCAGTCACTGCCCTTTGCGGTGTACAGGCCGGGGGCGAGCGGCGTGAAAAAGGTGTCGACCGATATCGCCACCGCCCCGTCGCCGGGCGGCATGACGGTGACATCGCCACCGGCCTGGCCGTTGTTGAAGCGCGTCACGTTGACCTTGCTGCCGACGACGAACTGCCGCGACTGGGTTTTGCCCTCGAGCACCGGCTGGAGGATCGAATAGAGCAGCGGGATGAACTTCGTCGAGAGCGCCAGCTGGCTGTCGGCTGGTGTCCAGCCGGAGGTCATCACCAGCAACTGTCCGTCGCCGCGCCGCGCCGCAAGCCAGGCCGGCGGGCCGGAGTCAAACCGGGCGAGCACGTCGATGCCCTCGTCTGGCAGGTTTTGCAGCTCGCGATGTTTCCAAAAGTGCAGGTTCGTGAAGTCACTGAATCGCGCGTCGCGGAACACGGCCAGAACCGGGTGGTCCAGCTTGAGCGACTCAAGCAACGCGTAGTCCCTCGACGCTATGTCGCGGATGACAACGCCGTCCACACCAAGCCACTGTCTGAGGTTTGCGGCCTGGCCCGGCGACTGCACGACCATTAGCGCAGTGGAGCCTCCCTCGATCGCCTGGCCAAGTGCTTGGGCCAGCGGGTCGTCAACAGCATCGCCGATGACGTACAGATCGGCCTCCGGCAGTGGACCGGACGATTTGCCACTGACCGCCTCAACCTGAAAATCGAGAGTAGTCGACTGCTGAAACGCACTCGCCAGATAAAACAGCGAGCCTTCAGCGTCGTTAGGTTTGTCCTCGCCAATGTAAACGATGCGCACTGTCTGCTGCCGGTTTTGCGCGAAATGAAACTGATTGTCGAACTCCGCCACGTCGCCCCGAATGGCCAGTCGATCGATGGACTTCTCAGCCCATTCGCCCGGCAACTCGACCACTCGGCTGCGGCCCGGCGGGACATGCACCGTTTGGCTGAGAGTTTCGCCGGCAGTCGTGCGTGCCAAAAACTCCAGCTCATCGCTGATGCCGTTGGCTGAGTTGCTGATGCGGAAGGACGGCGCAGCCTCGGCGGTGGCCCAAGGCACGCGGGAGGCGACCTGCTCGATGCCGGCGTTGCCCTGGTCGTCCTCGCCAATCTGCTCGAGCGTCACCCTGATGCCAGTGGGCCACTCGTAGCCCTGCACGTCGCCAAGACGACTGCCTTTTTGCAGGTCGCTAATGACAATAATCTCGCGCCTGGCCAAAGGCTCTTCGTCCGCCCCCAGATCATCCGGACTCGGCTCGTCCCCTTCGATCGACTCGCCGGCGAGTACGAGTGCCTGGCCAAGGTTGCTCCCGCCGAAGCCAGGCTTGGCCAAGCGCTCGAGTGGGAGGTTTACCTCCGCCTCGGACCGGCTGCCGAGCCACGACTTGACCTCGGCCAACGGCTCGGTGGAGTCATCAAAAGCGATCAGCGAGAAACGGTCGCCCGGGCCGAGTTGGCCAAGCGTAGTTTGCACCTTGGCCTTGGCCTGCTCCCACAAATCGCCGCGCTGCATGCTGGCGCTGCGGTCGAGCAGCACAGTGATCCATTGCCGGTCGCGTCGCGTCGCATCAGCGGGGTCATCGACCTTAACGAACGGTCGCGCAAAAACGAATGCCAGCAACAACAAGGCAAGGCAGCGCAGCAGCAGCAGCAGCAGGTGCGACGGACGCCGCTTGCGGTCCACCGGCGGCTGGGTCTTGTCGAGGAACATCAGGCTGCCAAATTCCTGTTTGTTCTTGGGCCGGTCGTGCAGCAAATGCAGGATGATCGGGATGGCCAGTGCAAGCGCGCCCAACAGGTAAAATGGTGTCAGGAAACTCATGCGGCATTCCTCGCGTTCGAGCGGCGTTGCCGGACAACGGCGCGCGCGGGACGTTCCTCTAGGAAGCGTTGCAGCACCCGCTCAAGCGGTTCGGTGGTGGTCACGCGGAAACCGGGGATGCCCTGCGCGCTAAAAATCGCGTCGAGTGCGGCGTTGTGCGCGTTGTATCTTTCCTGATACGCCTCACGGGCCGTTCCCGGGTCGAGAATGAGGTTTTGGCCGCTCTCCATGTCCTCGAAAATCGCGGCACCCTCAAAACTGAAATCGACCTCGCGCGGATGCAACACCTGCACTGCACGGACATCGTGCCCGGCGGCGGTGAAGAGGCTCAGGCAGCTTTCCAGCTCGTCGAGCGGAGAAAGGAAATCGGACACGAGTACAATCATGCCACGCTTGCCGACGAGCGAGGCAAGTTTCTCCAGCGCCTGGCAAAGGTCAGTGGCGTTGCCAGCCGGCTGGGTCTCAAGACGGCCTAGGATCGTTTTCAACTGGTCCTGCCGGTAGCGCGGCGGGATGAACTCGCGCAAGTCACGGTCGAACGTCGCCAGGCCGACGGCATCGCGCTGCTGCGTGAGAAACCACGCCAGCGACGCCGCGAACGTGCGGCCGTAGTCACTTTTCTTGACGCCGGCATCGTCGCCGCCGAACTCCATCGACTTGGAAAAATCAACCATGAACGTGCAGCGCAGGTTGGTCTCATCCTCAAACTTCTTGATGAACTCGCGGTCGGTTCGAGCCATCACCTTCCAGTCGAGGAACCGGACGTCGTCGCCGGGTGAGTATTGGCGATATTCGGTGAACTCGGTGGAAAAGCCGGTGCGCGGACTGCGATGCAATCCGCTCATGAACCCCTCAACCACGGCACGCGCCCGGAGCGAAAGGCTGCTGATTTCCATCAGGGCTTTCGGATCCAAAAAACGGTGCGTTGTCCCGGGACGACTCACGGTACGGGGACGGTCTCGATGAGTTTCTCGACGACTTTATCAGCATCGACGCCTTCGGCCTCGGCCTTGAAGTTGGGCAAAATACGGTGGCGTAGGACAGGCACGGCGAGCGCCTTGATGTCATCTGGCGTGACGTGGGAGCGACCCTGCAAAAGGGTGCGCGCCTTGGCCCCGAGGATGAGCGCCTGGCCGGCGCGGAGGCCGGCGCCCCAGTTAACCCACTCGTTGACGAAGTCCGGCGCGCCGGCCTGGCCGGGACGCGAACTCGCAGCCAGGCGCACTGCGTAACGCACAATCGAGTCAGCCACCGGCACCTTGCGCACGACACCCTGGATACGCAGCACCTCCTTGGCGCTGAATACGGGATTCGGCTGGACGTCGTCGCGCCGGGTTGTCTCGCTGACGACGCGTACCTCGTCCTCCTCCGGCAGATAGTCGATGAACACGTTCAGCATGAATCGGTCGAGTTGCGCTTCCGGCAAAGGGTAGGTTCCCTCCATCTCAATAGGGTTTTGCGTGGCGAGCACAAAGAACGGCTTAGGCAACTTGCGGCTCACACCGCCGACGGTCACCTGTTTTTCCTGCATCGCCTCGAGCAGGGCGGCCTGCGTCTTGGGCGGCGTGCGGTTGATCTCGTCGGCCAACAGGACGTTGGTGAACACCGGACCTTTCACGAAGCGCAGCTCCCGCCCGTTATCGCCGTCGATGAGGATCTCAGTGCCGGTGATGTCCGCAGGCATGAGGTCGGGCGTGAACTGGATGCGGTTAAACTCGAGGTCAAAGATCCCGGCGATGGCTCGCACCATCAGCGTCTTGGCCAAACCTGGCACGCCGGTTATAAGGCAGTTTCCAGCGGCGAAGAGCGTGACGAGAATCTCCTCGACCGCCGCCTTCTGCCCGATGATGACCCGGCCAAGTTCTTGTTCTATTTTTTCGCGGCTGGCGGCGATCTGCTCGACCGCCTGCCGATCCTCCTCGTGTGTAGTTTCAGTGGTTTCCATGTTTAGTGGGTCATTGAATAAAAAATGATGTTGATGCCCATCGGATAAGCTCTGGGCTCGGAGAATTCCTTGAAATACCATTCGCCAGCGCGGCTCTCCTCCTCCCAGCCATCGCCGAGATCGGTGTTGTGGCAAATGATGACCATTAGTCGGCCGTCGTCGTCGTAAACTCCACGATAGTGCGGCGTCTCAGCGTCCCAGCGCTCCCAAGTGATTCCGCGGGACGCGCCTTGAATCGCCGTACGGGGATTCGGCACCTGCGGCTTTTCCTTGAGCGGGAAAACACTCTGGAAAATCTCGTGCTCAAGCGGCAACTCGATAATTTCACGCGTCGGGAACACACGCCGAAACTCACGCTCAAAATTCTGCCACTCCTTCTCGCCCCAGAAATCATCCACCATTAGGAAGCCGCCTGTCAGCAGGTATTTTCGCAGCGCCTTAACCTCGTCGCCGCTGAAGGTTAGTTCGCCGGGTTCAATGATGTAAATAAACGGGTAGTGAAATAGCTTGTCATCGGTCAGATTAAGCACCGTGCCTTCCGGATCAACCTTGAGCGCGGTGAGCTGCTGCAGACGAAATGACATGTTCAGGTCGCTCTCGGGATAATCAATTGACCACTTGCCTCGGCCACGCCAACTGCCTCCCCTCGAGTCGTACTGGATGCGAGCAAAGGTGAACGTGTCGTTGGGCAGTTCCTCGTCGCGGCCCCAGTTTTCTACGCCGCCGCGTTTGTCACGTTCGCCTCGACGCCAATCGTGCTGGCTCCATGCCACGAGCGTAGCCAACGTGAGCGCGGCGATCACCAGGCCAAGGCCAAGCCAGCGTGAAGGTTTCCGAAAGGAATTCATTGTGCCTTGGCTTCAACAGCGGTCGAATCCGGCTTGGCCAGGCGAATGAGCAGTTTCTGCGCGTCGCGAAACCGTGGCGCATCCTCGAGCGCCTGCAGCACGTGGCGCCTGGCCTCATCCGTCGCCGTATCAGCCAGTGCTGTGGCCAGACGGAAATGCAGATCCACCGGGTCGGCTGGATCGAGCAATAGCAGACGCCTAAGTGGCCGAATGGTGTCAGCACGCCTGCCAGTTTGCTGCGCGGTGAGCGCCATGAAACGATGGCCGATGGGTGAGAGTGGGTTGGCAGAAAAGAAACGCTTGGCTAGACGATCTACCGCTGACCAGTTTTCGCGCTCGGAGTGGATCTCCATCAACCGCCCGTAAAGTTTTGTCGCTGCGTCCTCAATGGCGGCCCATTGCTCCAGAACAGCGAGCTCATCCTCCGCCTGGCCAAGCTCACGGTGCGCCCGGGCGAGCATGCCGTAGGGCGAGCCAGCGCCGCGCTGTCTCGGGTGGAGTTTGATCGATCTCTCGAGCAGCGGGATTGACTCGAGGAATTTCTCCTCCTCGACGAGGTTGGCGCAGGTGGTGTTGAGCGCCCATATGTTGTTGGGATTGGCTTCGAGCCAATCGACGATTGCGTTTTTGTCGAGCGGATTGACCTCGAGCGGATTCGGCTTGGCCAAGTCCGCCTCAGGGGCGAACGCCTTGGCCAAGCCGGTGGCAAACTCGGTGAACCCTTCCTGAAGCTTGGCCAAGGGGGCGGCATGCTGCTCGATGGCGATGTTAATGAACACGCCCTGACCAAGATCGTGCAGAATATTGCTGATGCACGCCTCACCGAAATTTTTAACGAGATACTCAACCACGATCGATGACTGGTAATAGGCGAACTGGATATGCTCAGGGCTCTTGGGCACGATAAAGGCCATACTTAGCCGCTCGATCGGGGTCATCTCGCCGTCGAGGATGAAGTTGCGGTACTCCGGCGTCATTTGCTCACCCCACGAGCTATGCCTCAGCCGCTCCTCGTAAACGGAGATGCCCTCGCTGAACCAGCGCGGCATTTTGTTACGTGTTTTTTGGAGAGTGATCACGTGGCAGTACTCATGCCAGAGTAGCGACTGCCAATTCTGCTGAAAGCCGATAAGCGACTTGGGGCTGTTGGCCGTGATCAGCTTGCCAAAGCAGACTCCCATGTAGCCGTCGCCGCCCGGGATGCCAAACGTCCGCACGGCAAAGTCCTTTTTCTCGGGGAAAATTTCGACGATCACCGGGCCTTCAATTTGCGTGTCGTATTTTGCTGAAAACAACTCGCGGGCCTCGGTCAGCAGGTCGATCGCCTCGTCGCCGTAAAGCGCCGCCTCGTCGCGGGTCATCCGCAGCAGGAAGCCGTTCCGGTCGATCGTCACGTACTTTTTCAGCGTGTCGTGAAGAGTGAGCAAGTTAAACGTGGTCACGTCGTAGCCATCGGCATCGTGCGCCTCCCCAGCCAGTTTCCACCCTTCCTCATCCTGGCCAAGCCGCAGCAAATCCTGCGCAAGTTGCGTCTTGGCGGAGATATAATCCTTGCTGAAAGCCAGTGCCTGCCGCTGATGCGCCGCGCCTTCGGTGAAGAGGTATTTCGACGAGAGCTTTGTCCCTATCTCGTAGTCCACCAGCGGGTTCGTCTTCCAATACTTCAAGCCGCTCTTGCGAGCCGCCCTAGCTTTATCCGGCTCGTTTCGGACTGTATGGATGGCGGCCTGCAGCGCCCAACTCCCAGCATGATGCGGGTTGATTTTGAAGATGGCCTTCAGGATACCTTTGGCCGTTTCATACTGCTCGGCATCGACCTGGTTGTGCGCCTGCAACAGCAGCGACGGAATATGGTCAGGATTGGTGAACATCGCCGTATGCAGCGGTTCCTCCATTTGCGACGGGTCGCTCTCGGCGTAGGCCTTGGCGAGGCCGTACAGCAGATCGGCGTCCTCAGGATAATGCCCGATCGCCCTAGTGAATGTGCTGCCGGCCAGCTTGAAATCGCGCTTGGCCAGCGCCAGTTCGCCGGTGGCCAACAACGCCTCGCGATTCTCAGGGTCGGACTGGAGCACGCGGTCAAACAGGTTCTCCTTGACTTGCTTGGGGTCGGAAACAGCGGCCTTGAGCAGCGCGCGCCCGATGAAGACAAGCGTGTTCTCGTCGCTGATGGCCCGTTGTCCATTGAGGAACTCAATGATGATCTGCAGCATTTTGCCTGACTGCTGAGTATCGCCGGTGGCCTCGTAGGCGAGGTGAAACAACCAAAGCGCCTCGGCATTGTATCGATAACGGTAATCCTCCAGCAATTGGGTGGCGAACCGCTTGGCTTCAGGGTACTCGCCGGTGGTCAACCGCGCCCGAAGCAGCAACAACCGCCAACCGCTGTCGTACTCATTGGCGGCGATGGCCCCCTCGCTGGCCTTGATCGCTTTCGCGTACTCACCGGTGGCATAGAGTTGGCGCGCCTCCTTCAGCGTCACCGCCCGCGCCTGGCCAAGCGCAAGGCAGAGCAAAGCCAGAAGCGTGCAAAACCGCGGAAATCGATGCATCAAACCCACCACTATGGTCATACCTCCAGAGGACAGATTAAGTTACTATTACCATAAAAAAAACGAAACAACGAATCGCAAGAAGCGTCCGTTTGCACCCTGCTTTCTTCAAGACAAATCGCCAGTAGCCCCCCCCGGAGGCATCTATGACACGTGGAAGGCCAAAGCAATATTAACCTTGCCTGGTTCAGCACCAGCAAAGCGTCCTTGAAAACAGTAATCTTATCTCCCCCATGCCCATCAGAGGCATCCATCCATTGCCGCCAACAACGACGGTTCAATGCTGGTTGCATGTTTGAAAAATACCGACTGAAAAAGCAAGGCGGCGACCTCGCCTGGCTCATCTATGACGGCAAAGCCAACACCCACACGGCGTACCGAAGTGAATTTTCGCCGCCGTCATTGGGAGTTTTCATTAAAAAAACTTGATTCGATGGCAGTTAAGCGAAGACAGTCGGCGCATGGATCAGCCGGATCAATTACGAGAGCTCTTTCGAATGCAGAAGTCGCTCAATGAGCGGATCGGCGTGCAGACAGACGGGATGAGCGATGAGCAGAAAACCGAGTGGGTACTCAACTACTGCCGCGCCATGGGCCAAGAAATCGCCGAACTGACAGACAGCGTACCGTGGAAATGGTGGGCCAAGTACCAGAAACTCGACGAGCAAAATGCCCGCGTCGAGGTTGTCGATTTGTTCCATTTTCTCATCAGCCTCGCACAGGTGCTCGGCATGAGCGCCGACGATATATTTGCCGCGTACGTAAAAAAGAACGAAGTCAACTTCCAGCGGCAGGACAGCGGCTACACCGAAAAGAACGAGGACGACTCACGCCACATTTAAGGCCACACCGCTCATGAGCGACCCCAGCGCTGACATCGCCAAGGTACTGATTTCCGAGGAGGAAATCCGGCGGCGTGTTGGAGAGTTGGCGGCGCAAGTGCAGTCGGACTTCGACGGGCGCGACCTCGTAGTGGTCGGGTTGCTCACCGGGACGCTGATGTTTCTCGCCGACCTCGTCCGCGAAATCGACCTGCCAATGCGGCTCGACTTCATCGGCGTGTCCAGCTACGGCGACGGCACCGAGTCGAGTAAACTGGTGTTCACCAAGGAATTGAAACTCGATGTGGCCAACCGCGACGTGCTGCTCGTGGACGACATCCTCGACACCGGAAAAACCCTCCGCGCCGTCATCAACAAGCTGGAGGGAATGACCCCTCGCCAGATTCGCTCTTGCGTCCTGCTCTCCAAAAAAGCACGCCGCGAATACGACATCCCCGCCGACTATATCGGCTTCGAAATACCGGACGAGTTCGTCGTCGGCTATGGTCTCGATTACGCAGAAAAATACCGCAATCTGCCACACATCGGTGTGCTGAAACCGGAGTTGTACTCTTGAAAGTCTTGGTGAAATTCTGGTCCTATTTTCGAGATCACACCGGTTGCACCGAAACGGCACTCGAACTAGCCAAGGGCACCACACTAGGCGAGACACACGCGGCAGTGCTCGACGAATTCCCAAAACTAGCCGGTTCAAAAAACAGCACTCTCAAGGCCGTTGGACTGAAATATGAAGATGACGGCTTCGTGCTCAGCGACGGCGATGAGGTTTCGTTTTTCCCGCCGGTACAGGGAGGTTAACTGATAAAAACAGAACTAACCATTTCAACTGGCGCAATCGACGAGGCGGCCTTGGCCAAGTGCCGGGAGATGGGCAAAGGCATCGGAGCAGTAATTTGCTTCTCGGGCGTGGTGCGCGAAATCGAAGGTGATACCCTTATCACCGCGATCGATTATGAGGCCCACGAGGAAATGGCCCACCACCAATTCGGCCTGATTTTCGACGCTGTCGAAAAGCGTTGGCCGGTGGAGTCGGTTCACGTGGTTCACCGCATCGGCGTGGTGCCGGTGAACGAGCCGTCGCTCTGGGTGGAAGTGACCGCACCGCACCGTGCGGAGGCATTCGACGCCTGTCAGTTCGTCATCGACGAGATGAAACAAAAAGTGCCGATCTGGAAAAAGTCGATCCCGGCCTAGCCCAGTACCTTCCGTGCCCAGGCGAGGGCTTGTTCGCGGGTGGTGAGTTCGCCATCGAGTTGGCGGTTCCGGATGCCGCTGAGCAGCCTGCCCAGTTCCGCCCCCGGCGCTTGGCCTAGCGCAATCAGGTCGCCGCCATCGACCAGCGGTTTTTGCAACTCCGGCTGATCTTGGAACTCGGCGAGCTTGGACTCCAAAAACTCTACATTTTCGAGCTTGCCGGAGGAAGCTAGACTGTCGAGCCGGTGCAATGTCAGTTCGACCGGGAAGGTCGGGCGGAGGAACATTTTTCGCAACGTGGCGGGGCGCATTTGTTGCGCGTCCTTCAACTGCATGTGATGGCGCACGCAGGTTTTCACCACAGCGCTGTTGGCCTTGGGGAAGCGCAGGCGGTTCATGATTTCCAGAGTCATGACGGCTCCGACTTTTTCGTGACCCAAAAAACGGATGCGCCCCTCATCGTGGCTCTGTGTCGCCGGCTTGGCGATGTCGTGCATCAGCACCGACCAAACAAGTGTCGTGCCGGCGTCAACCGGCAGTTGGCCGAGCATGAGGCGAATGTGGGTGAACACATCGCCCTCTGGATGATATTCCAGCGGCTGCTCGCAACCGATGGTGGCGGCCAACTCCGGCAGCACCTCGGGCAGCAACCGGCTCTTGTGCAGCAGGTCGAGCCCGCGCGCGGCGTACGGCGGGCGGAACAGTTTCAGCAACTCATCGCGGATGCGCTCGGCGCTCACTTCGCGGATGGCAGCGGCGTGTTGCTGCACGGCGGCGAACGTCGCTGGGGCGATCTCGAACCCAAGCTGCGCGGCAAAGCGCACGGCGCGTAGCAGCCGCAGCCGGTCCTCGCCGAAGCGTTTTGCCGGGGCACCGATGGTGCGGATGCACCGGGCATCGAGGTCGGCCCGGCCGCCGACCCAGTCGTGCATCTCGTCGGTGAGCGGGTCGTAGAACAGGCCGTTGATGGTGAAGTCGCGCCGCAGGGCATCCTCTCGCGCGTCGGTGAATCGCACGCTACCGGGGCGCCGTCCGTCGGTGTAGTCACCCTCGGCGCGGAAAGTGGCCACCTGATATTCGTGGCCAGCCTCGAGCACCATGATCACGCCGTACTGTTTACCCACCGGGATGGTTTTGCGGAACAGTTGCTCGATCTCATCCGGCGTGGCGTCGGTGGCGATGTCGTAGTCGGTTGGCGCTTGGCCAAGCCGGTCGTCACGCACGCATCCACCGACCCAATACGCCTGAAACCCAGCCCCGGAAAGGCGCTTGGCCAAGCCGTGCGCGCCGGCCTTGAGGCTGTCGGGGTTGGGCTGCATTTTCGGGTTCATGGCTAGGCCACTCGGGCCGTTGGGCCAGTTTTCCCCGAAAACCAACCGCGGGCAAGCCGCGGAAAATGCTGCCGGCGGTGCGGTTTGATGGAATTCTCAAAATTTCTTTCCCGACTTTGGTAGCTCGATTAAGCTCCAGCTTGTGCCGAGCAAGCGCAAGAATGGCGAGAAGATGCTGCGGGGCATCCCCGTATCGCAGGGGGTAATCCGTAGCCGTGCCGTGGTGTTGGACCGTACGCGGATCGACCCGGCGAAGTGGGGCATCCTCGAGTCTGACCCGGCCGGAGAGGAGGATCGGCTCCAGGCGTCCCTGGTGGAAACGCGCCGGCAAATCCTCGCCGTGCAGGAGCGGCTGCGCGAGGCGATGGGCGTCAAGGAGGCTCAGATTTTCGACGCGCACCTGCTGGTCCTGGAGGACCCGATGCTAATTGAGGAGGCGACGCGGTTCATCCGGGAGGACTTGGTCACGGCCGAGTTCGCGTTCCACGAGGCATCGGAAAAATATGCCGAGGCGCTGAGTAAGGTGGATGACGCCTACCTGAGCGAAAGGGCCGCCGACATTCGCGATGTGGCGCAGCGGGTGCTGGCCGACCTGATGGGCCAAGCGCCGTGCACAGGCCTGACCGACCTGACCGAGCCGTGCGTGGTGGTGGCCCACGATCTGACGCCGTCCGACACGGCGATGATGGATCCGGCGATGGTGCTGGGGTTCGTCACCGAGGTTGGCAGCCGCACGTCACACACAGCCATCCTTGCGCGTTCTCTCCGCATCCCGGCGGTGCTCGGGCTGGACAAGGCGATCAGCGAGTTACACACCGGCGAGTCGGTGCTGCTCGACGGCTTCAACGGCTTCGTCGTCATTGATCCGTCGGAGCAGACGCTCTTCGAGTACGGCCAACTGGTCGACAGGCAGACCTCGATCGAGGAGAGCCTCGAGGTCATCCACGACGACGCGGCCGAGACGAGGGACGGCCACCGAATCATCCTCTCAGCCAACATCGAGCGCGCGGCCGATGTCGAGGGCGTCCTGCAATGCGGCGCGACCGGCGTCGGTTTGTTTCGCACCGAGTTTTTGTTCATCAACCGCAGCGACCTGCCGGGTGAGGAGGAACAGTTCGCGGCCTACTGCAAGGTAACCGAGTCGCTTGCGCCGGACCCGGTGATCATCCGCACGCTCGATCTCGGCGGCGACAAACTGCTCTCGCACGTGAACGTGGCGGCGGAGATGAACCCGTTCCTCGGCTGGCGCGCCATCCGGCTCTGCCTCCAGGAGAAGGACCTGTTCCGTACACAGCTCCGCGCCATCCTGCGGGCGAGCGTCTTTGGCAACCTGAAAATCATGTACCCGATGATCTCCGGCGTGGAGGAACTCGAGGCCGCAAACGTGTTGCTCGACGAGTGCCGCGAACAACTCCGCGACGAGGGGGTGGCGTTCGCCGAGGACGTTGAGATCGGGATAATGATCGAGACGCCATCGGCGGCGATGATCGCCGACAGCCTGGCCAAACGTGTGAAGTTTTTCAGCATCGGCAGCAACGACCTCATCCAGTACGCGTTGGCAGTGGATCGGTTGAACGAGAAGATCGCCCACCTCTACGAGCCGACGCACCCCGGCATCCTGCGCCTGATCAAGGCGACGGTGGACGCCGGCCAGGCGCACGGCATCTGGACCGGCATCTGCGGTGAGATGGCTGGGGACCTCGCCGCCGTGCCGCTGTTGCTGGGACTGGGCGTGTCCGAGTTGAGCGTGACCCCCTCGATGGTGCCGCGAGTGAAGATGCTCATCCGCAGCATCGAAATGTCGGAGGCCCGGAAACTGGCGGAGTTTGCGCTGAACAGCGATTCACCGAAGGAAATTCTTGCGCGAGCCGAGGCACTGGCCAAGGCAGCCGTGCCGAGTTTTTTTGAGGGGACGGCGTAACGGCCACACGGTGGCGCGCTTGGCCAAGGCGCGTCACGGCTGCCACGCCTTGAACTCCGGCAGACGGCGCACGTTGGTAAAGCGCGGATCCTTTGCCACGCGATTGTAAATGTTATCCGCCGCCGCGTTGGTGGCCCGGCGCTGCTTGTCCAGCGCAAGCGCCTTGGCCAAGGTGGCCCACGAATCCACCATCCTATCCCGCTGCGAGGCCTGCACCGCCGCCAAGTCGTACCAACCTTCCGGGCTGTCCGGCATCTTTTGGGTGAGCACCACGAGAGCCGACTCGAGTTGTTCCTGGCTGCCGAGTTGGTTGAAAAACTGGGCGGCCATCAACAGGTTGGTCGTGTTGATCGTCGGCTGCTGAATGGTCTGCGCCAGCACATCGACTCCCCGTTGCGCTTGGCCAAGCTGAACGTGTGTCGTCGCCAGATCCAGCGCCAGTTCGAAGTTCCCCGGTTCGCCGGCGAGCTTGGCCTCGAGTTGCTTGAGTTCCTCCCGGGCGATCCCATTTTGCTGATCGGCCTTTACGCCTTGCCCAAGGTTTTGATAGACCGACGCAACGGTTAAGCGGGTGCTGATCTCGAGCCCGGGCTGCTTCACCAGCGAGTCGAGTAGCTTGAGCGCCTGCTCATCCTGCTTGAGGCGCAGGTAGATCGTGGCCAACTCGAGCGTCACCTTAGAGTCGGCTGGGTTGGCCCTGTGCCGCTGTTGCAGGCCGACGAGTTGCTGTTGTATCTGTTTTACGTCTTGATCGCTCAGGTTGAGTCCCTCCGGCGCAGCTTGGCTGCCGGTGGCCGCCGGCTTGCCCTCGAGGATGCCGTTAAACCGCTGAATGCCCCGGATCAAGTGGCGGAGCATCGGGCTATCGGGATCGAACCGCTCGTAGGTGGTGACCATCTCAATGGCGTCATCGCGCCGAGCATTCGCCGCCGCCTTGTCACCGGCCTGAAATTCATCGTAGCCCAGCGAGAGTAGTAACTGGGTAAAGTGAGACAGCACCTCAGGGCTGTACGGGCAAAACGCCCACGCCTGCTTGAGTGCAAAAATATATTCCCGCGTCATCCGCTCCTGTTTCTGCATCATCTCGTCGCGCTTGGCCGCGTCCGCCTCCTTGGTGATGGCGAGCTTGTAGTTGTTGATGCGCCAACGGTAGATGTCAGCAATCGAGGTGCGCAGCTTGCTGAAGGACTTCTGCGCCGGTTCGTCGCGGACGAAGGCTGGGTCGCCAGTGTAGCCATTGAGATCCCAGCGTTGGTACGTCTTGACGGCCCATTCGCCGATTTCCTTAATACTCGTGTCATCGGTGATCCAGTTGCCGGTGAGGCGTGTCTGGTATTGCGCCCAGAATAGCCGGTCTTTGCGCATCATCTCGTCGGTGATCTCCGGCACCTCATCGCGGTTGAGCTTGAGGATAATGCCATACGGTGTGAGGTGTGGATACATCCACTCCAGCGGGAAGCTGACCTCGATGAAAAAGTCGCGATCAGGGTTATTGTCAAACAACAGCTTGGCCAACTTGGAGTTGATCTGCATTACCGACACCTGTCCGGCCACGGAAACCCGATCGCCGATGCGGTTGACGATCTCGCCCGGCTTGAGCGCCCCGGCTTTCTCACGGGCATCGGCCTCCTGCAAATACTGCGCAAATGCGATCTCGGCCTCCATCTGGGTGGGTGAGTTTAACTCAAGGTCGGGATACAGCCCGGCCAGCCCCGGTTGGATGAAATCGACCAGCAACTCGTCGAGCAGCCGGCGGTTCAACCGCACACGAGCCTGTCTCCAGCGGATGTAACGGCCATTCTCCTCGACACGGTTGGGCTGCGCCTTGCCAAGCGCGGCAACTTGCTCGCGCAAGGCAAGCGTCGTGCCTGAAAACTCGATGCCCGCGAACACGTCGGTATCCCAGATTGGATCGCCATCGATGATCGCGTTGAAATCTTTGGCCAAAGCATTCCGAAGAACGGTATCGCCGGGCTGCTTGATGCAGACTCCCCTGCCCTCGTCGGAAAGTTTGCCGAGAAGGAAGCGGGCCAACTCGTCATCCTGAACCGCAATGCGTTTGGCCAAGGCGCTGGGTTTCAGGATTTGGCCCGGCTCAAAGTACGAGCCGCTCGTACGCCGGTCGATCTCCCAATCCGAGCCCATGCCAATCATCCACTTGTCGATCGTGGTAGCCAAGCCGGAGAGCAGATTGGTGCCGAGCAGCTTGTTTTTCGCGCCGGAAGCAAACGGGATGTAGCTTGGATCTTCCGGCTTCCAGTCGATCTGTTCGCTGCGTTGGTAATGGGCGCGGACGGTGTCGAGGTACGTGCTGTCTGCGAGGGCATTTTGCGTGATGAGCGCCACGTCGCGCCGGTCAAAGTCCGAATCGCGCCGCTTGGCCGGGTCGGTGAAGCTCTCGGCAAAAATCATGTACGTCGGGTTGAACCGGCCGGGGTCTGTGCCCCCGAAGAGGATGGCGTTCTCCGACATCTCCGGATAGATCGGCTGGCCGTCCGACTCGGTGAACGGCGGCGTGAACATGTCATGCCCGTACCAGAAACCGAACAGGTGTCCGTGCTGCTCGTTCTTCCCCCAATGCGCCAAAATCGACCACACCGGCAGCAGCGCCAGCACAATCAGGACAATCATCGGCGACAACGACTGGCTCCGGCCATCGCCGCGCTCATCGCGGTGCACCAAAAACAACGCCGCCAGAAACACCACGAGGCAGAACGCAAACGCGCGTGTCCAGTGATTCAGAAAAAACTGCGTCTCCGCCAACTCGCTGGACCAGGCAACCATCGCCAGCGCGGCGGCCACGACCAGCCCGAAGCCAAGCGCGAGCCGAGTCTGAAAATAACGCCGCGCAGCCAGCGCGCAAAACAGCGTCGAGCCAAACCCTATCCACATCGCCAGAACCACGTGCGACGCCGCGAAGAACACCCTCGTCATGTCTCGCCCATGCTTGTCCGGTGTCGGGTTCAGCAGGATCATCAGCAACCCGGCCAGGCAAATGTAAATGGCGAACGAACCGATCACCCAGCCGCGCTCGCGATTTTTCATCTTAAAGAGCAAAACAAACGGCAGAATCGCCAGCAACATGAACACACCGAACTCGTCCGCTGCACCCTCGATGTACATTCGAATCTGCCCTAGGAACTGGAAGAAATCAGTCGTCGGGTTGGTCTGCTGATATTGCCCGCGGGTAAAGGCATGCATAAAGCCCAGCCACGTCCTCGGGTAACCCCAATTGAGCGGCGGGTTGGTCATCGAGGCCAGCGGCAGGAACAGGTAAAACGCCGCTCCCCCCGCGTAAGCCAAGCTGCTCCAGATAATTTTCAGGCTTTCACGAAGTTCGCGCGCTAGGTTGAAACCGCCGCGCCCGCTGTCCTGCGCCAGCGTCACAAGCCAAAGCGACCCAGCAACGGCGATGAAGCTCACACCGAGCATGTGGAAAATCACCTGCATCGGCGTGTTGCCACTGAACAACTCGGTCGTACCGGTCGCCATCGCCACCAGCACTGCAAGGTAAACCAGCGCGTTGACGGTGAAAAAATTTCTGCCCAGCCGAGGATGCGCAAACAGGATCACGGTCTCGATGCCCATCGCCGCGACGATGAGCGTCTGATGGTTACACAGGCAGATCCCGAACCAGAAAAACGTCCAGTACAGATACCGCATTTGCGCCGTGTCCTGCGTCCATCGGTACAGGCAGCACAGTACGCCCATCAACGAGAGCACGCTCAGCGTGTACACCTCCACGATCACCGCCTGGCTCCACATGAACCCGCTGAAGCCGAGCATCAACCCCGCCACGCAACCGCCCACCAGCGTGACGCGCTTGGCCAAGCGTTCGTCGATCGCGTTAAACCAATCGATGCTCTCAATGATTCGTGCCGAGGCACGGCAGGTTAGCAACGCCAGTAGACCGCTCGACAACGCAGCGGCAACGGCCGACGACAACGCCACGCGAAAGGCAATGTTCGAGATCGGAACCAGCTTCGTGAAAAGCCAAGTGTAAAGCGTCCAGACCGGGTAGCCGGGCGGATGCGGCACACCGGCGTACATCGAGCCCACCGCCAGTTCTCCGCAGTCCTCCAACGTCAGGTCCGGAGAAATCGTCAGACAATAGCCGAGCAAGGTCACCAGCGTGGTGATGCCGAACGCCAGCCAGTCCACCGGCCGGAAGAAAGACTCCCCGGCAGCGATCGCCTTGTCCGTTTTCAACCAGCCCGGCATCGGGTCCGAGGAGACCGGCCCGGTGGAAACCGACTTGGGACGGCTTGGCCGCTTCACTCGTTCTTTCTTTTTTTGTCCCATCAGGAATGCGCCGCAGCGCGAAGGCGGCCAAGCTAACACTCGACCGCGCCGAAAATCCATCCCCGAATCCGGCGGGACAGGGTTGCCTGTTCTCGGTGCTCCGTTCCCGATTGACCAATTCGAAGTCGCGCTTCGCTTGCCACCCGGGCGTGTTTCGCGGCAGAGTCGCCGCCGATGGTGCTGCCTCACAAGATCGCCACCCTGCTTTACTGCTTCGACGACGCCGACCGGCTGCTGCTGCTCGAGCGCACGCAGGAGCCCAACCTCGGCAAATGGAGTCCGCCCGGCGGCAAGGTGCACGCCGATCGTGGCGAGTCGCCCTACGCCTGCGCCTGCCGCGAGGCCCACGAGGAAATGGAACTCACACTCAAGCCAAGCGACCTCCACCTCACTGGTCTCGTCAGTGAGGACGGCTACGAAGGCCGCACCCACTGGTACATTTTTTTATTCGAGGTTTTGCCGCGCTTGGCCAAGCTGCCGCCGCCCTGCCGCGAGGGCCGATTCGGTTTTTTTAATAACGCCGAAATGGCCAGGCTCAACGTGCCGCGCACCGACCGCGATAAACTTTGGCCCCTGTTCCTGCAGCATCGCGGCGGCTTTTTCTCCGGGCACTGCCACTGCCTCGAGGGCGACGACTTCGAGTGGACGACCGAGGAATCCTGCCATGACTGACGAGCCAATGATTGACCTCAGCAGCGACGATTACTTCATGGGCGAAGCCCTGCGCCAGGCGATGAAAGCGTGGGAGGCCGGGGAGGTGCCGGTCGGCGCGGTGATCGTGCACAAAGGCCGCATCATCGCTCGCGCGTTCAACCAGGTGGAACTACTTAAGGACGCCACCGCGCACGCCGAGATGCTCGCCCTCACCGCCGCCGAGGAGGCGATCGGCAACTGGCGGCTCACCGGTTGCACGCTATACGCCACCAAGGAGCCGTGCCCGATGTGCGCCGGTGCGGTCGTCCATTGCCGGCTCGACCGCGTGGTGTTCGGCGCTCCCGACCCCAAGGGCGGAGCAGCCGGCGGCGCAATGAACCTGCTGCAGCACGAGGGGCTCAACCACCACTGCACCATCACCGCCGGTGTCGGCGAGCAACAATGCGCCGCCGTCCTGCGAGAATTCTTCGCAGATAAGCGAGCCAAAAAAGCCGCCAAGAGAAACTGACCGCTTGGCCAAGCGGTAGGTTGCTGCGCAATCGCAGCAGCCAGAGACAAGGTTAGATTAACAGTCGTCTGACTTAAGCCCAGACATCATTCCCTGCTGTCAATTGTCCGCCCGCATCCCCCGTGTTAACCACGCTCTTGGGCTCCACAAGCATCAGTCTGCACTCATCCCGGGCAACCGGCCTGTGCTCGACGCCCTTTGGAACGACAAACATTTCCCCGGATTCCAGCCTGACTTTTCTATCCCTGAATTCGATGTCCAGGATGCCGCTGACGACAATGAATGCTTCATCTGTGTCATCGTGGGAATGCCACACGAACTCCCCCTGGGCTTTCACCAGCTTGAACTGGTAATCGTTCATCTCGGCAATGACACGGGGCGACCAGCGTTCACTGAAACCTGAAAACTTCTCTTCAATATTCAAGGCCTCGTGGTTCATGGACGCTTACTCAGGGTTTGTGAAGGCAGGTTATACTCCTCGGTTGCGGTGTGGATCGGTCCAGTGAAGGCAGTCGAGGCTACAAGTGAGACGGCCGTTATTGCCATCAGTGTGCGTTTCATAAGCCTGAGGCCGGTCAAACGTGACAGGCCACCGTAGGCGTCGCAATGCTTACAACAACGTGGCAGCGAGGTCAGAGAGGTATCGGAAGTTTCATTTCCCTTCGGTTTTCACTCCGCACCTGTCTTGCCTCCGAGTTTGCGGAGGAAGTCGGTGGTCTCGGGGTTTGCTACTGCATCAACCGGTATTTCGCCATCAGCTCCCTTGGCGACCAGGAGTTCGATAATTTTTTTGTGTCCCTCAGAAGCGGCTTCGTGCAGGGGAGTCCATCCATCCTTGTCTTTTTAGTTTACATCCGTGCCAGCGGCCAAGTGCTCTTTGACAACAGCAATATTACCGTCTTCGACTGCATCGTAGATTGAAACATCTGGAACCGACGGCCCACACCCCACCAACAGCACTGCTGCGATTGTGATTAGGAGGTGTTTCATCTCCCTTCAGCTTTCAATTCTTCAACCGTCCTGGCTCCGTATTTGCGCAGGAGACCGGCGAGTTCAATTTGTTCTTTCAGATTGGCTAAATCCAGCACGGTATAGCCGCCACCCTTTATTCTGGCATTCAAATCCGCGCCTTTGGCAATGAGCAGTTCGCCAGTTTCCACGTGACCCTGATCAACCGCCGCATGCAATGGAATCCAGCCTCGCACATCCCTTGAGTTGACATCCGCACCATGGGCAATAAGCAACTCAACAACCTCGGTATGCCCCCGATAAGCCGCCGCATGCAAAGGGGTGTTTTCCGATCTAGTCTGCGCATTCGCATCCACACCGGCATCCAGGTGTCGTTTCACAGCTTTGATGTTTCCATCAAAGGCGGCCTTGTGAATTAATATCGCGGTTGTCGTCCCACACCCCGCCAACAGCATAGCTGCAATTGTTGTTATGATGAGTTTCATGAGCCTGAAGTGCGTTAACAAATAGCAGACCACCTGTAACCGTCCAACTCCAATCAACCAACCGACCGGGAAACGTTTCTATTACAGGTGGGCTCTTCTGTTAATCGGCATATTGTGTACCTGTATGATGGTAATCATCAATCCAGAAAATTAGCCACCGAATGGAATTAACGCTTGATCAAGCAGGATCGAAACAAGCCGGCAACTATTCCGACTCCATTATTTATTGTGCCTGAAAAGCAGGATCGTCAGTGAGACAGCCATCATCACCCCGATAAAGAGAATGGGAAGCGAAACCACGACAGAGGCTGTTTGCAATAATTCAAGCACGTCCTTTTGCTTTTCGTTTCCAGTCAACCGACCGAGTGATAATATAACAAGTGGCAATACTCCCAGCCCAATCGCCCAGACTACCCGATGCCAGCGGGCGGGATGCTCGCTAGGTTTGAGCTTTCTTGTGGCAGCGGCGGCCAAGGTGTAGGACGCAGAATCATAGGTTGTCGCCGCAAATGAGACACAAAGCAAAAAAAAGAGTGGCAGACTCCATTGGCCCAGCGGTAGTGATGTTATCACCTGAATCACAGCCTTATGCTTGTTCTGCTTAAAGGCCTCAATGATTTTTATTCCTTGTTCCTGCTCAAGGTATAGCGAGTAACTGCCAAGAATCATGAAGCAGATGGTGCAGCCAAGCGTCCCAAAAAACAAAACCCCCAGGATCAATTGGCGTAATGTTCGGCCACGTGAAATCTTGCAGATAAACATTCCCACAAATGGTCCGAGGGACAGCCACCATGCCCAATAAAAAACTGTCCATTTTTCAGTGAATGCTTTGTTGTGTGCCGGATAACCCACACCACTCATTTCTGGCAAATGGGTCATCATGAAAAGCAGACTATCAAGACCTTGCCTCGCAATGTATTTCGCAGGACCCCAGGCAACAATCATCCCCATGAGCATGAATATCAGAACGATATTTATGTTCGATAACTGCTTGATTCCGCGCTCCAAACCGACGTAGACACTCAGAGCGATTATGGCTACAACCAAGGCAAGAGCGCCAAGGGTGAGTTCGAACGATTGTTCCACGCCGAAAAACGCACCAAACGATTCGGTGATCAACGGTGTGGTCAGACCGATGCCTGTTGTTGCCGAACCCAGAAGGCCAACCATGAACAAAATATCAATGACCCTGCCAGGCACTTTCCGGGTGCTGCCACGCAAGATTGGTCGACACGCAGAAGAAAGGTTCAATGATGATTCATTACGAACATGATACGCGTAACCAAGGCAAACCGATGGCAGGCAATAGAGTGACCACCCGATGATACCCCAGTGAAACATTCCGTATGAGGTTGACCATTTCAACGCTTCCTCCGAGCGTGGTTCAATCTCAAAAGGGGGGTTCTCATAGTACTCAACCCATTCAATCGTACCCCAGTAAAGTATCGCAGTGCCAATACCGGTCGAAAACAACATAGCTATCCAGCTTAATGTTGAATGTTCAGGGCGCTCATTTGATGGGCCAAGCGTGATGGGCCCGAATGGTCCAAGTGCAACGAGCAGCAGAAAAAACATTACGCCGATGCCGAACCAGATGTAGATCAAACCGGTTTTGCCCGTAATAAAAGATAATGTCCATGTGATTGCGTCTTGGCTGGCCTGTGGGGCTAGAAGCAACAATAGCGTGACAACGGCAATCACAATTCCCGTTGTAGTAAAAATAAACCAATCAATCTTAGGCTCTTCAGGTTCCATGAATGTGCTGCCGGTTTAACTTCAAAACCGGCCCAGGGTCTTGATGTAGGCAAACCGAAAAAAGTGGAGCCACATACTCACAGTATCAGAGCCTCAAGATTCCGAAACAGTTCGAATCTTTCAGGATTGGCGATGGCCCCTTTGTTTTTCATAACGGGATTATTAAGCGGGATATAAATCCATTACTTAAGAGCCTCATACACAGCCTTCCGAAACTCGGTCTGGGTTTTTCCATTGTAAGGATAAAGTCGGGCCATGAAGACGGCATAAAGTTTGTTCTTGGGATCGATCCAAAAATGAGTGGTATGGTATCCACCCCAGCCAAAAATGCCGTTGGGCGAATTGTGCCCCTCTTTTTTTGTGTCTTCCAAGAAGTAAAAGCCGAACCCAAAGGCATAACCTTTGCGGGCATCTCCATAGCCGGGTATACCCTCCAGTTGATCGCTTAACATTAGATCGAGTGTCTTGGGCAATATGATCTGTTTGCCGTTGGGTGCCTTGCCGCGATCGACCAGCATCTGGCAGAACCGTCCATAGTCACCGAGCGTCGAAACGAGTCCTTCACCTCCGAGAAAGAGGGAACTTTTGGGGGCGTAATAAAGCTCATCCTCGACCGGTGTTCCGGGGCGAAACTTGCCTTTGAGTTTCACAAACAATGGTTGAAAGCGTTCACGATCCTGCTCGGTGAGATAAAAACGGGTATGCTCCATACCAAGTGGCTTGAAAATTTCCCTTTCCAAAAACTTGTCGAACGGTTGACCTGACAGAATCTCGATTGCCCGCCCCATCACGGCGGTGCTAAGGCCATAGGTATGTTTTTTACCGGGCTGATGTTCGATGGGCTTGACCTCCAGCAGATCGATCAACTCGACCAGACTGTCGAGTTCTATAACCTCTTTCCAAGTACCCTTCTGATCGAATGAACCATCGTAACCTGCAAAACCAGAGGAGTGCCGCAGCAGATCACGATAGGTAATTTGTTTTTTCAACGGCTCGGTTTTGCCACCCCCAGCCTTGACTCGCAGTTTCGACAACTGTGGAATGATCGTTGAAACAGAGTCGTCCAGTTTGAATGCGCCTCGCTCATGAAGAATCATTGCAGCCACGCTCGTGATCGGCTTGGACATTGACCAGATGGGAAACACAGTATTTTCCGTGATCGGTCGATCACCAGGAAATTTTGAATTGGCGGCACGATGGTAAACTACTTTGCCACCACTGGCCAAAAGCGCGACGTTGGAAAGGCACACTTCATCGGCAATGAATTTTTTTTGCAATTCATGGATGGCGTTCAGCTTGGCGGGATCAAAGCCAAACTTGGCGGGATCTTGAAAGGCGCGGAATGTCCCCTGTCCTAGTTCTACGCCGACGCCGTTGAACCCAAATACCCACAAGCAAAACAGGAAATAACACCGAAGCTTCATATTGTGTTCCATTAAACTACCTCCTGACATCCAAATAAACAAAACAAATCGCAACTCCTGCTTGGCTAAGTGGCAAATCAATGCCTAAGGTTTCGGCTCGAAAGCGCATCTTAATATTGGCGAGTTTCTGATCATGAGGTTACAGGGTGTTTTTTTAACGTTGGCCTTTGGGCTGGTTTTTGCGCAGGCACAACCAGCAGATCGCCAAGCATTGTGGGGGGAGGTCGCTGACGCGGAGAAGAAAGGACTGCCTAAGACAGCGGCAGCCAAGCTGCAACTGATCTACGACTCAGCAATGCGGGACGGCCAGCACGCTGAGGCGATCAAGGCCCTGGCCAAGCGCATCTCGCACGAGGGCACGGTTCAGGGCAACAAGCCGGAGGAAAAAATCACTCGCCTCCGGGCCGAACTCGAGAAAACCCCCGACGAGGCCAAGCCGCTGCTGGAGACCATTCTTGGCCACTGGTACTGGCAATACTTCCGCGCGAACCGCTATCGCTTCCTGCAGCGCAGCACCACCGCGCAGCCGCTCGGCGACGATTTCACGACTTGGGATCTGCCCCGGCTTTATCGCGAGATCGATCTGCACTTCACCAACGCCCTCGCCGATGGCCGACTAAAGGCGATTCCCTCCACCGACTTCGCCGACCTGTTGACCAAGCCGACTTTGCCGGAGCATTACCGGCCGACGTTGTACGACTTCATCGCGCACGAAGCGCTCGGCTTTTACTCGTCCGGCGAGTTCGCGGCGGCCAAGCCGGAAGATGCGTTTGAAGTAAGAGCAAGCGACCCGCTGCTTGGCCCGCTGGATAAGTTTCTCGCGTGGGTACCGCAGACGACCGACACAGAGTCGCCCCAGTTCAAGGCTGTTCGATTGTATCAGGACGTGATGCGGTTTCACCTGGACGAGGCCGACTCCTCGGCGCTCAACGACACCGACATTTTGCGACTGCTGCATGGCAAACGCATCGCCACCGGTGACGGCACGAACGATCGTTTCATAGAGGCGATGCAGTCGCTGGTCGAGCGCGAGTCGGGGCCACTCTCGGCCTGGGCGCGGTATCACTGGGCGCAGACGCTGCACGCCGACGGCGACTCCGTGGAGGCACGGCGCGTGGCGATCGCCGGGCACGATGCATTCCCCGAATCCCGGGGCGGTACCCATTGCCAAAACCTCGTCGCGCAAATTGAGGCCAAGTCGATTTTCGTCGAGGTGGAGTCGATCTGGAACGCGCCGTGGCCGGAGCTTGCCATCACGTACCGCAACATCACCGGGGCGCACTTCCGGCTTGTGCCAGCCGACTGGAACAAGCTGCGCGAAAAACAATTTCGCCTGTCACGGCAGGAGGATCGCCGATCGTTGCTTAAACGCAAGCCGGTCAAGTCGTGGCAGCACGACCTGCCGACAACCGACGACTATAAGCAGCGCACGGAACGTTTCACCGTGCCAACCGATGTGAAGCCGGGTTTTTATTTTCTCGTCTCCAGCGCGGAGGCCACGTTTTCCGAAAAAGACAACCGTATGAACTACTCGACCGTCTGGATCAGTGAGTTGGGATTGGTGATCCGCTCGAGGGCGAACAGGCTCGAGGGCTTCGTCGTCGAGGGTAATTCCGGCGAGCCTATCCCCGGTGCGCAAGTGGACGCCTGGCTGCGAAACAATCGTGGCAAATACACGAAAATAACGGACGCCACAGATGAGTCAGGAATGTTCAGTTTTCAAAAAGACAAAAACCAATACCAAGGGTTTTTCCTCACGCAGCACAATGGAAGACAAGTCGGCACGACCGGGCGAAATAATTACTGGGGCGGCACCGTGCAACAGCCTAAGCCGCAGGAGTCAGTGATGTTTTTCACCGACCGCGCGATCTATCGACCCGGCCAAACAATTCAATTCAAAGGCATCGCCCTCGCGTGGAATCATGCCAAGGATGATTACAAGGCCATTCAGGGCCGCAACTTGAAGGTCGTACTGCGCGATCCTAATAATGAGGAAGTCGAGCAACTCGACGTGAAGAGCAACGGTTACGGCTCCTTCTCCGGGAGCTTCACTGGACCAAAAAACCGACTCACCGGCCACTACCGAATCGCGACTACTGCGGCGCCACGCGGACAGGGCAGCTTTCGTGTGGAGGAGTACAAGCGGCCCAAGTTTCTCCTCGATCTGGGTAAGCCGGAGCAGTCACCCAGGCTCGGTGAGACCGTCCGACTCAACGGCAAAGCCACCGATTACACCGGCGCGCCGATCGGCTCGGCCAAGGGTAAGTTTCGCATCACCCGGCAGTCACGCTGGCCGGTCTGGTGGCGCTGGCATTACTGGGGTGGCGGGCCGGTTCGGTCGCAGCAGCGGCAGATCGCGCACGGCACATTCGAGACCCAACCGGACGGCTCGTTTGTCATTGAGTTCGAAGCCGTGCCGGACGACGCCGTGCCGGAGGAGAGTGAGCCAACTTTCATTTACCGCGTCGTCGCCGACGTGACGGACGGCAGCGGCGAGACGCGCAGCGACACCACGAATGTGCCGGTAGGCTACACCACCCTAAAGGCAACGATGACGGCAGACGCCTGGCAGAAGGTGGCCAAGCCGGTGGAGTTCAGTATCACAACACAGTCACTCGCCGGCGTACCGGAGTCGGCCAAGGGCAAGTTAACCATTCACTTGGTCGAGCAACCGGAGACAGTCAAGCGGGCGAGACTGGTCGGCGCCTCCACTTCGTCAAGGGCAGTCAAGCCGAAGCTAGATGGCACCAACCCGGAGACGTGGCCGCTTGGCCAGGCGGTGTCCACGCACGACATCGAGACAGACGCCAAGGGTAAGGCCAAGGCCGAGGCCAAGCTGGCGGTTGGGGTGTACCGCGCGGTGTTCGAGACAAAAGATCGTCTGGGCAAAAAGGTTAAGGCGATCCACTCGCTGCAAGTACTCGACCCGGCGGCCAAGCGCTTGGCCATTCGCCTGCCGCAGTTGGTGGCAGCCGAGCAAAACAGCCTCGAGCCGGGCGAGACGTTTCGGCTGCTTTGGGGAACCGGCTACGACACGGGCCGCGCCTTCGTCGAGGTCGAGCATCGGCACAAAATCACGCAACGATTCTGGACCGCGCCTGGCCGCACGCAGCGACTGCTCGAGGTGCCGGTGACCGGGGAAATGCGTG
>Ga0115000_10000464_pt1 | contig 37807 bp, 37 predicted proteins | sample ArcticOcean_MG_C_6_FD_89690 | JGI IMG/M metagenome (GOLD analysis project Ga0115000, IMG submission 89690) | Marine microbial communities from western Arctic Ocean - ArcticOcean_MG_CB8_128 | ecosystem: Environmental > Aquatic > Marine > Oceanic | place: Arctic Ocean: Canada Basin | collected...
TTTGGAACTACTGGATTAACCCCTGCTGCTGCAACTGCTGGAGTAGTAACTGTGGCAGGAACTTTAGTAGCCGCAAACGGAGGAACATCTTTTAGCACCTATACTGCTGGAGATATGATTTATGCCACAGGAGCCACTGCATTAGCCCAATTAGGGATTGGAGCCGCTGGTGAAGTTTTAACTGTTGCTGGAGGTGTCCCAACTTGGGCAGCATCCACAGGAGGTATTGGTGGAACTATTGCTGATACCCAAGTAGCCTTTGGCACAGCAGCCGATACCATAGGTGGTGATGCCTCACTCATTTTTGATGTTACTACTCAAACATTCACAGTTGGAGGGACTGAACCAAGCATCAGAGTCCATGATGCCACAGATGATTATATCATTGTATTAGACGCTCAAGACCCTGCTGGCACAGGCGGAGTTAAAATTAAGATGGGAGTTACTACTGCTTCCGATGATTCTTATCTGTCTTTCGGTGCTTACTCCAGTAAAAATAATTTAGATACACAATCACGAGATTTCCATCTGTTTGGAGGTAGTGGCGATTTGGCTTACTGGGACCAATCCACCGGAAACATGGGAGTCGGTAGATTATATGATAATACTAACCTACCACCTAACACTTTGTCCGTAGGCAATTCAGATGCCGGAACTAATACTGTTCTTTACCCAGTTAGAATTTCTCGTATATCCACAGGAACTGCGGCTGTTGGATTGGGAGTCGGATTGGAATTTGAATCAGAAGGTCCTGCTCAAGCAGGAGTAAATTATGTAGGTTCTATTATGGAATCAGTATCTGTTGCAGGAACTAATGCTGGAAACACACGCTATGATATAGTGTTGAAAAATTACAATGGGGCTGCTGCTTCTGAAGTGGCCCGTTTTACTTCAAATGGTGGATTTACCACTACCTCATCCTTAGCAGCAGGAACTACTGTTAGCGTAAATCCAGGCGCTGGTGGAACTGTCACAGTAGGAGGCACAGGAGGTGTTTCCACTACTGATGGACCAATCAATGCAGGAGGAACTACAGGAGCCGTTACTGCTAATACCACAGTTTCAGCAGGTTCAACCGTTACAGCAGCAACAGGAGTCATAGCAACCACAGGGGGCGTATCTGCACTTGCAGGAAACATTCAAGCGGTGGCAGGTAGTATTTCTGCAATAGGTAATGAAAGTAAGATTGCCTCTATTTTGACTCCAGCGGTTCCAATTGGTAATACAGAGTTATTAGATATAGCCCTCATGGGTAAAATTGTGTCCTTGACAGGAGATACTTACACTTTGGGGACTGGGATTCTTGATGCTGGCACCCTTGGATTTACAGCCACATTCCTCCCACTCTTCGGCGCTGTCACAGTAGCCATCGGTGGAGCAGCCTGTGATGGCGTTATAGCGGGTGGAGCCGTTAGCCCAGTAGGATTCACTTGCCCTCAATACGAACCATTTACTATTTCATTTATAGGGGATTTACAAAACATAGCCGCAGGTAGTGGTTTAACCAAAGTTCTTCAAGTATATGGTAATGCAACTGCACTATGAGGTTGATTAAATGTCTAAAATCTTAGCCTCGGAAACACCATTTTCTATTGGAGGAGTTACTAGACCACCACCAGGACCGCAAGGAGTTTCTATACAATATCAATACGGAGGTGGATTTGACCCATTTCGGTATGGATTGTTCTTGGACGGATTTCCATTTGTCACCGCCCCATTAGTTGAAGGCAAAGTAGGTGCCAACCATCCTGTTCAAGATGGATTAAAAGAAATAAGAATTAATGGCCCTTTATACCCACCAACCTTCGGCGTTCCAGGAATAGACCCAGTAACAGACCAACAAGTTATGGTGGCTGCTTCTTTTAATTCTAATTCTGCATTTTCAAGTGGCGAAATGGGTGTTGCTGTAACTGTTTCAGTGTTTGAAAGTGATGGAACCACTCCAATTAATTGTATGGCTGCATTCCCTGACCCGACTGCGGTAGCCGGTAATGTATTTCAGTTAGATTATAACCAAACCTTAGCCGGTAATGCTGCACTTGACCCTGTGAGGGCCAATTGTCCTTTACTAACCGCTACTACTCGCAAATTTAGCGTTAATCTCAGTTTAGCCGCTCAAACCGCAGATGCAGGACCAGCAAACAGATTTTTCTTTTTACCTGCTGCTGAAACTTATCCCGCTGGTTTTGTTATAAATTGGGATATTGTTCTGGCCGATAACGCAAGTAGATATATCGTGTCCAACTTTCAGCAAGTTTATACATTTGTATTCTGATTAGATTTAAATAGAAAGAATAGCATAGAGTTATTATGCCTGATGAGATTATTACTAACCACGGTGATACCAAGAAAATTGAATTAACAATTTCAGAAATTAACTTTATCTATCATATGTTGGACCGATTTCCGATTCAAGGAGTAGAAACTGTTATGCTTACCAATAATCTCATTCTTAAGTTGGCTGAACATTATATTCCTCCAGCCGAAACTGAATCTGAAGATTAGACCCAATCTCCAGTCCCACCACCATCCTCTTCAGGAATGGTTTGGTCAGGATTATATTGCCAATACTTTAGTTCTGAATACCCAATTACATTACTATTATTATCTCTTAAAATAATTCTTGATAACACATCATCAGGAGTATCTTCCTCTTGTTCTGGACTAAGATAAAATCCACTTTCTGCTATGCTTTGCAGCAATTCTATCTTGCTATTTAGATAACTGGCAGCCATTTCTGGAGTTCTAAATGGAATTGCTAAATATCTTTCCGCTCTCATCCTTAGCATATCCTCCCTATCTTCAATATCGTTGTCAGTTTCAATTCTGTCGGCTACCTCATCCGCAAATCCCCACCATTGATAAACAATAAACATTCGTGTAGGTGCACCACCTCTCATGGCTTCACTTAAACTCTGATTAAGATTTTGAACTTGGTCAGCATTATCAGTTTCCATTTGATTTAGAGACTCTTGAGCATCATCTAATGCCTGTTTTACCGCTTGAGCAGCCTTTTGAACTTCTGATAGATGCTCCTCATTAATTGCAGCCTCACGAAGCCAATTTAGTGGTCTTGGAAGTCCCATTTAACTCACCTAAAAATGCTCAACGCTTAATCCAGCCATATCATCAATAACTGCCATATCAGGGTCATTTTCTAAGTAAATGTTTTCATAATCAGAAGGAGCACTTAATTTTAAGACATTTTTATCTAAAGCCATATCAAGTCCGGCCAAAGTTATCATGGTTAGCCCTACACTGGCTGCACCCACAGAAAGCCAATCTTGAGTTTGTAATTTTAGGGTTCCAAATCGGAAAAAGTCAATCAATCCAGTGCCAATCAGCACACCAACGCCCCATCGGAATAAACTTTGTGAGTCAATCATAATTCTATCTTATCTCTGCCGCTATTTTAAGTTATGGGTAGATTGATATAGCAAGCGCAACTAACATACATTATGACTGAGATTCCTACTATTGTAGAAGTTCACAGTAAATTGGTGGATGTTTTAGAACTCAACGATGTAGTCCAGTCTGATATAGCAGAAATAAAGAAGTTACTCAAAAGTCTAGTAGAATTACAATTAAATCTTAAAGATTCTAAAGATTTGCCACATCCATCTTTAGATGATGGCGATTCTATGTTTAGTTAATTTTCTATTAACTTACTTTGTGATTTGATGGTCTTATCTTCAAATGTTTCTCTAACCCATTTTGATACTTGTAGATATAATCCCTCTGTATATTCATCTGCTCCAAAGTTATTTACTAATTCAGCCATTAACCCATCGTATTTTGATACAGAACCATGCGTCACAGTCAGAATCAGTCTTCCATCACAAAGTATATCTTCCATTTCGCCACTAAATGGATTCTCTTTAGATTCTAAAATCAACATACAGCGACCCGATAGAGGCGGTCTGCGATAAGAACTGCCACATTTAGGACATCTTACCTTTTGTTGTCCAAAAGCCCGTAGATTACCTCTCATATCTCTGATAAGGTGTCTTTGAATCAGTCTTGAAGATTGGTCTTTGTTATCTACCGACTCTAAACACTCTCCCAAAGCAAATTGAGCCATAGTTTTCTCTCGCATTGAATCTAATGTGTTGTAAGGGTTGTTAGGAGGGCTTTCAGAGCAATCTGTGGTATCATGAGTAAATAAGTGACCTTCATACTGTAAAGGAGTCCCTAAGACCGTCTCTACGATGGTTACACCTACCTTTAGAGCCTCTTTAGCATCTGGAGGAGTTTCAGAGTGAGTTAATTCATAAAAGGCAATTGGATAGTGGTCCACAATCTCTACATTTAATGCTTCTTTATCAATTTCAGAAGGAACAATTTTAGTAGTCAAAATAAGTGGAGCATCCATGAGTCCGCCACGATGTCCAGGTAGGAATCTTTTACTAAAGTTAATCAAACCATCTAACAACAATAATACGGCATCAATATCGCCGTCACAATTTCGTCTTTTGGCGGCATGAAAGAAAGGATGCCCATAATGGCCTTTTATATTAGCAAATCCAATAATACGGGATAGAATAGCACCGCTGGTGTGTGGAGCAATCCCCATAAGGTAATGTCCGATTAAATCATGGATAGTTTCACACTTGTAATGGGCATCTACTCCATAAAAGTTTTCCAACAAATCATCCATATAGTTTGCCGTAGCCAAGATTTTCTCACTACAATTTAATGGCAATACCACATCTTGAGGTCGTAATTCACAAATATCATCAATAGTAGTGGCTTCATAGCCTAATTCTTGCGCTTGCTCTACAGTCATACCAATTTCACGAGGTCGGAAGTGGGTCATAGTAATATCTACCATGTCAAAACGAATAGTTCCATCTCGGAAAGTAGAGATTCCATGTTTATATCTCATTATGCCCTTCATAGGATGTTCCGGTGTTTTTTCTCTGGAAGTTACTCCTTTTACTCCTTTTATTTTACCATCGGCAATACCGGCTATTTCTAATGAATCTTCATATAAAATTCCAGTGTTTAGTTTTTCTTGTTTTACTCCTACAAATCTGGTTTCTATTCCACAACAAACACACCAAATAGTTTCAGTTTCACATTCATCGCACATTCGGATGCCAATTTCAGTTGGGTCATTATTATCTGCGGCACTTCGCATTAGTCTGGTTGAGCCTACATTGAATCCAACTGGATAATTACAATGAATTGCTGGTTTCATTTCACGCAACTTAGAACCTTCAGGTTTGCCCATACGACCTCCGATTCGGATAGATACCGGATTTTTGATTTCGTAATCAGTTATTACATTCATAAATTCTAAACCAGACTCATAAATGCCTAAGTTAATTTTGAGCGTCTTTTTAATTGTATCAATATTACTTAGCACAATATTTGATTTATTTCCTGAAATAACTCCTTCAGCATCAATATCAATACAAAGTTGTTTGGCAATATCACCATATTGTTCTTTTACAGTAGCCTTAGAGCCACAGGCAGACAAATCACAGTTATTCATTAAATCATATAATTCGTTTGCAGACACATCTCCAAAATGTGCAATATATTCTGGAGCCATCGGAACACCAGACTGACATTGTTCTACCGCTTCTTCAAAATTATTCGGATAACTTAGCCCTTTTTCGGTTAATACCTGTTCGTGCCACTCGTGAACATAAGGACTTGGGGCTAATGGATGGTTATTTTCCAAGAATTCTCCTACAGGCACTAAAAGTTCTCCTAAATCCCAAATCTTCTTGATGTTCCAATCAATATCTGTGGGTGCTACATCTACAATATCATGCCTATCATGGATTCTTCTTGCCGACCCATCTAAAAATTCTACATAAGGTCCTTCTATGGTATCACAAGGAGTTACCACAGTAGCCTTTCCAGGTCTTTCATACTTCATTTGAGTTCCAATAATAAGAAATCCTCCCAATGCTTGCATTGTAGCAGGATGAATTGCGGTAGTTGCTAATCCGGCTAATCTACTACGACCATATCTAAGTCTAAATCCTCCTTTTTCCATAGGTTGTCCAAAGATTGGTCTTCCTGCCAATATATCACTAATATATTTTTCAGAAGGTTTAATGCTGTTATCTGCATCTCCAGATTTATTAGAAGTAAATTCATTTAACCAATTCCATTCTTCAAATCCTAATGCTTCGGTATATTTCAAGATTTTAGGGGCTTTCAATACTAAACCCTCACACATAACTAATAACATTCCCTCACGAACTTTATTGGTTTGGACACGAGGAAGGTCACGCTGACCAGATACTTCGCCTCCTACTCCTTCACCATCAATATAAACAGGACAGTTATAAGCAATAATCTCTAATTGTGGGTTAGAGGGCCTGTATTGTAATCCACGACTATATTTGGAAACCTCTTCTTTGTATCGTTCTGCTTCTTCAAATGTGATTTGAGGAGGAACTAAATTAAACTCACGCCTTAGAATATCTCCAATAAGCACCGATAGAGCCTGTCCTGTTCCTCCTGCGCTACGAATAGGCCCTGCATAGTTAATGGCTAAGGATTGCGACTTATCACGATTTTCTACAATGCGACAAGAAACCACACCCTCTAATGGAGCCACTAAGATTCCTTCAGTAAGAATGGCAAGTCCAGCACAGATGCCATGATAAATACAAAGTGAAGTAAATACTTTATCTTTAATCTTACGAGGATTATCCTCAAATAACTTCATAGTTTCTTGCCAATTAGAGGTAATATCATCAGAATATTCTATACGGATACCCATGCTATCACAATCATCACAACCACGGTTACGATTATTGATTTTTACTGCCCCAGTTCCATCACAATTTGTGCATTTAATTTTCTTGCCATACAAAAAGGATTCCGCAGTTACAATTTTAGCCATATCTAAGGCAACCAATTCCCGATTTCCATCGTGGTTTTCAGTAAGTTCCCTAATTTGTTCAGCCGTATTTCTTCCACTTAAAAAATCTAATAGTTTCTGGCAACGGTCTGCCAAATCAAAGGCTTGAGGAATTTCTACAGATAAGCGAGGGTCAAATCCCTTACTGCGAGCCAATTCTGCAACTTCATAAGCCGCATCACAATCTGACTTTAGACGATTGATATATGTATCATGCGTCCATCGTGTCATGACATTTTATGGTCGCATCACCTATTTAACTACACCGTATGAATCAAATTCAGAGTTGCCAAAAGGATTTCTATTTATCTGAGGGTTGTAATAATCTGAATAGTCGTTGTTTGAACCCTGTGTGATTTTTTTCTTATATTCTGCTATCCTTTGGGCCGTCCTTGCCTTTTCTGCATCAGTAAATTCCACAAAATCATCCATAACTTCATCTATGGTTTTGATTTTATCAGTTACTAATTTCAAGTAGCCACTTGCACCCTCTGATTTACCATCAATGTATTCCACTAATACATCAGCGTTATCTTCTTCATTACGCTCCCATTTCATCTCATCTATGTCATCACCAAACCTCATTCTCATGTGGTGCATAATTGCTGCTTGGGCGTGTTGCCGTGAAGGTGCCTCAAACAAATAGGAAGCCAAACCAACCTGTTGAGTAGTAAAACTCCAAATTAATGGTGTCTGTCTAATCCAATTTATAATGTTCATTCGCTTACCCCACACTTTTTAATATGCCGTAGCATAGAATCTTGATTGTAGGCTTTTATCCCATTTTTACAAACTGGGCAGGTAACAACTAATCCATATTTTTCCAAAGTTATATCCCCTCTTGATTTGATAGTTTCGGTTTTATCTTCATAAAGACATTCAAAACAATACCATTTCTTTCCTTTGGCAATTATTTCTCCACTAAATAATCCAATACTTCCACACACAGGACAGCCAATATCACCGTATTTATTTATCTTTGACTTTTTACGCAACATTAAAGTAATTTGGTCATCAGAATCTTTCACAAAATCGTCCGCAGTTGTGTCGTCAAATTCTTTTAGACCACTTTCCCGATAACGATTGCCATTGATAGGTGGTTCTGCATCCCATAAGTCTGCGATATTTTTTGTTTTCACCACATCTGCATAATTATATGGTTCTGATGGTGTAGTTTCATAAATGACATTTTCTTTTGGGACCCCTCCATATATTTCAATTTCTCCATTTTGTAGCACCCCCTTGATTTTTAGAGGTTCTCTATCTAACCTAAGTTGCCTCCAATTTGATGTTTTAGGGAGATTTCCAGACCACTGTGCATTATAATCAATAGCAAAAACAATACCCTCCATGTCAAAAACCAATACATTTGGAGGCCCATGAGAACCACCTGCTGCAGCCCACCCCTTTTTGTTCTTAAGATTAGTGATTAATTCATCTAAATTTGCTTCCTTGTTTTGTGGAATGTAGGGCGTTTCTGCGCTTACAACTCTTTTTAACTTATAGAAAAGATTACTTTGGGGCATTTGAGTGTTCCAACCCTTTTTCAAATCATCTAACATATTGTTACCATACATTATTTTTGAGGAGTTAGCAATTACTCTGCAACTATAAACTCCAGAAAAATTTATTCTGAATAGGTGAGACCCAAATAAGTTCATGTGAGTCCATGCTTTTCTGTAGGGTTTTAATTTGCCATTATCATAACGCTCTCGTGATTCATAAATATCTATTAGTTCCTCCATAGAATTAATGTCGTGGATTGGAGGATTCCACTCCATTTCTGCATCCCAATTAATCTCTTCTGCTTTCATTCTGCGTTTGAAATCCTCTCTGTCCATTGTTATGATGTGGTGTTGGCCCCCCTTTAATGGCAGATATTCAGGTTCATTATACATATAACCAACCACATTTTCTATTGGTAGTCCTCCCAGCACCATTATATCGGAGAAGCCTCTCAAATAATCGTTTCCATTAGCGAATTTCAGTCCTTTCATATTGATAATTAACACAGAATCTTTTTCCTCATCAAATAATTTATCCTTCAGTCCGTCACCTATCATAGAGGTTGAAGACCGCTTAATATCTTTAATTTTTCTAAGGTCCTTTAAGTTTGTGAACATTTTCCCATACTTAGGAGATTGCACAAAAATAGGCGCACCATATCTTTTCATTAACTTAGTATCCCTTCTTGTCCTGTCAGACCAACCAGAGGAAAAATTGCTTAATGGGACGATATTCCCATATAGAGTATAGATTGGATTATTTGTAATTCTCTTAACATACCAATCAAAATCACAAATAAAAACATAACTGTCGGCAAAATCCAAATCAGACCTATTTCGTATCAGGTTCAAGAATTCTTGGAATTCTTCGGGTGTATTGAACTTTTTGATAATGCGATGTCCATATCTAATCAGTGGTTGGTTTAAGAGCGAGTGAATAAGCCGATTGTATGAATTATTATTGTTAGGTCTATCTCCGTAATATGCTATGTCCCGTTCCCGTCTTATTCGTGTGTCCCTTTCTAAGTAAGATTCAGCATCCCAATTAATCTCTTCTTCCCACCCTTCTTTTTTAGGAGGTTCATCAGTTTCCCAATCAATATCATCCCAATCAGGAGATTCAGCAGCGAATTGATTGAAATAAGCGATGTATTCTTCATCAGGCACAGGTAGCATTTGACCTTGAATCCCTTGTTGAAGCCGTAAATTCTGCTTCCTGTCCCATTTGTTCCCAAAATTATAGTCACTCATTTCTGTGTAATCTTTGGTAGATGCCCTAATCTTTTGACCTCTGTGTGGGTGAGCATAATCCTGCGTATTGACCCATTCAGGAGGGATTTCTTCTGATACAATGCTTGATTGTGGCACCCCACCATAAAACTCAACCTCACGATTCATGATGTCGTAAGCAAAAACCAGTCCCTTCATATTGATAACAATTGTGTTAGGGGTCAGCCCCTTTATCTCGTTAATTCCACCCCAAACGGGTTTCTTCATTGATTTGGGCATTTTATTTAGATTTGTTAATGGTCCATATGCACTTACTACCCCACTATGGTTTCTGGGCAATCCCATTAGCCCCCATACTCCTGATAGATTGCTCTGGATGGAGTGATTGAAAGATATTTTATTAGAGGCCAACATATTCCTTCCAAAAAGTATTTTAGAAGGTCCATAAATGGTTCTTACCGCATACACACCATCACAAGTGATGCGAAATAGATTATTGTTTTCGGGTGCATCTGTTAATGACCTCCGCCTCTGTTCTTCGTTATAGGATGGATTAGGTTGGTATGACTCAAACAACCCATACTCCCTTATTTCTTTTTTTGAGTTAAGGTCAATGATGTTTATTTCTTCTTCTTCCGCACCTAAGTTGATTGGCAAACAATCATAACAATAAGTTCCTGCTTGAATAGTAGTTAATCCTGTGGTTTTATCACATTCTTTACAACATCTAATTTCTTCCGCAGCAAATTGATTCCAGTATTGTATGTATTCATCGGTTGTAATTTCTGGATGCGACAAAATATCAATAAATTCTTGTTTGCTGCGAGGAACATTTATTCTTTTCCAAAACTTTTCCGAATTTTCAGGTAGGATTCTGCGTGGTAGTGCTTTATCAAATACTTCCCTCAATTGTTTGACGGTCATTTTGGATGCCTCTTCTGGAGTTGGGAGGTATAACCCCCCTTTAAGGGACAATATCTCTTTATCATCTGTTGTGAGTTTTCCCCTGCGCCATCTAGTCAATATCTTATGGCTTAGGGGCTGTAAAAGTTTATTAAAATCTTTAACATCAGCATCCCTCAAAACATCTCCTATCACTGGAAGTGTAAAGTTAGTGGATATTTTATTGGGATTGACCGATTCAGGAGGAATTTCTTGCGACACGATGCTTGATTCTGGAACTCCGCCGTAAAATTCAATTTCGCCTTGCTGCCCTTCATAAGCAAAAACAATACCTTTCATATCAATAATTATGGTGTTCTTTTTATGGCTAACTGAAGCAGATGTATTACCAGAAATAACAAATGGAATCCAACCCTCCATACTTGAAGGGTCGTGAAGTGATTTATTGGGTTTTGTAATCATATTTTTATCAAAGGGTCCATAAGCACTCACAATTCCAATGCTTCGGGGTCCTCTGGGAGCAATGTCCACATAAAGTTTCTTCCACACGCCAGATAGACCATATTGCATAGCGTGGTTGAATGGGATTAAGTTAGAGGCTAACATATTTTGCCCAAACATAGTTTTAGATGGCCCCCAAATAGTCCTTACTGCATACACACCATCACAGGTGATACGGAAAAAATTATTGTCCATTATGTCAATATCTCTATTACGATTAATCCACCTCTTCCCGCCGACCATTAGACCAAATTCCTCTAAGTCTTCAATAGAATTGAGGTCTATAATTGGAATGCCACCCCACTCCTCAACCTCATCTTCTGATGCAAAGGGTTTAGTTTCCTTAAATTTGGGATAATCTCTACTACCCCAAAAATTATTCTTACCCTTTTTCCTTAGAGTCATTGGTTCGCCCCGACTATCAAACTCCACTTGGGGCAATTCTGACGATACTTCATTCATTCTTTTATGAAGATTCTTTCTCCACCCACCAACTCTATGAACTCTTTTGGTTTGGGAAACTAATGTTTCTCCTTTTGCATCACGATAAATTACTTGAATTCGGATAGCATCTTTGCCCGATTTACGAGATTCCCCAGCAGATTGACCGTATCGGTTAATGCCTGTATAAACTCTAACAAAATGATTTTCAGAGCGAGGCAGTTTGCGTTCATAGACCCATTCTTTGACTGGTTTATTACGAAAAACCAAATTGACTGGATAGAACCGTAGTGATTCTAATTCTTCTTCCATTTCCTCTATCGGAATGGAATAGTAATAAGCCATAACGATAACTTGGTGTTGCCGCTATTTTAACTTAATGTTTATTCATCAGATAGATGTTCGGCCAAGCGAGTAATAAGAACAGCCTTTTTACCCTTCACAGGTAGTCCAACTGCCTCTAAACGCTTACGAAGTTCTGATACTTTGAGTGCTGATAGTTCCTCCACCATCTCAAATGCTTCATCTTGAGCAGATTCAACGAGAGTATCTTTTATCTCTTCTAAGGAGGCTCCAGATTCTACTGCTTCTGCGGTTTCGGCTGCAATTTCTTCTATGGAGGAAACCACATCATCTACAACTTCACTTAATTCTATTTCCATACCAGTTAATTCTTCTATCTTATCTTCTAAAGTTTCTTCAATAGTATCAGTAATCTTCTTGCGGTTTGCCCACCACCAATTTGAGGCCATACCAGCCACATATGATGCCAAAGCGATTCCGATTTGTGTTGTTTCAAGTTCCATGAGTTAATCTCCTTAATGCTTCATTACCCCTTATACTATTTCAATCTTCTTAGTAAATTGTATCCGAAAAAATCAAAAATCCAATTGAAAAATTCACTCTTGCAGCAAATTATACTCAAAGGTTATTGGAATGGGATAAGCCTCTAAATTAGCATTGGTTAGAAACATAACTTGCCACAATCCAGGAGATACACGCAGAGGGTCACTTAACCAATCTGCCATAGAGATATATTGAATTGGAGCAGATAATCCTCTTGCTGGTTCAACACCGACAGTAGAATCTGGACCCATCCTAATATCATATCTTTCTAAAAATTCTTCCAACACACTTAGAGTCATGTTATTAGCCACATCAACTCTATCATTTGTTACTGCATTATTGGCTACATTGATGTTACCTAAAAATCTGTTGGCTAATCCCGCATTTTCTACAGAGGGCAATTCTAAGAGATTCCTGAGATAAGCCATAATTTCTGGTTGCCAATATACACCAACCCTATCAATAGGAAGTGTTGATTGAAAGTTATTAAAATCTACTTGCCACCAAATATCTGCATATTCGTTGTCAGCCTCATCTTGATTAGCATCTGGCCCTGCTAATAATCCACGACCTTGCACACTATCATTGAAACCTAACAGTTGTCCATGAAGGGTCATACTATATTCTCGGACTCCAACAAAATTTGGAGTCCAAGAGTTGCCTTCCTTGATAATAACTGGCAATAAATCACCCGCAGTATCTGGCAACATTTGAGAAGACATGGTTCTAACTGTAGTATTTAGTTGGCGACAAGCAGAAGTGGCAGAATCTCCTTCATACATTAACTCCAATAATTCTGGAACTTTTTGTGATGCCGATTTAATAATTTCCCAACGACCACTATTCATTTTTTGAATAGGAACTTCATTTTGACTTACATAATTTAACATGGTTCGGCGTGTAGTGCCTACTGCTTTAGCGGCTGCTGAGAAACTTTCACCTAATGAAATTACCCGTAAAATGGCTATGGCCGCACGATTAGATGCACCTTCCGTTAAAACCATACTATATCATTCTCCCATCATCTATTTGAAACTATGCAGCAGTTGGCGATTTTATCAACATAATAAAAGATTCATCGTTTTCATCGGTATTGACATTGATATATCCAGCACGAACCATGGTTTCTAAGTCCTCATCTTTGAGATATATTGATTTAGGCAACATTCCCTTGATTGTTTTTATGTCTAAAGAACCAGATTCTTCTATAACATTAGATATACTATCGTATAACTTTAAGATACGAGGATTAACACCAGCAGCCATTTCGTCTAATGGGAAGTCTTCTTTGAGAGTTCTTAATGAGATAAGGAATATATCAGTTGCTTGAGCAATATGTCTTTCTAAAACAGTCGCAGAACCATCTAAGCGAGCATAGGCTTTGCAGAGATTGACAAACTCTTGGAATTTCCTCATGTCTTTACTACTACGAGCCAAGAAAACTTCTTTGAATTCTGGCAACGATTTAATGTATCCATGGAAACAGGATTGTATAAACTCTCTATTTTCCTCATAATCCGGATTTTGAGAGGATACATAGCGTAGATATTCACGAAAGAACCTGCGCCATTTCTTAGATTCCTTTTCTGCCCCATCTCCCTTGAACTTTCCACTCATTGAATCCATAATTTTATCTTCAATTAAACCCTCAGCATCTTCTCCAGTTAAACTCATTTGAGTAAAGATAAGAGTTAAACGACTAAGAATTTGATAAGTATATTGTCCAAAGGATTCTAACATATCGGTTTTCTTATGGACACCACCTTCCGCCTCAGTGCCAGTATAATGTCTAGGAGGATTACCCAAAAACATCATATTAACGCAGCCAGGACGAGTAATATCCAATTGACCCTTCTGCATATCAAACTTACCATTCGCCATTACATTCATAAGTTCTCCAAAAACGGAGTCATCCCATGTCTGAAATTCAGATACGGCTATTCGCTCACGATTGTATTTAGGTATTAGTCCCAGTTCAATAGCGTTAAGGTCATCACCACTCATGGCACCAAATAGTCCCGCAATAGTGGACATTTTACCAGACCCTGCTACACCTACTGGGACAAGTGGCGCAATTACATGGTCTATCAAATGGTCTTTTCCTTCTCCCATAGATGTAACGATACCTATGTGAAGCAAGTCTTGTTTGTCTTGTGGATTCAAACAATAAAGCATTACAGCCTCTTTCAAGGTGTTAGGTGCATACAATTCAGCCCATAATGTTTCATCTAACTTCATCAAGTCTAATGGAGATATGTGATTTTGGTCACACAACTCTTTGAATTCGTCAAATTGACTTTTACTCATCTGTGAATCCGAGAGGTTGTCATATGAAGTCACATGACGGACTAAGAAAACTTTGTCTTTACCGATAACTTGATAACACCCTTCTATACAGATGTATTTACCGTCTTTGATAGACTCAGTAAGAGTCATCATAACTTGAGTCAGTTTATCATTGTCCATACCTTCGGGATATTTATCGGACCCATTATGCGCCACGCAGTCAATGGAATAATCACCATCAGAGATAGTGAACCATAATCCTGTTTGGTCTGCATTGCGGTTCCTACGGTCTAAAGGACCGTCTTCCATTCTGATACAGATGCCACTTCCGTAGCACCATTCATTACCAATTTTGGAAGTATAAATACCTTCTACTGATAGGTTTAAGTCGGAATAGTCTTTATTGCACTCATCCACAAATAGTGATATTGGAACAGGAACAGTCAAAAAGCATACCTCCAACCTCCGTTAATGCGATTACCTATATTAGCGATACCATCCCGAACCCCTTCAGACCAAACCTTTTCAGGTTCGTATGTGTCTTCATTAGGGGCTTGGGGACAGAAAGCCTTACGGCATAGTGCATCAAGCAAGCAGCAAGTGGCCCTTACGGACTCACTCAGCAACAGTTCGTGTATCAGCCTTGAGTTGGTCTTCGTGAACATCAGGTAGAGCGTCACGGTCAGCATCTGCACGGTAGATTGCGAAGAATTGCTTGTAGTCACGACCAGTCTTCTGTGAAGTTTCCAATCGGCGAAGGAAGTCAATTGTTACAGGAAGCGCACGGCCTTCTTCTGAATCAACATGGTTAGTCAAGAAGCGTTGGAAGTCGTTTTGCTCATAGGAAGAAAGCCAAACAGTGATTCGGCGGCCTTCTGCTGGTTCATTTTCGTTACCAGGTGCAACCATACGAACTGCGGTGCTGACTGAACGAGGAGGTGATTCAATTGAGTTGGGGTATCCTTCAGGAACATAGCCCTTGTGAGCAGGGTCGTATTCAGGCTTGTAAGACTCGTAGTTCACGAGTTGGCGAGCCGGACGCTCTGGGGTCAATTCTTTAAGTTCATCTAAGAAACTTGCTACATCATTTATATCATTATTTTTTGCCATCTTAATTATCTCCATTTTTCGGTGCCACTTTGGGCGGTAATATATGGTTGTTACGGGACCTATATAAGATAAACTATTTTGTCACACTTATATCAAAAATGACCTCTCTACATAGACACACATAGTATAATTTAGCATAGACAATCTTAAATAACAAGCAAACCAATGTAATGATATGCCTGTCGGAGATGGTGACATTGTTTTAGGAATTAACCTCCTTACAGGTCTCACACAAAATGTGGAAATACCTCCTACTGATAGAAATGTTAGACCTATTGTGCTTCATCCAGAATATGGTTTAATGACATTAACAAACATTCAAGAAGCATTCGGAGGAACGCTATATAATAATAACACAGAACTTTATGAAATAGAATCTCCTAATGGTTTTGCAGATTGGTTGATAGTAAATGTGCCATATATTGAAATGTATGGTGAAGAAGATAACTTAAATTATACCGATACAGATACTTTTAACTATCAATTAAATTACAGTATCATTAATTCATCTGGAGATAGTCAAGTTGATATTGCTTTAGAACCGGATACTGAACGAGGAGGTGGCCCAGGCGGAAGCGGCGGCGGCGGAGGCGGAAGTGGCTCTGGAGGCGGAGATGGAGACGGAGATGGAGACGGCCCAGAAGATATTAAACCATTCCCTGCACCACCTGAAAATCCAGATGGTTTAGAACATACTTGTAGCGATGAAGAACCACCAGAACCTCAACCAGGAGAACCAGGAGAACCACCAGAACCAGGCCCTCCAGAAGAACCATGTGCTGCGTGTGCGGCAGGAGTTCCAAAAGGTGGAGACGGTCCAACACAAACAGAATCAGGAACTTTATCAGGTTCAGGACAAAATCAAATGGATTCAGGAGAGTCTGGAGAATCACAAGGCGAAGGTCAAGGAGAAGGTTCGGGTGAGTCACAAGGAGAAGGCTCTGGAGAAGGCTCTGGAAGTGGAGAAGGTCAGTCGCAAGGTGAAGCATCAGGAGAAGGCTCTGGAGAAGGCTCTGGTGAATCATCAGGTTCAGGACAAGGACAAGGAGAAGGCCCTTCAAGCGGAAGCGGAGAGGGCTCTGGAGAAGGTCAAGGAGAAGGCTCTGGTGAACCAAGTGGTGAATCATCAGGTTCGGGAGAGCCATCAGATTCTGGAGAAGGACAACCCACACCAGATAATCAAAGTGGAGAAGCATCAGGCGGTTCAGAATCCGCTCCACCTCAAGATTCACTTTTACAACAGTTAATGGATGAGCAAGAAGCAAGAAGCCAAGACGGTGGAGAAGGACCTCCAAGTGACTCTGGAGACGGACAACCAACCACACCAGAAGATTTTATGGATGATTCCACCCCCTCTGAAGAACCTTCGGATAATTATGATGACATTTTTGATGACACATCTCCATTTGGTCCAGATGATGACGGCCCTGCCATGAGTCCAGATGATTTTATGGATTGGGAACCTCAAGACCCATCTCCCTCCGATGATGAATTACCATTAACTAATGATAATATGGATGATGGCAATAGTTATCCATTAGATGAACCCTCATCTCAACCAAGACCATTTGAAAATCTAAGTGATGATGAATTACAACAGTTAATTGATGAACTTAGGGAAACTCCAGAACCTACTAATCCAGAAGATTTTATGGATGAAGATATTATAGACGATGTTACTCCACTTCCAGATATGCCGAGAGATGGTCCAATGCAACCGGATGAACCAGATGAACCATCTACAGGTCCAGGCGAAGGTCAAGGAGAAGAACCAAGTAATCGGTCAGGCCAAGGAGATGACTCAAGTAATAATGATAACTTACCAGAATCTAATGATTCTTCCTCATCTACTGAATCAGGTCAATCTTGGTTGTGGATAAATGTTGGAACTGGTGAACTTAATTCTGGAGCAGAGGCTCCTATCGCTGGTATTTGGAGACACGCCTTGTATATAGGTAGTTCTCCTTCATTAGTGCCAAACCGGTATGTTATGGAGTTTGATGATGTCCGAAGGCTATTTAATGATAATGGAGAGCCAACTTATTATCAACCATTACCAACTATGCTTAGTATAGAGTTTGATGGAGCGGAAAGTTATGTAACTGCTCAAAGTTATCGGTCTGCTATGGAGGGCCAATATTGGGATATTGAATCTGATGATATGTCATTTCAATGGACCATAACTTTAAACTATTTGGAACAAAGCCCAGATACTGAAGATAGGTGGGTGCCTATGAGCACTGACCAAGATGGCGATATAACCACTCCTCAATTTGAGGAATCACAATCTGCAGCACAACAAATGATGGAACAAATTAATCAAGAAAATCAACTGGCTAATGACAGAGGAATCCCAACTGGATATGGCGAAGGTTCTACTTCACCTTTTATTCCAGATAATGAATCAAATGCGGCATTACAACAAGATGCTGCAAATAAAGGTGCTGATGCAGGTAAGGCAGATGCTCAAATGGCTAAAGAGGGTGCTTCAAAAGAAACTGATTCGGCTCGGCAACAAGCCCAACAAGACGCTCGTGAGGCAGGACAGTCTAATGATTTAGATTCTGCTATGGATAGTGTAGATTCGGCTGTAGAAAATGCACAGAGAGCCAATGCAGCAGCAGACCCAAATAATGATGAAGATGTTAGTAATAGAAATCAAGCCGTGGCTGCTGCTAATGAAGCCTTAGATTCAATATCTGAATTATTACAACCAAGTGAAGATACGAATGATGAACAACTTCAAGAACAATTAGATGCGGTTCGTCAAAGCCTCAATGAATTAGAAGTGGGAGAAAGTTCTTCTTTGGCGCAATCCTTTGCAGAAGAGGCTAAAAAAGACAGAGATAAAGCCGTAGCAGCCGATAATATAGTTGATGCAGCCAACAGTGCCATGGAAGCCGTAGATAATGCGGTTAAATCTCGTGAGTCTGCTAATGAAGGAGATAGTAAAGATAGAACTGCGGTTCAAGAAGCAACTAATGTGGCTCAACAAGCCCTTGATGCGGCTAAAGAATATGAAGATGATGAAGTATTCGGCACATTGATGGAAACACAGCAAGAACTTTTAGACTCTATTCCCCCATTTAATGAGTTACCAGACTTAGCCGGAGATGCGGCTGCTCGTATGCGTGATACCATGCCAGGTGAATTTGCAGATATTGACAATCCAGATGTGGCTGAAGATATGATGGCTGTAGCAGAACAAGCAGTTTCTAATTTAGAACAAGCAGTTTCAGAGGCTAATCCTTCTAACCAGTATGATAGAGATGCTACTGAATTTATTGCAGAAAAAACTAATGCTACTATAGCGAATGTAGAAGGTAGTTGGAGTGGAGACCCAGAAGAAATAGAAGAGTTACGAGAACGGGTTAATGAAGCACTAAAAGAATTTTCAGAAGGTGTAGAAAATATCTGTGCCTTATGGAATCCTAACACCATGTCTTGGTATCGTGGCACCACTGGAGATATTTTAATCTTTAAAGATGAAACAGATGCTTTGATTTATGGTTTGCAGCGTGATTTAATCCCTGTTGAAGTTGCCAGCAGAGATGGTAGAGAATTAGATATAAATAAAGAAGTTAAACCAATTGGTGTTGGAGGTGAGATTTAATGTCTGATGATTATGAAGTTAAATATTATAAGCCAGGTAGAGAAGCCGCTTTTGCGGACTCTGGACTCAATAATGAATTTAAAGAAGCATTTAATGATAATTTTGATGAGAATAGAGAAGAATTCTTGGAAGGTGTAGATGAAGTAGATGTATTACCAGAACCTAAAGAGGGAGATATAGCCACTATCATTAACTTAAATGGCTCAATTGATTTAGGATTGTGTGGAATGTCTCCAGAATATTTGGCTGCCCAACCAAGAACGGGCTATCGTAGCCCAATGGGAGTTTCTCAATATGTTGATGTTTATTTCAATACTTCTTATGGAAAGCAATTTATGGAAATTATTCAGAATCCAGGTGCTCCTGAGCCAAGTTTAACACCGCCGATTAGAGTTGGTGGAAAGGTAACTATTGCTACTTTTAGTCCATTTACTGATGCAGAAGGCAATGTTATTCAACCTCTGCCTGATAATGTAGTTGCAGTTACCGCCGCCCCACCACCACAATATATTGAAACTAATGAAACTGGTCAAGCGGTGGCAGCATCTTACTCGCCTACCGTCAGCCAACCATGGTATGTATTTCTCTTGAAGGAAAATTTAGATATTTACGCTTTATCAGATTTGCAGGAAGGCGATTACAGAATTACTAACTTGGATGGAGAATATCCACGACTTATGAAGAAAGAAGATGGTAGTATGACCCGAAATGTAGAGGAATACATTCAAGATTTAATTGCTAATGGTTACACACCACCTGGATTTGGCGTTGGGTCTATTGGAAATGTTGTTTATGATAGTTCATCACCTGGAACTTTAAGATTTGGTAACAAGGATAAAAAATCACGCAGAACTAATAAAGATTGGTTCGTTTATCTTATTCCATCCAATGTAATACCATTAGGAGGAGCCAAAAATCCTGCTGATAAACTTACTGAAGCAGAAAAGGATTATCGTGAGAAGCGGGAACGAAATAGGTCAGGCCAATTAGGTGCACGAAGAACCACTAATGATAAAACCAAGAGAAGTATTACTTGGGTAGATACCACTAATGGAAAAACCATAGTTCAAGATAACAGTCCTGGAGCCACTTGGAGGAAATGCCCTAACATTAACATTTCTGGAATATCAGTCAGTTCTGATTTAGATAGTTTAGCGGATGCATTAGAAAATTCTCCATATTCTGTAGAGATTGTAACACGCAAGCAAGGGCCAGATGGTCATCTTATAGCCCTTAAGATTGGTGGACAAGTTTCTGAAATAGTAGAGATATTAGAAAATAGTGCGGCTCCATTAAGAACTACTAGTAGTTCCAATAATACAGTAATAATTAGATATAGGTGAATAATATGAGTTGGAAAAAAGAATGGGATATGTTTTCGGATGATGCTATTAAAGATATGAAGAAATATTCAGATAAAACTCACGAAGAGCGTGAGTGGATGTGTTATGTCTATGAAGAAAATGGCAAATATGAATTAGGAAATGTAACTTATGGAGATGAGTCACGCATAGAAGTTAATCCCACGGCTAAACATAATGAAGATGCCTTAGTTAATGGTTTGCGAAACAAAAAGTGGACCATTCATGGACACCCATTGAAAGATGGTAAAATCTATACTGGTCGTCAGTATTTCTCATCTACGGATGTTATAGACGAATTTATTAAAGCCAGAGATAATAATGAATATATTGTTCAATATGTAGTTTATCCACATCAACAAATTGATGATAAAAATGGAAATCGTGTATTACACAACAGAGTTAGAGTTTTGGTATTCCCAGATTCTGCCACAGTAGTAGAAGCCATGAAAAAAGCATCACCAAATAGTGACCCCTATGCAATTACTCGTGAATCAGGACAAAATAACTCAGTTCCAGACGGAAATGGAGGCTCAACTTTGGCTAATGATGCTGGTGTTGATTGGTTTGCATTCCAAGAAGTCTTAGGAGAAATGGGTTGGATGGGTATTGTTGATATTGAAGGGCCACAATACGGAGCCGAATCTTATAGTGCCGAAGGAGATTTGTTATCTCGCAGAACCATGGTTACGGCTCTCGGTTTTGCCTCAATTGCCGCCGTTATTTTTGGTGTGGCCCGTTATAACAATCAAATTGGAAGTGCATTATCTAAATTTGGAGTTGAGACCATAGAAGGCAACCCCGAATCTCCTGAAGGATTTCACTGGTGGAAGTAATGGCTGATAACAATGACATTTTAGCGGCTATGAAGGCCGAAAAGGAAAAACAGAAGGCATTTTCTGTGCAACATCCACAACTCAGCCCTCAATTGACTAATGCAGATATAGTTAAATCTCATCAAGCCCAAGTTTCAGTAGGAAGAGGCGCACAAAAGATTGGTTCAGATGCTAATTTAGGAGCACCCTCTACCGGACAGACCATAGAAAATAGCATGGGCGATGTTAAAAACTTCTTTAAGATTCCAGGATTAAAAGAAGCATTAAAGAATGATAGAAGATAATCATAGATGAAACATAAGGTGGTAAGCACCTATCATCGCTGCAGTTACTAATGCTGAAAAAACATTAGCCATAAATTGAATGTAAATCTCATTATGCACATGAGGTTCTATGGTTGAACCCCAAAAAATCCATTTCTTCATAATATCACTCTTCAGGTGGAGTTACCATTCTTAAAATAGCCTTGCTTAAAATAGCACACCAATTAATAATAGGAATTTTACCTCTGCGCCAAGGATTTCCACCAGCGATAGTATAATTAATATTTCGCCCTATATAACTCTCAGGAATCTCTTCAACCTCTAATATATCGTGTGGTAAGTCAGACATAAATATCTTTGGTGCATCATCATAGGTAGGTTCATATTCCTCGTCTCTGGATAGAGCCTCTGCAGACTCTTGCCCAAATCCGAACATCAATAAGGTTCTAGTTGCATATGCTCCTCCTACTGCAGTTTCCCATGCTACGGGGTCTGACCAATAAGGTTCATATTTCGGCATGGCTACTAAATTACCTTGCCTATTTTCCATTAGTATAAAACTTAGTCGGCTTCCAACTCCTTTCTTCTGTGTCGTATTTTCATACATAGCAAATGGTATAACACCACGATTTACTGAAAAATCTCCATTAGCAACAAATGTGGCTCTTATGCCGATTCCTTTTGGCATATGATTTGGGGCTTGGAGTGGGACATACCCATCTCCATTAGCAATATAATCCTCCCAACCTAGTGAACCAGAAGTAAGCATCTCTACATCAATCGTCTCAGACCCATCTAGTGGCTTGTTTATTCTACTAATTGCTTCTAATGCTTCCGGAGTAGGATTAAAAGTCCAAGGCCCTATTTGATTCGTTCTATGCAGCCTTAAGCCTTCAAATCTAAAGTCTTTATTACCCCTTACAGAAAATGGTAAGAAGGGATTGCTGATTACACCTTTTTTGACCATATGTAGTTTATTCTTAATACTGCTTGGAGGTGCTGCTCGGTTGTTATAATTTCTTCTTCTGGCTCTCCTACTAGTTCCACTATTAGGCACTATATTAAATTCATCTAATATACCACCAGTTGTCAAAATATATTTATTTTGAAGTAGTTGGCTTTCTGCAAGGGTATTGTAAGGAGGTTGAACAGTGTCATCATCAAAGTCAGTTATTTCTTCCATATCTATTTCATTTGGATTTGAGCCATTTTTTAGGTCCCATTCAGATAGGTTAGTCGGGAACTTATATTCAATATCAGTAAGTTCTATTTTTGGGTAGAAATCAGCAACTACGGTATCAGATGGATATACTCTGTTGGCATATTCTTCTAATGTCAGACCTTGAGCCCATGGTGCATCCATCATTTTTGCATATTGTATCACAGAATCCATATAAACCCAATTCCATCCAATATCCCATCCAAGTTCTAGGGTTATTCGGGTTGTTCCAGTAGCCCCAACGGTTAATGAACTTTCTCTTGCTGCCATCATACTCAATACTCCAGATTCAGCATCCATAAATTGTGTCCACCATTCAACATTATTATCCATAGGTGTGAGATATGTGTGAACTCTACCCACACCCTGCCCTTCTCCTGATTGTTGTAAAGGAGTAGCAATTATGGGGATTTTCTGAGTAGGCCATTCTTTATATTCACTCCAGAATTCATATACTAATTTAGGATAATTATCAATAGTTAAAACTCCATCATATACACCCCTAATTGCTTCACACTCTATTATCCCTATATTATTTGGTGCATAATTAGCAGGAATCATACTTTCACCAGTAAAAGTAGTTCTGGTTCTTGCATTATGTTCTATAGTATTTTTGGATAACATAATTTGGTGTAATCCTTCCAAAGTTCTCTCTGATTCCCCTTTTACCTTTTTAGTAATAGGTTGCACAAATAGATTTTCAATTTGCCAGTATTTTTGATTCGTAGTTACAGGTTCAAATGTTTTGTAATCTTTTATCCAATCAGATAATTTTATTTCATACATATATTGGTCTCTACTGTTGATTCGGAATGATATGTCCTTGGGTTGCCAATCTAAAGAAGCGGCGTGGCTCATCTCAGAATCGGCTACTGCTATCGCATAATTTGTATTTGTCCATGTAGGTATAGAATAAATCCACTCCAAATTTGTGAAACTCTTGAGGGTTTGTTGATTTCCTATTGATAGGGTTGAACCCGATGGGTCCTCTGTTATAATCATCTGCATTTGACTAATTAATCCTTCTATCAAAGGCATAAGTGATTCACCTACAACTTCTATGTCGGCCCATGTTCTTAATATCCACAACCCAATTTCTGATGCACCAGTCTGTTGATTGGAGAACAGTTTCTCAGCACCTTGCGAAGCCTTACTGATAGAATCTGGATATAGATTATTGGATGTAAGGTTCTTTGCCTTAGAAATGGTAGGCGTGGCTGAATTCCAAGACCAACCACGAGCACCTTGGTTATCTACTAATGTAGAAAATTGTGATTTATCCATTTCAAAGTCATAGTAATATGACCCACAAGCAACTTGAGATTGTAGTGCTTGAGTTGAGTTACTATAATTTTGATTTTCATCTGTTACTGGACCCATCATTTGTATTAATCTTTTTAATCGTTTCTGCACCTCTAAAGATATACCACAAAGGGGCAATAGTTCATTGTTGATTAAGGCTTGTAAGGGCGGAATCTTTGGTGTTCCATCAAAGCCCACACCCACAGTAGCGTGTGTCAAAATTTGTAGTATTACCTCTGCTGTTGGCACTGTCATATCAGAATCAATAGACAAAAGTATATCATTAATCTTTTTTCTAACCTCAAATGTAACTTTATCTTTAATATATGCTATTTCTTGAAATCTCTTACTACGAACCATCAGACCCTTATTTTCAGCAAATAAAGACAATGCATATGCATTGATTTCGCAGATGTCTGTTTTTTCTTGGTCAGTTAATAGGGCAGAATGGTCTGGGGCATATTCAGGCGATATGTTTTCTGCTGGTTCCCCATCATAACCTGGTGCCATTAACCGAGGCATAACATCATATAGTCCATTATCCTGTCCAGATAACATAGAATCGTTCATTGGACCGCCCACAATGTAATTGTTTATTATGGCATTGCGCTCATCCGTCAGCCCTGTCTCGGAACCAGACTCACCGATAGCATATTGAAGGCCCCTCATACCACCCCATTGTAATTCCATAATCTTCCCTACATCAGAATAATGTTCATATTCTGGATGGAAAGTAGCCACCATAGGCGCAGAAGTTATCATCTTAAGTGATGGATAAGTTCTACCATTTTTATCAGAGAACCATTGTTTCTTAGTCCCTTGAACTAAAACTGAGTCATCTCTACCCCTTAGTTCTTTCTTTTGTTTCATAGCATTGGTATAATATGCAAATCCACGATAAAAGTTTGCAGAAGCCGCCAAAGTCTGTCCATTTGGTTGAACTCCCCAGTATCTTAGGGTATTTTTTTGACCTTGAACCAGATTTCCTATGGTCTCCATAGCAACATCAGAAAATGGTTGCACTGTGTTTCGGTAATATCTGTCGCCCGCCCACACTGACATAGGAGATAGAGGCTCTGAATTTCTTAACTCTGCAGTAATTAGTGGTTGGGCAGGGTGTTGCACAATAGGGTTGTTAGGAACATTTTTAACCGAAGGATAAGTCGGAGTAAATTCGCCTCCAAATCCCACCGTTCCAATATTATTCCTTGCACCAACAGGAGAAGGTTTTTTATTTTCTACTAATAATGCATTAAACCAGTCATAATAACCAATTTTTTCTAACCATCCAAAGTAAAAATCTTGCCACTTCATTCTGACCCCTCCGCCATCATAGCCCCAGTGCCATGTCGGTAATCAAAATATTGATTATTGGATAATGCTTGTTCATATCTTTTCATTTGTGGTTCATCAAACGCTGCCACGAATAAGTCATACTTTTCTCTATCTATCAAATGGGGAGAGTTCTCCATACTGGAGTTAATGGGCCAAGTGGACACGATAGGGTCAAACCATACTGGAGTCCCATTATCACGAAATCCCATATTTTCTGGATTTGCCACATCTCTAATAACTACATTAGCATATTTGTATAACTCTTCAGTTAAATTGCGATATTCGGCTTGCTCTTTCGGCACTTGGCGTTCATAAATATGTGGATTCCAACCACTACGCTGTGGATGCTTCAACATTCCACCCCATTGATTGTAAGTAGTATTTGGTATCTTTTCCATAATCCACCATGCTATTCGGTTTTGAAATGTAAATTCATTCAAGGCTGATAACAAATCATTTTTTTCCCATCCATATTGACGGTAAGATTCACGAATAGAATTTCGCATATCACCATCTACAGTTCCAATTCCAAAGTCATATATTTCCGGCAAATTATCAGAAATTGGTTGTCCTACTAAACGAGCCATTAAATTTGCTTGCAGTTCATTAGTAGCAATTTTACGAGAACGCAAACTTCTCAAATCACTAAATGTATTACGATAAGGAAGCACCATCCCATCTACTAAAGGTCTGATTTGAACTATTTTGATAACCTTGTCAGGTTCATCTTTTACATCAAAAACGAACCCTGCTTGACCATATCCAATGATAGAGCCGAGTTCAGGTAACATATCCATACATTCACTTCCCTGTTATTTAAGGTTGTGGTAACCATATTTCGGAAGTAATTAACTCCAAAATCTCGCTGGCATTATGAGGAACATCTTCTAATCCCAAGTTGTGTAATGTCAGGTCAAAACCTTCTGTATTATCTAACTCAGTTTCCGAAATCTCATTTCTGTGTTCCCAATGAGTCCTCCAGTTATCTGCATAAGCGCATTCTAAGCGTCTTTTTTGTTCCGACTCATCCACAGTTAAACGAATCGTCATCCAACCATCTTGTTGCATAGCCTTAAACTCATTGTCAAATCTAACATCATCACAAATAACAAGTTCCACATCGGTTGTGTCAGCCAAACCATCCACATCACGCATCAATAAATCTACCCAAACATTTTCTTTAATAGTTCTAAATTGCTGTCCAATCTGTTGAAGTAAAGAACGGTCTTTAACATCGTCTGGCATTAAGAAATAATTACGGGCTACTTCTTTTACAGCAGCACCTAATGACACCATAGTAGATTGACCGCTATACCCACTATTAAATTGGTGCAGTATTTCATTGGCTAATGTGGTCTTGCCTGAACCCATTTTCCCGCTAATTGCTATCTTCAATATACTGGGTTGGCTCATACTAATAGATAGTGGTAGGACCTATTTAACCATTCAATCAGACTTTGGGAGCCATAATATGCCAATTAATAATGAATCCAAGGTGGGGCCGTTCCAATATATTTAATAAATCATCATTAGTATTCAAGGGACTGTGCTCATAAATAAAAGTTGAGACTCCATAATCTACAAAGTTTGATATTAATGATTCATAACCCTCTACCGTTCTATCTCGCATCCACCTTAAACCGCTTTCGTTATTATCTCCCAAAGCCCACATATTTTCTGCAAATTTTTTGGCATCCTTAAGAGTTCTTAATTTTCCTTTATCATTCCACCTTACCGGAGAAAGTTTTATGGTTCCAATTGAATTACGGCTAAGTGCTAGTAAAGTGCCACCATTCTGACATTTTGAATTATTGTGAGCAGTGGGTATTACAAGTCTATTCTCTTGTTTGGTTTTTTTAGCAGAACTAGATAGATACTCCTCTACCCATTGTTGTTGTATAAACAAGTTAAAAGCCTGAGTTGCATCTGGTGTGGTAGCCTTTTTGAGCATCTCTGAATTTTCAGTAGCCCACAGCCAATCAGCAGATTTAATCGCACCTAACCCTGACTTTTCATAGGCCATTACTCTTAATTCACCGCCTACTATCTTATTCAAGTTAGGAATCCACAATACTAAAAACTTGTTTTTGTAAATATAAAATGGCTTCAATTTATCTCGGAATGCTACCCATTTGTAACGGCTGTCTGGAACTTCAGGGTCATAACCATATTTTCTACCTAATGGTTTTCCCTCGTCATTTTTGAATCGGGAAATTCCTAAAATCTTTTTTTGTAAATACTCTAATCTTTCTGAACTTAATATGGCCGCTAAATCTTCCCATTTATAACTTACCCAATCCTCCTGCTCCATGCGTTTTTCCTCACGCTCCCAACGAGATAGCAAACTGGTCATAATACTAATTTATTGTTACCGATATTTAAGAATAATCTTTGGGTCAGACATTATTTCCAAATAGGTTTGATTGCTTGGCCCCATTTGTGCGATTTCTATTAACTCTAATTGATGAGTTGATATATTCAGGAATGTAGTTTTTAAGCGGTTCATTTCCGAAACCTTTGCTATAATGGAACCAAAATTGAGGGTCAATAATATAATTGTGTCCTACATCTTCGGCAGAACGCACCACCCTTCCTAACATTTGTGTAATCTGATTGGCCGTTTGTAATTTATACCAACTTGGATTTTCTTTCATCTTAATTGCAGTTCTCACATCTCCCATCGCAGGGAAAGGAACTTTTACAACAATACAAAAATCTACACTTTTTCCATCATAGCCTTGATTAGCATAAGTAGAAATTAAAACATTATTACTATCGGTATTATCAAAGTTGCTGAAAACTTCATTACGGGCTTTGGCACTCTTTCCATGTTGGACTAATCTTTGTGCCGATTCAGAGGATACATAATCAATGGCTTCTACTAATTGTTTTTCTAAACTATCTGTATAAGGTAATATCAATCCCTTTTTACGAGGATATAAGTTCATAATATCTACTATCGCTTCGGCAGTCTTCATCATTTCATCACTTGATTTAGAGGAATAAGACATTTTGCCTCCAACCTTGCTGGTATAAATTGGTCGGTTAGAAATCGGGAAGGAGGAATATCCAATCTCCAAATAAGCCGTATCTTCTTTCTTTAATCCTAATTCATCACAGAAAATATCAATGTTACCAATAGTTCCAGACAAGAAAATCCTTACCTTGCCTGTATTTAGCATTAGTTCTTCAGAATAATCTTTGATGTCCAATGGTTTAAAACTAATATATTCTGGGGCATTGTCGTCATTGGCTTGCCACAAACAGTTCTTCCAATCAGAAGATAGCAGTTCCTTAACCGTCTTAATTTTTTCCAAAGTATTGTAAATATACTTTAGTTCTTCTTCTGCGTAATCCTTTTTACGAATCTTTCTGCTGACTACATTAATAAGTGCATCAAAATATGCGGCTAATACAAATGCTCCCTTTCTACGAAATTCATCAGTAGAATCTACTTGCACAGAAGGGACTTTTGGAAATCCCCATCCAGAATTTGCTGGTGTCCACGATTCTAAGTTCTTAGTTCGGTCTGTTTGGAGAATTTCTCTGTCCTTTTCGGCTGATTCTAAAACTTGTTGATGAGAAGGAAGTTGTAGTAGCCTTTCAATAACTTTAACTGAAAAATCCAATGAATAAAAACTAGTCATGGCAGATGCTAATTGATGAGCCTCATCTACAATCAAGAAATCTCTTTGTTTCAACATACTGGAAGAACGATTCATAGCCATTAAATAACTCATATTAGAAATAAAGTAGTTAGCATTTTGAGCCGTAGTTAGTGCATCAAAATATTCACACAATGATTTCGGGTCCACACTCCAGTCATATCCCTTTTCATTTCGGGGAACTTTATGTGGACATTTGAAACCCCTAATTGTGGTGCAAGGAGCCATATTTGCTGTGCAACCACCTGTTTGCCAAGTAAAACCACCTATGGTAGATTTATCAACTGCCTCTTGTGCTTTTTGTTTGTTTAAACATCCAGGCTCTAAATCTAAACTGCACTCATAATTTCCTTTGCCCATCACGCTTCGCATAAATGGCATTTCTCTCATATATTGTTCTTGTAATCCTTTCAAATGAGTTACCACATAAGCATCGGAATTAAAGATTTTAGGCAACATCATAGCCATAGCAGATTTACCAGACCCAGTAGGACACTCAATAATAATGTTCTTGTATCCTTGTTCAATTAAATTTGTTGCTTGCGGAATAACTTGTGATTGTTCAGGTCTTGGTTCAGGGAATCTTGTCCCTTCAAAAAATTCAGCAGAATCCCACAATGGCTCATCTTCTCTTTTAAGTGTGACTTTTTTATATCCTAAACTTGATTCGGAAGTTCCAATCTTTCTATTTCCAATCTTTCCCAGTTGCGAGTCATCAAATTCAACTTCATCTATTGCGACCTCTTCTTCTTCCTCTATTTCTGAAGTAATTAAGACTCCATCTACCGCCATTTTTAATTCCATGATATTACAGAATTTAGTTAAGTTCTCAATTTTGAGTCCATTAATCTTCATAGTTCCGGCATAGCACTTTCGGGTTTTGTTCCACCTCAAGTCATATGTTCCACCTAATACTTCACGATATGGCATAGTATTGCCCCTAATATCTACACTTACAAACATATATATTTACTATACACCATTACCTATTTAACCATAATTTCAAATAGCAGACCACAACAAACATATAACATGAGAGTCCATTGGGGTGTCCGCAATATTCCAAGATTTGATAAAAAGTCAGACGGTGGAGATGATGGTTGGTTCATCAGCGAAGCCTCTCAATCATGTGGTGTAGCAGATGGTGTTGGCTCATGGAGGAATAAAAATGTTAAACCAGGTGTATATACTCGTTCTTTAATGGCTATCACAAAAAATCGCATAGAATCTGGCCTTAATCCCTATGATGCACTCAAAAGTGCCTACGAAGAATGGCAAGACGAATCCAACTATGGCTCAACTACATTTTGCATTGCACAACTATTGAATAATGTCTTATATGTAGCACAATTGGGAGACACTTGCATTTTAGTTCAAAGGAAAGGTAGAGTAGTCTATCAATCTAATGAACAAGAACATTTGTTTAATGTTCCGTTTCAACTTGGGTCTGGAAATGACTCCATAGAAGATTCTTGGAGATACCAAATATCTTTGCTTCCTGGAGATACTATTGTGTTGGCTTCAGATGGACTTTATAATAACTTATATCGTAATAATATCCTTTCTATTATTAACTCATATCCTATTTCTGCTTCTGACCCCAGTGCATTGGCACAATCTATTGCAGATGAATTGGCAACAGTTTCACACATTCAATCACTCAATGATAAAATATGGTCACCCTATGCACAGCGTTCTTACGAAATGGGAATCACCGGAGCATTCGTTCCTAATCAATTGGGCGGAAAGCCTGATGATATTACTGTAGTTGTAGGTCGTGTCTTGGAGGATTAATTATGGCTCCATCAATATCCCTTAAAATAATGTTATCTCAAATGAATGTGATTAACTGGATTGATTTTCGTTCATGGCAAAATGATTATCATGGGCAACAAATATATGACTTGTATCAAAATCTCAAGAAAAACTACGGAGAAAAAGGTGTAGAACTGTGGGCAAGAGCAGGTTTGATGGAAGATGAATGAGATTATTAAAAACTTAGGAAATAGTTTTATCAATTGGACTTCTTTAAAATTGACTCCGGAGCAGCAGCAGTTTATCACAGACTACAGAGAAGATTACAATAACTTAAACAATAAATATCATTGGCAAGGAAAAATGACTCCTGAAGAACGGGAAGCAAAAAGACAGCCAAATCGGGGACGCAACTGGTTACCACGAAGAGTAGAAATGGAAAGAGATGAATTAAGATATGCATTATTTGATATTTTGTTAGGTGAAAATAATTATGCTAAACAATCGCATTGGTATAAGGGTTCTTGCCATAATTGCGGGGCTGATTCAGACTTGGAAACTCAATTTATGAGAGATATGACCGCTTGCTTGAAGTCTAAATCCGAGACTGATAGTGAATTTTTAATTGAATTAACTCCTGAAGAATATGAAACAACACGACAAGATTGTTGGGAGGGGGTAACATCTTCCTATGAACTAATTGCTTATAGAAACCAAGAAATCACCACTTGGAGCCAACGAACTAATCCATGGGGTGGTGCTTCATATCCATATGGATTGTGTGGTTATTGTTATAAGCGAGTTAAACAAAAAATGACGGCTATCATCAACTCTTCTTAGAAAACCTTTTAATCCAATTTCCAGGCCGTTCTACACTAACATATTCATAATAAGCCCCTTCTCTCACCACACCATCACGAACCATCCAAGGTCGCATAATCGCTACAACTGATTTAACACCACTTGCTCTTGCTACGCCTTTAGCAGCAATACGAGTTAATTCTTCCAAACTAAGTGGGCCTCTTTCATACAAAGCATTTAGCATTAGTATATCTCTAATGCCATTTTTATGCTTGCCTAATTGATTATAACAATCCTTAGAACAATAGCGAGCATTGGCTTCGGTATATGCATAACTCAAAGTCATATGACTTCCACACCAATAGCAATCACAATCTAAAACAGCATTTTTGGTAATACGGTTGTTTCTTTGAATGCTTTCATAACAAAAGCGTGAACAATACTCAGTATGTATTTTATTACGATTATATCGGTTATGCGCTCCAATGATTCGCTTACAGCGACACCTTTTAAGGCTCATTAAATCACCTAACTAAAGTGTTGTAAGGGATAGAAATAATCATAAACCTTGTCGTAGATTTCCACTACATCAATGGCTTCTGTGATATGAACATTATCAGTCCCATAATAATTACTAATCATTACCATAATATCATCATACTCTTGTTGCCATTTATAGGGTTTAGCAAAAAAGTCCAGCATAGAAGAAGAAGAAGTTATAACTCCATGCTCATACAAAACATTAGCAAAGGCCACTGTGGTATCGTGTGAGGTTAATTGCATATCACTCAAACCCCAATGCGGTCATAGCCTCTTCTGCGGTCATTCTTTCGGATTCAACCTCTTCGGTTAGAGTTCCAAATGGATAACACTCATCTCGGAAATCGCAATAAGCACATTCCCAGTTACCGCTTCCATTAACTTGATGCGCTCCTGCCAAAGGGTCACGATTGATTTTAGGCCAATTAGTCTTAGCAATTTGTCCTCTCGCCCACATCTCTTCTAATTTTTCAGGAGAATGACGCAAGTTATAGGTGCGTTCCGGAGGGTCTTCAGATTCTAATTCTATTTGCATTTCTACAAAGTTACGAATAATGTCCTCTACTGTATATTCTCCAAGTGTTTCATAAGGGACTCCAGTAGATGCTTCTTTTTCCATACAGAAAACTTGGTCTGAAACAATAGGGTTGTCCTCTAAGTCAGTTACAATAACACGACCAGAATATCCATCCTCTAAACGGATTTTGAATACTTTAGTTAGCCCTGAATCAACTGCTGCATAATGCAATTCTGCATGGTCAATAGTGACTCCATAGTAGTCCTCATAAGGCTTACGAATTGCCAAATAGACCGCCATTTGCATGACATATCCATGCTTCGGCTTTCCGTTTCTAAACTCTTTGTTGCCCATGGCTTCTCTTGCCCCATATCCACGAATAGTTTTCGTATCTACAATAACGGCTTCGGTTCTTGATACTGAAATAACATTTCCCTCACCATCAAGTTCTGCCTTACGCAGTATTTGGTCCACTTCACCAGAAATATGCACTCTGGTATCTCCACCAAAGCCAGTCAATTCAGTAATGTCTTCCTTGATTTTAATATTGCTATCAATTAGCAATCCTTGACGCTCAAAATGTTTAGTTAAAGATGCTTCCATAGCGTGTCCTGTTTCAAAGATAATAAATGAACGGTCATCAGGAGGATTGGTTCGTGGTGTTCCTGTCTTAGCATACCAATTCTGCCTGTGGCACTTACCGATATATTCTTCTTCGCCCCAATTGTTAGTGCGGGTAACTCCTGCACCGGTAGGATTTAGACCACCGAGCGATACTCGGAATGGTCGTTTTGACATACTTCTTATTGCGGCTTTTATATAGTTCGGATTATTCATATCATCATCTCCCAGAGGGGTTAGTAATCTTCCATTGTGGTATTACCTATTTAACCTTTCAAAAAAGGTCATTATCTGCATCCGACTCTGGCTTCATACAAAATCCAATATTCATAGTAGGAGTAACCTTCAAAGACTCTAAGTTATGGGCGATAATTTTATCCAATTCAGTAATTGTTTTTAACATATACTTACCATCACCATATCCAAATATATCTACTTGATAAAAATGCATATCTTTCATGACCACATCTCGCTTACGAATTACTAACTCAAAATTAGTCTTTAACATCTCTAAAAATGTGTGTCCTTTATGTTTAGAGTCAGATAGTTCTCGTTTCCAAAAAATCATAGTCATCACAAATCCATCTGGCGGATTATCACCGAAATTACTGATGGCCTCTTCTAAGGTTACACTTTCAGGAACTTCTGGCTCAACTGCTTCATTATCGCTGCTAATACTCATGCTTGTGCCTCCATCATATTATCCACTTGTTCTTTTGTGGCTCCTTGTGCCATTAAAAATTCTCGCAGGTCAAAAGATTCCCATGATTTAATGATATTCAACATTTGATTTAAGTCTAACATTAATTCCTTCGTAGGAACTTGCTGCATTTTTGGTTCTGACATTACTCCATCAACCCAATAATTAGATTGTTGCCAGTAAAATCCCTTGTCAATCATGGATGCCACAACTGCACGAGCCATATTAGCATTTTTCTGAGCGTCTAACATAACACGAACTTTTTCTTTGGCAGCACCAAATAGAACTTCCTGATTGTTTAAAACTTTACTCATGAATTCTTCCGGATTGTTTGTGAGCCAATCTAAAACTTGTGTCTTAGAGTGACCTTGTTGCAGTAAAATCCCAGCGAAATCACCCACTGTAGCCACTACAAATCTCAAGGGATTGTGTAAAATATTAAACATGACAAAATAAATATCGTCTGTATCCGTTTTTCCGTGCATTTTAATATCTGCTACCACTACCACTTCAGCCTCGCTGTTTAGCGATAGTTTAACCTTTTTAATTTTTTCCATAGTTATCACCTAAGCGTATTCTCCACAAGTATAAAATAATCCTTCTTCCGTAATATCAAAAACTTTTCCTGAAATGCGGCAAATTCTCCATCTCCATCTTAGTGCAGCCACTGGGTCAATTTCTTTGGCATTCTCTAAAGAGACTGGTGATTCTTTATTTTGAAGTAATTCTGATTCAATATCAAAACTGTGGCTTTTTGAAATTAATTGTAGGTGAGACATAATCATATTACAGCCTCACAGACTCTTTGCTACTCTTTTCAAGTCAGATTTTAATATATTGCCTAATACCACGGTTGCATCTCCAGATGTGTCACGAATGCTGATTTTAAGATACTCTCCCTTATTGCCGAAGTCCTCCATTATGAAAACTTTGCCGTCAGACATACTTACCTGTGATGTTACTGCCATACACAATAGTTGTAAGTCTTAGTATTTCAATGTTCTTTAATACCACAATGGTCTATATGTGGCATCTGTGCTTTGAGGTTGAACTGGATATACCCTGAATTTATCAGTTTGGCCCTGTTCAATCATAATTAAACCTGCAGAACGAGCCTCATGTTCATCATAGAACATGATGTGGTATATTTCGGAAACTCCACTATCTCGTATCAATAACAACGCAAACCAAGTCCGATTCTTAGGAAAGACCGAGCGAGGTTTGGTATTTGGTATCATATCAATTCATCTCATCAGGCAATAAAAATAGGGCAGGACCAACAATGGGTCGGTCTAATAATCTGCTGGCTACCATATTCGGATTTAGGTTGTAAATAATACCCTCTTCATTGACTATACAATAAACATATGACTCATAACTACAAGGGATTACCTCAATAAAGCCACCTACGGCGTTTTGCATCTGCTCCAAAGTGGGTGAGTTTAACACACTAATTTTTCCATCGGATTCAATTAGTTTCCCCATCTTAATCACGCATTATATCGCTTGTTGTATTCAGCCAACAATTCATCCGCAAGGTCATAAACAGCCTTAACTGTTGTGTCCCCTTCTGTATCAGTTGGTGCATCTGATACACATATCAAAGAAGTAGCGTTGTTAATACACATACCAAGGGTAATGCGGTCTTGAGTTGTCATTGGACCGGCTTTCTTACCGATAAATAGACTGTTTCCATCTGGTGTAGTAAGGGTAATGATAGATTTGCCTTCTTCAACTAATCCATAGCCAATTCCACTTGGGAGGTTATCAGCAGCCTTAAACTTGCCTGCAAAACGGCCACGAAGGTCAATCATTCCGATTTCACCACGAGGGTTGCTTGCTCCATTCGGTCCTCTCAAATAGTATCGGAGGGTATCACCCTTCTCATATACCTTTGCATCATATCCTGCTTCACAATTTACATCAATTTTTACCATTTTTATATCTCCATATCTCCCTTTTGGGGTTGTAGTTATGGATTGTGAGATTACCTATATAACCTTGCACTTTTTTAGGATATAGGGCAGATACTAAATCTTTCCCATTACTATTGTTTGTTATTCTAACTATTTAGGCTTTCGGTATGGCATTTAGGAATAAGGGATAAAGTTGATATAGTCAAGAAAACAAGATATATGTAAGCGGAGGATAACCGCATGATAATGATTACCAATGTATGGAATGAAGTAACTAGCAAAGAAAATGGACAATGGATAGGAGAGATTTGGGTTAAAACACCTGACGGTTCTCTTTTATTTGACACTGTGATTGATGATGATAGAACTATGTTTTATCACTGGTTAGAATTTTATACGAATACAGCCCGTAAATGCTTGAATAATGCGCTTGATATAGATGATGCATCAGCGTGTTATTTGGGTGAGATGTGATGACTGGAAAATGTCGTTGTAAATCTGGACACAAAGTAGTTTCTTGGTCAGAACGAGAAATAGATGATTGGCTTTACGATTTAGGTTATCAAACTATTTATGAGCCTGCAGTCCCAACTGAAAATGGAAACTTGATTGCAGATTGGTTGATATTACCACAAAAAGGCTTAGATAAACCAGTTATTATTGAATACTGGGGATTATTGAGGGAAGATAACAGAGCACAGTGGGTAGAACAGAGATTACCACAATATAAAGAAAAGAAAATATATAAGGAAGATTTGTATGAATCGTTGGAAGATTACTATTATGTGGCAATCTATCCAAATGAGATGGAACAAGGCAAGGAGATGCTAACCGAAAAATTAGATATTCTTAAGTAACAATAACCATAAGTTAAAGTTATGGAGAACTTTGGACTTTTTGATAAATGGTCTAAACAACATTTTATGGTAGGTGCTGTGGTTGGAGGTTTCGGACTCATTAATGTGTGGCAATATATAATTTTACATTCTCTATTTGAAGTTTGGGAAAACACCATAGGAATCGCAGAGTGGCAGAGAGTAGGGTGGAAAAAATACGATGGAGATTCTACTTTGAATATTATAGGAGATACTATAAGTGGCACGGCAGGATTTTTTATTGTAGATAAATTATTAGATGGAAAGATGGCCTCACCAATAGTTCTTGGGAGTTTGCTTACAATTGGAGCACTGATGTCTTATTACCATCCAAAACCAGTAGATAAAGATTTTATGCCAGATAAATATCGGAAGGCTGCAGCCACAATGGGATTATTAGGATTAACGGGATATTACATATTCTTAAATAACAACAACGCTAAGTTAAAGTTATGAGTCTGCCAGAACCCATTAACTGGCTTCATAAGAGGCGTTCAGAAGATTATATTTACTTGGTATCAACAGTTCCATTGACACTTGCACCCTCCACAACCTTAAATAAAGATTTTTTCAAATCATTTCCTGAGCCAGTTCCGAAAGAAACCGATAAATCAGGATATAGGGCAAGATTGACTTCATTTTGGAACTTGGCCGATTGGGAATTTTACTCAAATGAGGATGAAGCGATACAACGAGCCAAATATATTTGTCGGCAAGGTCATCACAAAATAATTGCTCCATCCCAATTCAATATGAAAAGCCTTGCAGTAAAGTATAAAA
>Ga0115000_10000465_pt1 | contig 37794 bp, 28 predicted proteins | sample ArcticOcean_MG_C_6_FD_89690 | JGI IMG/M metagenome (GOLD analysis project Ga0115000, IMG submission 89690) | Marine microbial communities from western Arctic Ocean - ArcticOcean_MG_CB8_128 | ecosystem: Environmental > Aquatic > Marine > Oceanic | place: Arctic Ocean: Canada Basin | collected...
AGCGTTTTGGATAGAGCAGCGCGCATTCAACGCTAACGCCTATCGATAATACAAAAGACCAAAATGAAGTTCTTAACGGGAAAGCGTTATGGATATCGAATCTGAACTTACGCAGCACATGAATGGCAAAGGGCTTCAGGAAGATCATCTTATGTTGTTTGGTCATCCTCTATTACAGATCCCTAAGTGGGTGAAAAAACTTTTCTTTAAGCATGACATCCATCATTTGGTTACAGGTTTTGGTACTGACTTAGACGGTGAGCTGAAGCTTCTTTGCTGGGAAGTCGGCGCGGGTATGCCTTGGTATATGATCGGTGAGAAATACGTCAAGTTTCCCTTAATGTTCGTCTTCAAGCCATCCATAGCGCTGGCTGCTTTTAAATTAGGTCGAACCCAAAACAGCTTATACCCAGTAGACGATGACGTTTTAAGAACCAAGACATTAGAGGATGTGAAACAATATGTTGAAAGCGGGCAGTTCTAGGCCTATCCAGAAGCTGCAAATCCAGAAGCATCACGAGCGCGCCGACGATCGATATAGTGAAACCATATCCCTCGGCTATATCAACAGCTTTTCATACTTTAAACACCTACGCGTCGCGCTCTGCAGTTAAGATACGCGTTGCCTTGCTCGCAACCTATAACCGAGAAAAAGGAGCTGACGGGTGAGTGAATTTGAGATAATGGGTTGGGCACTATCAGCGGTGTTATCGATTATCGCGTTCGCATTTGCAAAGCGTTGTAGAGCCTGTGGATATTTAAAATTCGGCCTCTACCATGTTAGGGGATTTGATTTAGAGCTGGCTAAAGCTTACCGCGTTTGCCCAAAATGTGGCGGTAGGGTGGAAGCCGGGATCATTGCCGATGATGGTATAGTCTTTTGGAACACTGGTGAAACAGGAGAAATTAACAGCGATGGGCACTACGTCCATTTCGGTGCGCCACACGAATAAACGTGATAATCCATGATGCCTTGCTTAGGAGCAACTCCAACGCGCCTACAAAAAGACATATCGCCCAATCAAACTCGCGACTAACACCGCCATCAGCCCGCCTTAATGAACCCTCGCAATACCCTCTAAACACAAATTAAACCCATCGCACCTTGGGCACAAATAGCCGCCCTGCTGTAGCGTCACATCGCGCGTCTTAGCGTTTCGTACGGGCTTTACATTATTGGGGAATACTTGGGGCGTCATAGCTTGGCCAGCAGCACCTTGGGGCGTTCTTGAAGCGGTTCAGGGGCATCTTCGTCACCTAAGAACATTGACCCCGCTGTATACCACCGATCTGTCAGAGGCGTCATTAGGTTGTCTTAGAGATCGCTGCTCGTAGGAACTGGTATCGTTGCTTTTGCAGTGCGTGCAGCTACCGAAAGTATCGCCGTAGTAAGGCAAATAAGGGTTTCTGCGGGAGCGAAGAAATTTTTCATCTCAAAGATAATATTATGACTAGTCGCTATTCTCAAACTAAATAAACTCTTTAATTTTGACTTGCCAGCTAACAATAAGAGTCTTCAAGAGTCCACAGCCTCAAGCAATACCGGTATGACTCGTTGCTGCCTGTCGCGCCACCGGAATTCTCTCGCGTAGATGACATCGATGACCTGCAGTTTCACAAAACAATGCGTTCGAAAGCCAAATAGATGCCGAAAAATAGGACGGCAACCGAAACCATTGATGATGAAACCGGAAATATTGCCGTTCTTCCCAATACTCTTTGTAAGATTACGAACGGAACAATGACAACACACATCTGTGCCAGTTCCACGCCAATGTTGAAGAGTGCCAAACCCTGCAACAATGTTGAAGGAGGCAAACCCATCTCCCGAAGGAAGAAGGAAAACCCGAAGCCATGTATTAATCCAAACGTGAAACTGATTATCGCCCGGCGCGACATAGATAAATCGTCAGGTATGCGCCAGTTTCCTCGGTACAATACCCAGAGATTTTCCAGCCCGATGTAGATGATCGAAACAGCGATCAACAATTCTGTTAGTGCCTGGGGTAGTACAAACACGTCCATAGCAGCCATTGCAAGGGTAATGGAATGGGCGATGGTGAAACTTGTAATAAGCAAGGCGAGGCTGCTAAATCGACGTGCCAGAATAACTAACCCGAGAACGAAAGCCAGATGATCCCAACCAGACAGTACATGATCAAAACCAAGCTTCAGATACCTGACAAGCTCAGGTTTTTTTCCAGTCAGGTGAGGTGGTTCATCCATTAAGACCCAACCTGATTGCTCCGTCATATACTGAACCGGAACTGTGAGACTTAATTCAGATCCACTGAATATTGCTCTAAGAGGTTGTGCGCCAAATACGATATCTACATAGTTAATGTGTTCCGGATCGTGTTCGAAAAGATTGTAGCCAATATGAAGTATTTCAGGTCCGTCGCACGCATAGTCCAGGGTAAACTGGTATGCGTTAATAGCTGCGTATTCCGTTGCTTGCTGGTCAAGGAGCCAACACTCACTACTGCCATCTTTCAAAACGATACCCGCAGCGACGATCGGTAACAAATCATCTGGCGTCCCAGGTCCCAATGTATGCAGATCTGTCACGGGTGCAGTGTAAAGGAGCTTCACACCACCGTTATACACACCGAGACTTGTATATGTGAAGCCCTGTTTATGCGGATGACCTTCAATGGATTCCACGTGAGAATGAACTGAACCACACCACAACAACAAGAATAACTTAAGATATTTTAGCAATGACCTGTTCCAACTATTTCTTGCACTTCTTTTTTAGTCTCTTCAACGCTGGAAAGATCAATGGTTACGCTACTACTTTACATTCATTCCCAATCGATAAAGATCGGAGAACTCCAGGCTGTTTGATCATCTAGTTGCTTCACACGGACATAAACGTTATTTCTATTTTCAGCGGAAAACCCGTACTCTTCATCTAACGACACCTTTAACTGCTGCCATTTTGGCAGATCACTTTTAGCAAAGCTCATATCCCAGCGACTGTCTTTTTCTATTTTCCCACCAACACCATCACCTAATAACTCTGATAAGGCGATGGTGGTATCCACCACAAGCTCGCCATGAGGAACAGCCATCAGATCGCGTTCAAATTCACCTGGTAGGCGCCCGGGTTTCTGGATGTTCCAGTTGTCAACTTCATCCATATCAGACCTCCATATCCTGATCTTAACCGTATCAACAGCAGCACTTTCCTTAAGCGAAAGTAACAGCGCATCGTAGTCGCCCCGTACTCGTAAGGAGAACGCTGCGCTGTTACCGCTTATCTGGCCCGCCACATCACCGTATGGCTCAATACCCAGCCCTTCAACTTGCTCCAACGGATTGTTCGAACCCTGCATATCAACGAAACCCCAATATCGCACTCCATCTGCAGGCGACCTGGGCCGAGCAGGGTTGTTCGGTTCCGAAGCGGATGTGATGCGAAACCAAAGTAGGCGCGTATCTTGGTCCGTGCGTGTATAGTCCTCGACCAGGACATCTTCACCATTAACAACCACCCCAATCGACGTTATCGGCGCTGTACCTGCGGCCAGCACAGAAAGTTCAACGGGATGCGCCGCTGGCCACGATACAACATCACCCATTTGACCATCGCCAATAGCGGTTTCCAGATAGATTCGCGCCAGCGAAGTTCCATAGGTGTGGCGTGATTTCAGATTTTTGAATATCGACTCGCGACCATGTCTCTGTGCAAACACGGCGGCTATCCCACCTCGCGTCCATGCCCTCGCCGGTGAATTACCCGGGTGGCCAATGTGATCATCGGATGCCGCATTGAACCCTACCTGGTACCCTTGTTGAAGATAGCGACGACCAAACCACTCAAAGCTACCGTGAGTAGAGTAAATTTCAACTAATGACCCAAACTTGTCGTCCAGTTTTGTCCAATCGCCCGGCTGGTGGGCATGTGGAATAATCAATACTTTGTCAGGATCATTGAACTTACGCTGAGCTGCTAACATGTTTGATAAGGTGCCCGTTTCAGCAGTAGGAAGAACTCGCTGACTTTCGTCTTGATGAAATATGTTGTGATGCCCACCGATGCCCCAGCCTGCAGTCCACTCATAGGCAGGAAAGGTGACAAACCCATCTTCAGGGTCATTAAATTCACGCGTCGCACGAAAAATATCCCGGAAATGTAGCTCTGAAAGCATCACGTCGTGACCGGTCAGGGAAGCATAATCAAGAAAGGCTACATCCTTTGCGTAAGATAAATACCAGTCAGGTGTGCCATTGCCATCGGTATAGGCTTCGTGGCCATGCATTTCCCCCCAGAACAGTTTGGGCACAGGCGCGGCTCGGACCATCATCGGGTTCGATTGCCCGGAAAACCGATCATCAATACTAACCACGTCCAGATAATAAGGCGCGTCACGTGCATCGACCGGGGCGTCAAACGCTGGAAATAGGAATCGTCCCGGATTGCCCCCAACAGGTTTGGAACGACCAACCTCTCTACCATCAATGCTGGCAATCAATTCGATTGGTCCTGAAGACGCCTCGTTAAAGTACTGATCTTCGACGTTTACTCGCAGGCTCACCGGTTCACCCGGACGTACCACCGAAGGCGCAACAATGCGCAGGTGATGAGGCTCATTACCGATCACACGGAAACGGGGCTGTGCAATTGGCACCCACAGCCCGTCGTTTTCAAAATCAGCTTCAAATTTCAGATCCATGGAGTCCAACGAAAAACTCTGGGTAAGCCATCCAGGTGCCCCTCCGGATTTGTCCCCAATGTGGAATGTAATAGTTTCGCCCGGCTCAATTCTTCCCTTGGTCAGTGTTAACGTGGGCGTAAATGCACCATACAAACTTGTGAACTGCTGTCCATACCAACGTTGAGGACCCGAGACAAACTCTAAACCTTCGCGACTCGGTGTGATGGTCGTATAACCCGCATCCAAAGGACGGGAAAATTGTATTTCTCCCACATCTGCGTACCAATTGTGTCCTATGCGAATCCGTGCCCCGACGTCCATTCCGAGTTCACCGACTTCATATTCAAGCACAATCGAATAATAGGCCTTGGCTTCCAAAATGTTTGTGTCTGGGGAAATCTGGCGAAATGATCCCGTCTTCCCAATAGCTGCCTGTATCTGACGTAATTCTGCAAATAACCGGTCCAGCGCTTTCAAATCAAGAGAGTTATCGGGTACCGGCACTCCTCTGGCAAGGACAGTGCTTATACGATTGAAGACCTGATTTGTGAAGTAATTGAGCAGTACATCCTGTCCTTGCAGTGCATCATAGTAGGCTTGCATCAGCTTCAAGCGACTGGCAACATTCTGGCTATTCGTAGGTTCTTGCTCGATCACAGCTTCTAGCGCATCGATGCGCGCCAGAAATTTGTTATCAAGAACGGCCACCTCTCTAAGAACCGGTTTTTCGCTCATACTATCAGGTGCAGGTTCACGGGCGCTGAATTCAGGCAACATCCCCATACTGTTTACGGCGGTGCTAACACCTACTGCCATAGTTGTTTTGTCTGCACGCGAATCAGTTTCGGAGCAACCCGCACAAAAGGCTAGCAATGACATTATCAAGGTGATTCTCGGCGAAGTATTAGTCAAAGGTGTTTCCTCAAGGCACTATCAGCACCTGGTATTGAGTAAGCTTTATGCGTCGTCAGGATATCCGCACTATGTTATTTCCTGATAGCCAGGTAATTAGTGCTCGACGATTTGTTTACTGCGATGGCATTCCGCCTACCCAGATGGGACTCGACCAGGCCGAGGCATCGTTGGCCTGCTTGACTCGAACAAAGTAATAGTCACCCTCGATGGTGCCCGTATCGTCAAAATCGAAGCTCACATCATCCGGGCCCGTTTTCATGACGCGACGCAAGGTAACTGTGTCATCATAGTTGTCGACTGGAAGTACCTGGCGAGTCCTTCCATCTACGAGATCGCTAAAGGGCAGTACAACGCGAGCCCCCGCAATGAAAGCGGCTTTTCTAAACCTGCTTTTGCCTATCTCCTTTGTCGGTTCTAGATCCAAAGTAACCTTTGCATTACCCGTAATGTTTTTAAGTTTCAATTTGATGGAAGAAGCGTCACCACGGCTACTAGAAGCAAAATGGATTTTTCGAGCGTTGTGCTCGTCGACTTCAAGTTTGTTAAGTTCGACGTTAAAAAAGTCGGTCGCTGCAAAACTGATAATGTCCGCTCCAGTTACCTCAAGTGTTCCAATCCACCCACGTATACCTCGCGGGTTATCATTGGGATGCATAGGAAATGATGGGCTTTCGAACGTAACCTGGAAATTTTCCTCATCTTCGTATCGACCGGACTCAATCTTCAAATAGTCCTTATGCCAAATCTCGTTACCGTTTTTGATTAAATAAATACTCTCTATAGGCGCCGTGCCAATCACCCTACCCCTTATTCGCCGTTCCGACGCAAACGCTGCCCGCTCTCCCATCCTGACCTCGTTAAGCTTGAAATCCAGAATTATCCGATCACCCGAAACAGCATAGGTTTGCAAAGACTTCATCGCGTCAAAGATACCGTCCCTGGAGTTTTCTGATGCTAATACGGCAGCTAAGCCCCCTCGTTGGCCCTTCCTTGCATTGGTATAGCCGGGCTGGGAAAGATGATTATCACTGGCAGCGATGAAGCCTACACGGTGTCCGTGATTAAGATACATACGGCCAAACCATTCGAAGGTGCCATGCTCCGACATGATTTCGACCAAATTTACAAGTTCTGGATCACTTTGGCGGTAATCTCCTGCTTGATGGGCATGCGGAATAACCAGAACATCCTTAGATTTGTAGGTATTACGCAGTCCCGCATACAATTTGGAAAGAGTGGGATAAAACTGGTTGGCAATTCGATTTTGTTGACCAACATCCCTGAACAAAACATTGTGGTGTCCTCCGGAGATATTTTTTGTCGTCCATTCATAGCCCAGAAATCCAACAAAACGCCCAGGTTCAGAATACTTGCTGACATTTTTAATCAGCACATCCCATTCATGGTCATCCATCCAGATGTCGTGCTCCGAATGTGTCACAAAATCTAGTCTGGCATCGTCTTTTGCCCAACTCATGAAACGATCAGCAGATCCCATTCCCTCGGCAAAACCGGAATGGCCATGCGTATCACCCCAGTATATTTTGTTGGCCTCGTTTGAAACCAAAATCGGATTGCCGACGCCTACGATCGCGTCGTCGGCAGAGCGAATTGTAATTCGATAGACACCGGGTTCTGAGAATTGCACATCATGGAGCACCGTAATCGCTTCATCGGAAGCAGCGACGGTTCTTAGAAGTTTATCATTTGCAAATACCGCGAATTCGGGTATCGGAGCCTTAGCACGATTGAAGTATCGGTCCTCCGCCCGAATGGACACGTCAAACGATTCGCCTGGCCGAACGACTGAAGGCGCAAAACCGTGAACACTTGCAATACTGGTTCCCGATACGTGAACTGGCTGAATAGGTAAGGTAAAAAAGTGATCGCTTCCATCAAAATCAATATAGATAGGTAGCGGCAGAAGATCCGTGGACGCCGTACCCATGAGATAACCTCGCCCGCCAGCAGACTTATCCCCGTAGGTGACGGTCACAATATCCCCGTGTTGAAGCGTACCGGATGTCACTCTAAAAACTCTTGCAGGCTTTTTGCCAGGAAAACCGCCGTGCATTCCACTCAAAGGTACCTCGTCAGGTGCAAAGTTCACGTTCGGATTGTTACTTGAAATAGACAGGTAGTTATCCCCACTCGGATCTTCTACCTGGAAGTCACTGGAATCCGTTATCCAGTGTTTTGCAATGAGAAAGCCGCCACCTGTGCTAACTTCTTTCTCGCCCAGGTGATAATTCTGTTGCAAAGTAACATAAGTTCTAGCCTCAAACGGTCCCATCTCAGCGGTTAGTTCACCAATTGCCCCCGGCTCTTCATCCAGAAGTTTCAACTCGTCCAAATAGTAATCCAACTCCTTGATGTTTCTGTTACGAAGGACCTTTGGTCGAATGCTCTGTGTGATGTTAACGGGCAATGTACCGCCCTTCAGGGCATACGCATTCAACCATGCCCAGGCAATGGCCGCTCTCTCTGGATAATTTCCTTTATCTGTAGGCTTTGATTCATAGGCTTGCTTCAACTCTTCTACCTGCTGTCGAAGCTGGGGCGACAGATAGTCTGGTTGACTAGCTACGACAGGTGTTAGCGCTGGCATCACCAAGCATACGATCGCGAGTGTAATGAATAACAACTTGATTCTCGTTACATTCATGGAATGAAATATCCAAATTAAATCGCTGAATAGGAAAGCACGCCACTAATTGACGTGATTAGTACCGCCAGCTGAGCTCGAAGTAGAAGTACTGAGGGTCAACTAAGCGAAAACGAGTGGCAGTTCGGTCCGAAAAGTTTTCTTTATCAAGTACGTTGCTACCATTTGCAGTAAAGCTCCAATGGTCCGAATTAATCCCAATTCTCGCGTCCATTCGATCCACATTGTCAAGCGAAAGACTGCTGCCAAGTGAACGCACCCCTCCACTCTCATGGGTATAGTTGGCCGTAGCGGAAAATACTGCATTTTCTAACCACGAAATCGACAGGGGATGTCGCCAGCTTATGTTTGACTTGAGCTGTACCGGACGTACCGCGCTAATTTCTGCACCGAGGCTGTCTGCCTGTGACGGTGACACATTGTTGGAGATATCTGTCACCTCACCGTCTTGATGAGACCAGCCAACATTCCCTCGCAGACTGCCACCAGAATCACCTAAAGGTATCTGAAAGCTTGCCTCAACTTCTACACCCCAGGCTTCAACTTCTCCTACATTATCAATAAAATTTGCTTTCGGCGATTCAAGCCCATCTAAACCATCGGGGTTGACAGTAATGGCATTGCCGCTGGCATCGAATCCCAAAGACAGACTCGTTAGTGGATCAAGGAAGGGGCATAGCTCGGGACATCCGTTGCCTGTTGTCTCCAAAAAGTCAGCATAAACTACGAAGAACGCGGCGGCATTCAGTTTCAACATGCCGTCAAACCAGGCGCTTTTTAAACCGAGTTCATAGCTTAAGGAAGTTTCTTCATCATAAATTGCGCTTGTCGGAAAAGCATCTGTCGGCAAACCTGCGCCGAGGTTGATCCCGCCATGGCGATACGAAGATCCCACTGAAAAATAAGCCATCGCTTCGCTGATAGGATCTGCCAGGTTTTCGAATCGCCAGGCGAGTTTTATTCCCATGGGTACATTTTTGTAGTCGTTGTCACCACCAAAATCCAATACTGGATCGGGACCCTGGTTTGGTCTTAACGTCACGACTCTACCTTTCACGTCGTCATAGGCGTAACGAGCCTCCACTGAGACGGAAAGCGGCATCTTCTCAAAGCTGTAATCTGCGGTAGCAAAGATCGCCCATGAATCCTGTTCGACTTCCCAATTACGAATGGTAGATGTTTTTGTGGTCTGCCCCCCTGAGGCGAAGTTATCACTCAGTTCGTTAGTCTCCAAATTGTAATAATCAGCACCAATGACGTATTCAAAAGCGTTACCCAGGTTTGAGGCGAATCGCAATTCCTGAAAAAAGACTTGGGCATCGGTGAAGGTATCGTTTATTCGCGTGGCTTTCGTCGCTGTCTTCTCGTTACCGAGAGCATAATCTCCGTCCGTCTGGCGGTGGAGGTCTCGCTTACGGTAATTTGATACTGAAGTAAGTACGCCTCTACCCAGGTCGTAGTTTATCGTCATCGAATGATTGTCGATATCCTGCTCACCAAAATGGGGAGTGTTGATCAGAGTTTGCCTCAGATCAGTCTGGCTGTCGCGAAATCGTTGTCGGATTCCAATAATGTAATTGTCATCCGATACATCGTAAGAATAGTAGATATCGAACGCTTCACTCGCATCATACATCAGTCCAATACGTAGATGCTGGTAGTCACGTACGTCAACCGGATCACCGCTCTGATTTTTAAAAAACCCGTCCTCGCGCTCATCGCTCAGGAAGCTCACCCGCGCTTTAAAAACATCACTAAGTGGGACGTTCACGAGACCCTCAATGCTTTGAAAGTCTTTCTCACCAGCTTTTAGTCCGAGCTCAAAGCCCAACTCATCATCTGGCCGTTTAGAGATGACATTCATTGCCCCGCCCAAAGAATTACGCCCGTAAAGTGCGCCTTGCGGGCCACGAAGCACCTCTACTTGCCCAACATCGTAGTAATCCATCCGTGCAAAGTTACGGCCACCCAAACCTTGACTCGCAAAATAGGCGCCATTGCGATACAAACCTACCGACGAAACCGAAGAGCGGTTTCTGGCACCCCCTGCACCACGAATACTGGGCTCCATCAAATCTGAGCTTGCAGCTTCCACAACCGTTATTCCGGGGATCAAATCAGTGATGTCACGTAAGCTATAGACCCCTCCTATGTCCTCAATCATGTCTTCAGTAAGTGCCGCCGCCGAACCCGGTAGATCCTGCAAGCGTTCACTACGCTTACGGGCACTGACGATAACTTCCTCAACAAAAAGCTCCTGCTTACCATCAGCCGCCCACACTAAAGGTGGAAAACTTTGAATCACGACACCAGCGACGCTAAGGCTCACTAATAATTTTAATAGTCTCACGGCGTTCTCTTCCCTGAATAGTGTTTTTCGAGCATCCGCCAAAAAATTCGCGTTGTCAACGTAATTCATTCTCAAGGATTTTATATAATTCCATTCGGCGCCTTAAAATAACAATTTTTATCTTAATTTCTCTATCTAGGATACGGCGTATTACGATACTACTTACTGTATTGAGGTTGTGCGAAGATACTGATTGATAAAGGAGAGGTAATGAAGAAGGCGATGATAAGCGAGCCATCATCCAAAGCGCCGGTTGACCGGGGTGGTCGCGCGACCCGTGAGCGTATTATCCAGGTGGCACAATCAGTGCTGAATGATCCTTCCGCCACAGATCTTACGCTGAAGCACATCGCAGCACGCTTGGACATGCACTACACGGTGGTCTACCATTATTTCAAGAGTCGCGACGATTTAGAGTGCGCGCTTATTGAGCGTTACTCTCAACGCCGATCGAAAAATCTGGCGATAGCCAGCGCCCTGCCAGGCACAGCGGCTACTAAGTTGCGTCATTTTGTTGAACGGGAAATGCACGAGCACCCCACCCCCCTGATTTTGAGCGCACGCACGACCCTGAGCGGGTCTTTCCGTCAACGCGCATTTCAATCCCATCGTAATAACAGGCAGGAGCTTCAGCTATTCATTAACGAAGGGATCAGCGAAGGCTGCTTTCGTCGCGTTGATACCAATCAGGCTAGCCATCTCATTAATCGAATCCTCGACCGTTTTGCGAACTCCGAATATATTATTAGTCAAGCGCACCTTAGCGCGAACGAGCTGGCCGGTGAACTGGTCGACTTCTTCTCATACGGGCTTAGTAACGAAAAGTATCGACATGAAACCGCAGTGCCTGTCATTCCGGCTGAATTCAGTGGAGTGGGCGAAAGCCAGTTAGACCGTATGCTACTGGCTGCGACCACCAGCTTCAACCTCAAAGGTTGGAAGGGCACCTCTATTCCCGTGGTGGCAGCATCTCTAAATATGAGCAAGACAGTCTTCTACAGCTATGCATCTACCAAGGAAGAGTTGCTGTTCTTATGCGCCAACCGTACTTTGAGCTTGAGTGCCCAGGTACGCCAGAAAGCCTCCGCGGTTGCTGAAAACCCCCTCCACGCACTTATGCTGGAAATCTGGTATCTACGCGAGTTACTAAGTCAAATCCCAGGCCAACTACTTTCGCCATTCCTGTTTCGCCAACTGTCCGATAAGCGTCGCAAGGTCATTGATGAGATCTATCAAAGTTACCGTTTGCAGCTGGTTGAGCGATTACGCCATTGCGTGGATAAAGGCCTCACGAGACCGCTAAACCCTCTGGTCGTACAACCCATGATTACTGCCTGTGGATACCTGCCTATCAATGACGAATTCCACACGGATTCGGTGAACAACCTAATGCTTCAGGGTATCAATGAGCATATGAAATGATTGCCGTGAAGCCTGCCATCACTGGCCAACGCGGCTACTGGACTGTTTAACTACCCAGTGTCGAGCTATTACCAGTGCTCCCATTCGATGAGCAAGTAGAGAAGTTGCCGGTCACGTCCGCGAAAAAAATGCTGCTTGAGGAACGGATGATGAATCTCATTAACAACCTCATATTAATTGTGCTGGCTTTGTTTGCAATATCAGGTTGTGTCACGAACCGCTCGTTCGAGTTCGCCGTGGTGGGTGACAATCCATACAATGACGCTTCGTTCATTCGCTACGAGCGGCGATGGCGACTCAACTGAGGATGCGCTCAAGGGGCGGCTCGCCAAGAGCCGCCTTAAAGGCACTGTGAAAATGGTGCAACGCCGGCTCGTTGCGGCTAAAAATAATGTGATCGAGCAAGCCACTTTCTGCCGCTTTTTGCTGCATTTCGCCCATCACATAATCCTCGTCCTCGATCGTGCTTTTAAAGACTTCCAAATTGGACTACAGCGAGCCGCCGCGATCATTGGTCCGATCGTAGACACTTGCTTCATCGTCCTTGGTTATCTCGGCGGCACCGGCATCGATTGCCGCTTGGGAGTAATAAAAGCTGATCTTAGTCACTGATTCGCTAGGATTACCGGGACCTGGATAGATACGAATTAATGTTGCACTCTCAGGATTAATCAAAAACTGTACGTTCGGAAAAAGGTAGTACAGTACAAAAGTGCCCCTGGCGATATGCCATTGCTCTGTCGGTTCTTCCCGCATCGCATCAATACCATGATTCGCGGTGACAAACCGATGATGCTGATCGAACAAGGTCAAATGAAGGTTATTGCCGTAATACAGCTGCCCTAATGTATCCTTATGAAGCTTGCCGAAGTGATAAGTCTCACCAAACGTGTCATTGGCTAATTTCCAATTCAATTGCTTTTGAATCGTTGTCTCGCCAGAAAAAATAAGGTTGCCAGCTGGATGGGTGGCAAACTCCGCATTTAAATCGCCGAGTAATTCATCGAGATTAAGACTCGCAGCTGGGTTGGGGTGCACCCATAACATACCATTGCGTTCTTCTGCCGGCAGTTCGACCAACCCCATGCAGGCTTTATCGATGTCACCGAAGTGATCCTGGTTCGGCACATTAATCAGCTCACCACTGGCACTGTAGCTCCAGTGATGAAACGGACACACCAACACTGACTTCTTACCCCGAGCTTCAGCGACGACCCTTGCTGAACGATGCCGACAAGCGTTAAGAAACGCCCTAAAACGTCCAGTTTGATCGCGAGTCGTGGGGATTGGGTGAGATGCACCTAAATTTGTAGACGCTTTGCTTGGTAATTTTGGAACCAAGGAGAGACGGATATGAACAAAGGGATTCGATATACGGATGAGTTTAAGCAGGATGCTGTGGCGCAGGTTGTCGAGCGTGTTTATGCGGTCAGTGAAGTCGCTGAACGACTTAGGATCAGCACAAAATCGCTTTATACATGGCGCGCCCAATTTACGAAGGCACCGCGGTTGCGGGCCGAGGATTCTGAGCAGGCTGCTGAAGTCAAACGATTGAAGCGCGAACTGGCGCGTGTAACCGAAGAGCGTAATATCTTAAAAAAGGCGGCCGCATACTTCGCGAGAGAGTCTCAGTGAGGTATGCGTTTATTGAGAAACATCGCGTTGAGTTTTCGGTGCGGTCAATGTGTCGCGTGCTGATGGTGCATTTCAGCGGCTTCTACGCGTGGATTAAAAACCCGTTAAGTCAGCGTGCGCTTGAGGATGTGCGGCAAACCTCATTAATCCAGCAGGCATGGGTTGCTAGCGGCAAAGTCTATGGGTGCTGAAAACTGCACGATGATCTTTTGGATCAAGGGGAGAGTTACTCTGAGAACCGTGTTGCGCGATTAGCAAGTTTAGCGGGCATCTCAGCTCAGATAGGCTACGGACGCCGCCCTGGTCAATATGGTGGTAAGCCTGCGGTTGTCGCCGACAACACATTAGATCGACAGTTCGAAGTTGACGCACCTGATCGAGCTTGGGTGACAGACATCACCTATATCAAAACGCATGAGGGGTGGTCATACCTAGCGGTTGTGATCGATCTGTTCTCGCGACGTGTCGTAGGTTGGTCGATGCAGTCTCGCATGACAACGGATCTAGCTTTGCAAGCCTTGCTTAGTGCCGTTTGGCGACGCAAGCCAAAAAGCAAAATTTTGATTCATTCCGATCAAGGCGCTCAGTTCACTAGCAAGGTTTGGCAGTCGTTTCTGGGCAAACACAATTTGGATGCGAGCATGAGCAGACGTGGGAATTGTCATGACAATGCGGTGGCAGAAAGCTTCTTTCACCTTTTGAAATGGGAACGAATCCGGCGACGGACCTACACCACACTGGGCGCTGCAAGGCAGGACGTGTTCGATTACATCGAGATGTTCTACAACCCGACCCGAAAGCACACCAACAACGGTATGCTTTCGCCGGTTGATTATGAAATCAAACAGAAGAAAATGAACGAAGCAGGTGTCTAAGAATCTAGGGGCATCTCAGACCCCTCTTCGTTATCAGATGAACGTTTAGAAATTACTACATACTAAAGCCATCGTACGTCACCTGGAGCTGGAATGTACGTGGTTCTGGCAAGATACCATTTGAGTTGGCAGCACTGGACCCGGGTGTAAATGCCCGGTCCTCATCAGTCAGGTTCGTTGCTGAAAAGTCGATCGTGTAGGGCCCCTTGCTGACAGCAAGCGTTAGGCTAGCGCTATTCCAGTTGGCATCCGCGGCATTCCCATTAGAGGCGAACGGCTTTGACCGATGAGACCAATTGGCGGAGCCGAAGAAATCCCAGCCGGTATCCATCAGAGGTGCTGAATAGCGTGCGCTGACTATATGGCTCCACTTCGCGACGTTGGGAAGCTCGTTTCCTGCCAGGAGCAGCGGTGGAAATGAAGTAACCACATCGGATTTATCGGCGACGATCACACCATCGATGTATGACCCCCCGTAACCCAAGGTCAGGTGATCGGAGGCCTGTACGGAAAGGTCCCACTCATAGGAAGTAATCTCTACATCACCGCCGGGGATAGGAGCACCCGCTGTAGCTTCATCCACGCCATCACCATCGCGATCTATCCCGAAGGTAACGCCGATCGGCACACCGTCCCAAGCTGCCTTGGCGATTGCTGCCTGAGCAGTCAGACGACCATCGAGTAGCGTCCATTTGGTGCCGATCTCAGTGCTGGTCACCTCTGTGCCTTCGTTCGTCGCGAAATTGCTGAATCCGCCAAGTTCGAGATTAATCTTCTGCTCCGATCGATGGAAGATGGGGGCACGAAAACCAGTTGCCGCATTCAGATAGACCATCCCGTTCTCGCTCGGGTAGTAGGTCACATTGATACGGGGGTTCAAGTTACTGTATGTAAAGCCAAATGGGTCCGTAGATTCGGTGCCGGTATAGGTACCGGAGCCAAACGGCAGGGGTTGACCACCGAAATTTCCTTCGGCTGGATCGTTGGCAACATCGCGGTTAACGCGAGAGTTGCCAAGCTGGCGTTTGTCTTCCTTATACCGTAATCCGGCCAGTACAAGCCACTGGTCGTTAATCTGATAGCTGACCTCTCCGTACATAGACTTGGCCACAGACGCTCTGAGCGTGGTTTCAGCATAGGTGTCCTGATAATTGAAGCCATCTCTAGCGGCGTTGTAGTCTACGTCGATGATCCCGGTAAACTCCTGGAACGAGTCGTGCCAATAGAGACCGGCAAGCCATTGAAACGGACTGTCCGTCGTAGAGACAAGTCGGAACTCCTGTGAATCAGTGTTGTTAGGCCAGTCGAAAAGAATCCCGACATTTATTCCGCCACTGTCCCAGTTAAAGTAGCCGATAGATTCGGCATGAGACGTTGAGCTCGTGAACTCGGCAAAGCCAAGATCCCACTTAAGATTGACAGAGGTCCACTCAGTGGTTGCTGAATTATCGGGTTGGTTATTGGGGAATCTTACCGTGGTCACCCGATTGCCCAATGGACGCAATACCAGGTTGCCCCCGTCATTAGAGATGGTTTGAGCACCACTAAAAAACTTGGTCTCCCAGTCCCACACTGAGTGAGTGACAGTAACATCGGCAGCATCACTTATCCGCCAGAGTGCTTTTATTCGCCAGTTGTTGGCAGTGGCAGCCGTTGGATCATCAACCTCAGGCATTCCGTCTACAGTCCCATGCCCAGGGTCGTACGAATGATTGTAATTCACGCGGACGCCGAACGTATTCTCAATGACCGGAAAACTTCCGACGAAGCCGGCATTGTAACCATTGTTTGGTGCGCGACTTCTACTCTTGTAACCGACCTTTACCTTGTAGCCGGGTTCGTTCAGGTCCGGATCATTGGTATAGACCCGGAATGTGCCTCCCATGGCGTCCTGGCCAAAACTCGTCCCTTGTGGCCCGCGTAAGACTTCGACCCGCTTGACGTCAAAGTAATCAATAGTGGGCGATACCTGACTACTGACACTGATCCAGGGCACATCATCGACGTAGTAACCCACTGCACTTTGCCCGTCATCAGAGCTCGCGCTGGTAATACTGCTGCCGCGCATATGGACCGTATGGTCATTCCTGGAGCCCGATTCCGTGACGAGCAATCCCGGGATGTAGTCGTATAGGTCACGGGTATCTAGTATGTTCTCTTCCTCGAGTTGCTCACCAGTGAAGGCTTGCATCGCGAAAGGTGTTTCCATGACATTGGTTGCGCGCCTCGTCGCCATAACGGTGATTTCTTCCATTTCTTCGTTGCTTTCCTCTTCGTCCTCGGCAGCTATTGCTGGCGCAGTCGAAAGGGCTGCTGTGAGCATTCCTACAGTCAGTCCATATAGTGTTGTTCTCAATCGGTCTTTTGATTGCATTATTTTCTCCCCGTAATTGTGCTGATGGTGGAAGTTAAACTTGCCCCGCATCTTGAGTGTATTACGTCAACGCGGAATTATTGCCGTAAATATAAATCTGAGTTTGAAGATATGTTTACGAACTACCCCATTTTTGGTAAATTTTGGTTTGGTTATGGGGGAAGTGGCTTATAAAAGCCAAGAATTCTCAAATCAGGATGGATCTGGAGCTTCGGGTAGATTCATTCGCCACCGATCGTGGTTAGGAAGAATAACCACGCTTTTCCCACCCCGAGAAAAGTATCCTGGTTCCAGCCGGTTAGCTGCTGTCCCCGTTAGCCCATCTGAACATGTGTTGTGTGCTCGAAAATTTTGGCTCAATGATTGAATACTTGGCAAATCGGCCTCCGATTCCAGACACCGGCCGATCGCGATCCCTGGACTTCCCAGGATTTGCTAGACACCAAATAGCGTTAAAATGTAACGCTATGAGAGGTGTTTTTGAAAGGCAAACGGTATGCAGATGAATTCAAGAAAGAAGCGGTTAAGCAGGTCACTGACAGAGGCTATTCAGTTAGCGATGTTGCTAAGCGACTTGGCACCACCACACACAGCCTGTATCTCTGGCTAAAGAAATACGGAGCGCCAAGCCCTCGACAAGCTGACAAGGCCGACCTTACGGTAGAGAACGCCCATCTTAAGGCTGACCTAAAACGCATGACAGAGGAGCGCGACATTTTTAAAAAGGCCGCAAAGTACTTTGCCAACGACCCCGGGTAAAGTACGCCTTCATTCATGATCATCGAGACGAGTATTTTATTCAGGCCATGTGTCGCGTTTTTTAAACTGCATCGCAGTGGATTCTCTGCATGGCTGGATAAACCCTTGTCCAATCACGCCATCGAAGACCAGCGACTGTTAACCCGGATAAAGGAATTTTATATAGCCAGTGGCGGCACGTATGGCAGCCCTTGGATTCACAGAGATCTTCGTGACGCGGGTGAACGCTGCAGCGTTCATCGTGTGGCGAAGATTAAGCGAGAGAACAGGCTTAGAGCCCAAATAGACTACAAGCGCCGCTACATAAAGGGAGGGAAGCGAGGTAGCATTGCCGGCAATATTCTAGATCGTAACGTTAGCCCTGATATGCCGAACCAAGCCTGGGTGAGTGATATTACGTAGGTGCGAACTTACGAAGGTTTTTTATATGTGGCCACAGTGCTAGTCCTGTTTTCTCGACGCATAGTTGGCTGGTCAATGGACAAATACATTGATCAGCATTTGATGATTTGAGCCCTGATGATGGCGGTGTGGAAGCGACAGCCCAAAGCGACTGTGTTGGTTCATAGCGATCAAGGAAGCCAATACAGCAGCGCAGATTACGTGGCATTCTTACAGGCAAACAACCTCAAACCATCGATGCGTCGCCGAGGAAATTGCCATGACAACGCTGTTGCAGAAAGCTTCTTTGCGACCTTTAAAAAACGCGTAACTCAGCGGTTGCTATATTCAACAAGAGACGATGCAAAGACGGAGGTATTCAATTTTATTGAGGTGTTCTACGATCCGATTAAACGACATAGTCACACTGGAGGTGTTTCTCCAGCGCAGTTCGAAGAAGACTATTTTTCCAGGCTAGGAAGTGTCTAGTAAAGTCTGGGAAGTCCACATAGTTCAGCCGTTGAGAAGCGCTAACAATAAGACTAGTCTATTTCAGAACAACAATAGGACAACTCAATGGCAAACAGTTTGATTCAGGACTACATCTCTGGTGATCAAAAGGTTGGTTTAGATCATTTTCTTCGTCTTCAGTTGAGAATAGATGGCTCAATCGCTTCAAAGTTTGGGATAACGTCTCTTGGACCACTGGGGTTTCTGGTTGGATTCGCAGTCGCATACTTTATTTTTTCAACTTAGAAGATAAGAATTGTAGAAAGCGTCGATAGCAGTCAAATTGATTGCATTGAAGCCGTGCGGAATTCATACGCTTGATGTTCGCTTACTTAGGGTGCGAGGCGAGGAGCTTCTTCATTGCCATTGGCAGTAGTAGATGTGGCGACACATGAGAAGGCGGTTTTGGAGAAGAGGCTTGCTATAACCAACCTTCTTAAATATCAGCCAAACCTCTGAGGTCATCCAAAAGGAACTTAACGACAAAAACACCCTTGCCCCACGTTTCCCAACTGAAGCGTATTTCTTTCTTCAATATGTCCATGATGTTGGCATAGTTGCTGGGGATCCGTGCTCTTCAAGTGCAATCTGCATATAATCCGTGGACACAGAATGTTTATTTTAATTGCTGCATAAGCATAAAAGGCGGTTCACGAGCGATACCTAACTGACTTGACAGCTGAACGCTCAACTCCGAGTCTAGATAGATTTGCAATTACTCCCCTCAAAGAGCCCAATGTCATCAATGTAGACTTTCGTAAGAGATTGAGCCAAATCAAAGGCTACGCGAGAAGTGACATCACTCACCGGCACTGTCCAGGTGTGACTAAACGACTGAAAATCCGTCGTCAAATTAACGGTAGACTGACCACCACTGAGGCTCTGATATTGATTTGCTCCGGCATCTAGATAGGCCGTCATGGTTCTTTGTCCATCCGCCCGAGCACGATAACACAGCGAATATACTTTCCCTTCAACCAGTCTAACGTAATGACTCAGTTGGACTCCCCATGGCTGACTGATCGATGCAGCGCCAATCGTGGCTTCGACCCTATCATTGATAAAATCAATGCGGCCATTCAGGTTGACACTCCGCCAGTGAGCGTCCCCATCAGAAAAATCGCCGCCACTGCGAATGAGATTTCCGACACGCGGGGGCTCTTGGGTCAAATCGGATAAAAAGAGCATATCATTGCTAAACTTTCCGGCAGGGTTCTGAATCTGCAGAAAGTGCATACCGCCCTCTGCAGGTACCCGCTCTAGCTCGATCAAAATCACCTCATCGTCGCAATTGGGCAGGGTGCCACTTCGGCATCTGATATTGCTATTAACCTTGCGTCCATTGACAAGCACCGCAGCGCCAGCCAACACGTGACGTCCATTCATTAAAAGTGTCCTATCGGCCTGCAGATGAGGAATGTTAATGACATCAGACTGCCTTTGAATCTCCGCCAAGGGCCACAACCCAGGTTGAGGGAAGGCATAACCGACGTTCTTACCGCTGAATGCAGTGAGCGTAATGACTAACTCGTTGGACCGAATCAACTGCAACAGATCAGACCGGCTAAAACGACGGTCTTGTTCTGCGACATCTTGATAAAACCCGTTTTGAAATTGCACAGAGATGTCCTGACCGCTGGGCAACAGCCTCCCCTCACCTCGCAAAACAATGCCCTCTTCAACTGCCGACTCTTCCAGGGCCGCAATAATCCGATCACCGTTAGCCTGGTCGAGCGTCTTTGCTGCTAATGTAATTTGCCGTCCGAAAGCGCCTGAATGACCCGTGTTACTCTCGAGCACCATTTGCCATGTTGCATCCGTCGCCCCAGCCAATTTCCAAATCTCTTCTTCTGGAAAATGGCTAGGCATCCCGACAATATTCATCAGGTCGATCACATTTATCCTACCTTGCGGTAGGATCATCCAGCGATCGTAGGCGCCCCGCCAAGTCGGCGCATCCATACCCGTTCCAGGTGTATTGGTACTAACCAAGAACGGCATACGATGGCAATTTCCGCAATCTTGAACGAGATTAAACTCTAAAAGCCCATTTTCGGCTTTTTCGCTCAATGCGTTGTCGAACGGTCGCTCAGGCGCTGGCGGAAAGGGGAAGCTGAGCACGAACTGGCTCAAAGCATCACGATCAGCCGCATCAAGCCCACCGAGTTTGTTTTCGTCATTGACCCGACAATCTGTTTGATCGCACATCGTGCCCGCAAGGGTTGCATCCACCAAGAAACGTGCACAGGTTTCTGGCTTGCCCAATTCACAATTGGGCTGGACATCACTGTTAATATTAGCTGTGTTGTTGCCGCCAAACGGATCTCCTAGAATACCGTCCCAGTGATACGGCTCGGTATCGCGCAAGCCTCTAACGGGCATGGTCAGTCTCGGCTGTATCTGGGTACAACCCTCAACATCACACTGAGGCGTATTTAATACCCATAAGAGCTGGTCAGTATGCCCGTCTGGATGGCAGCTCGCGCAGGAAAAAGTACCGGTTGAGGAGGCTCTTGCAGAGTTAAAGGCTAGTCTGCCGCTTTTAATAGCAGCATCCGTTGGATCTTCAAGGAGGATCGTACCCTCCAACGCCAAATCGGTAAAAGAGGACAAATCCACAATACTGATCGAATTACCGACTGCATTGAGCACCCAAGCCCGCAAAGCTACCCCCTCATTATCCGATTCGAGCACAACACTTCTTGGGACTCCGCCAACACTCACCTGCCCTAAGACCGCACCACTGTCACTATCCATCGTGAATAACTTATCCGAACCCGCTGCAGTACCCACGAGGATCTGATTATCTCCGCTAATTTGAAGACCGTAGGGCGTCGCAAGAGCAGAATCAAACGAAGGGTTTTTCGGAGGTAAAGGCTCTAAATCATAAAATCTGGGTCTAGTGCAGCCCCCGTCACCACAATCGATCCGAGTTATTCGATTGAGAAACGCACGGTTTTGAAGCTCATCCAAGCCTTCTTTTAACGTGCCTGCTCGACCATTGGCAGTATTGCGAGCATCGGCCTGAGCGATAAACACTCGGCCCTCTTGATCAACTGCCAAACCATAAAGCAACGTGCCCAACCCGTTGACCACCTCGACCAAAAGATCCGTTTCTGTATCAAAGATAAAAAGGTCTCGGTCGGGCAGTTCGGGGTTCTGGACAATGTCCGCATCGTGATTAAGCGACAACACATTGTTGTTGGTAAAAGCATGTTCGACCGCATCATAGGTACAGCTATCACCATCGATTTTACTCGGGAGGCAGCCCGACAATTGACTTTGGTTATTAGATTCAAAAGGAATGACATAAAGTCGCCCTTTCTTAACCACAATGGCCCTAGGGTCCTGGGCAGCAATCGGCAGCCGACCAGATACTCGATAATTTTGCGCATCAACAATAGCGATTTCGTTGCTGGGTCCAAGTGCGACATACGCTTTTTGGTTGCCAGCAAAAGCGATGCCGATGGGTTCATCAAAACGGGTCGATAAAGATGCCGCATCTAAATCCTGGATGGTTGCGATGATCGTGAGATAGGTCGGACTCGTTTCATCAGTATCAACCACACTGACGGTGTCAGAGATATGATTACTCACCCAGACCTCTCGCCCATCAGGTCGAACAGCAATAGCCACAGGGTCGACCCCCACTTTAACGCGCTTGATTAACTGCTGACTAGCGAGATCTATTACCTCCAAGGTATCGCTGGGTGTATTCACCGCAAATACACGCCCGCTATGAATTGCGATGGACTGCCCATGCGGACTTAGCAACATTGGGCGGCCAATATCTGATCCTAGTAAGACGGTATCCTCAACATCGGGGATACCATCATCGTCGTCGTCAGTGTCCGCCGTCATACCCAGTTCGAGGCAGGCTCCGTCACAATCATCGGGTCGACCATCGCCATCAATATCAGCCCGTGCACCTAGGGCTATCAACGGCCACGCGTCGCTAAAATCTGGCACGCCATCGCCATCATCGTCAAAATCTCTGTTGTTGCCTAGGCCATCGCCGTCGGTATCAAGAGACTCGCTTGCATTGTTCGGAAAAGCATCAAATCCATCATTGATGTCATCGTTGTCCGAATCAATTATCGTTTCCAGATAGCTCTCAACTCCTGTGAAATCGCTCCGCAAACTGTTCGTTCCAACCGCTCCCGCACTTAATGACGCCCCAGAGAATCCAAAAAGGCTGCGGATCACTAATAAGCCATCAGTAAGTGCCGTGACTTTACCGTCGCCATCAATGTCTAAGAGAATTTTGTTCGCCTCCACGTACTCTGCAATGGCATCAGGGGTTTTACGTTTAGCATTTGTAGCGACAGCACCAGAGATGAGAGCGTCTCCAGAGAAACCAAAAAGGTGACGAATCACGAGCAGACCATCAGTTAGCGCCGTGGTCTTGCCATCATCGTCAATATCCAAGTTAAAGTCGGCATAAGCAAGCGTCGCGCAACAACCGAGCATAAGCATTAACATGAAAGCTTTTGGTCCCATCTTGTAAAGTTAGCCGTTAAAAATGGACTTTTCAAGGTTAAAACTATTGAGTTTTCCCTAGACCAGTAGACGCTTTGATTGGTAACTTTGGAGCCAAAGGGGGGATAGCAATGAACCTGACAATTCGGTTCGTTAATGACCAGCACCCCACCCCGGGGGCACCCCCACCCCTTCACCAGATGGGACGCCTACTATCGGTAAATATTACTAATGTAGACGAATAAAGCCGGTTTAGAGCTGGCTAGGGCATCACTGCGCGTCTCAGGCAACTGCGGGCAAGTTTAGGATGCGTCCATAAACGCCTTCGCTGCGGCTACGACTGCTTTTGAGCACGCCGCTGGTGTTTTGCCGCCATCAAATAAATCTTTGCACGGTCCTTCTAAAACCCCAGGCCTATTTTGCGAAATCCATACAAAAAGCGCGTCGAAGATTGGTGGATCGTCACCCTCAAAACTGACAGCGCTGATCTTATTACCGACTACTTTTAGGCTAAAAGTATCTGTCGCTTCATAACCCATTGTGCGACCAAAATCATCTGTAACGGTAATGGCGCAAATAATAGTCTGGCGCTTATCGGTAACACAGGCATTTCTTTGTTTTACGATGTAATGGGCGGCTTCAGCCCATGCTTGGTAGTACAGTACTTGGTCTGCATCCGCCCCAGGTTTAAGCAGTGCAGTCAAACCTGCTTGATTGAATTCATAAAATTCATCAAGAAATTTTTCTGCGGTTTGCAAATCATCTTCCAAGTGACTGTGACTCGTTGCGACACAAACGATTGGAAAAAACAGGAGCGTAAATAGTCGAAAGATAGTATTCATTGGGATTCTCGCTTTCTGGTAGTGCTGGGCCTAGTATAGGATTAGGGACTCAAAAAAGCGTTTTCATTATGGTCGAAAATTTCATTAAGTATGCCCTTCATCCATTAATCTTAACCTGTGTTCTAACTGGTTGGCTGTTCAACCTCGAGTCACCCGCCTTCTATCTTTTAGTGCTGTTATGTGTTCATTCGTTACTCGGCGCTTTGGAGTATTGGCAACCCGCGAGGCCTGAATGGGTTGTCCCTGCTTGGCCCAAACTGATCAATATTGTGCTTGTTGTGATTCTGGTTATGGGCGCAGGTATGGTCGCTGAACTTTATCAGGTGCATTTAGTGACGCCCCTTACAGCAGTTCGTGAAAGCATGGGGTTAGACATCTGGCCCCATAGTTGGCCTTTAATAGCTCAAGTGTTTCTAGTCTTCTTTAGCAGTGAGCTAATTTGGTATTGGATTCATAGAGCGGAGCATCGTTGGCATTTTGTTTGGCGAGTATCCGGGCACGGAGCCCATCACTCATTCAAAAAATTAAATGCACTTAATTTTGGCTTGAACCATCCGTTAGAACTCTTTTTTCTGGCGATACCCGCGGCGTTAATGGAATTGGTTTTTGGTGTGGGGCTGGCCGCAGCTGGCGCTACTATTTTACTGGTGACGCAAGCATCCATTGCTCATACCAATCTTAATATGAGCAGTAAGGGACTGGATCTGCTGTTTACGACGAACCGGCACCACATTCGTCACCACTCTGTGGTTTTGGACGAGAGCAATACTAATTATGGATGCGCGACGCTACTATGGGACCGAGTATTTGGCACTTTTGCGGACAGTTCTACTGTCGATGTAGGGGTTGGCCCCACAGAACCGACCCTTGCGCAAAAATTTCTCATACCAGTTCGGGAACCGAGCGATACGACTGTCGCGCCAAGCTAAAGAGACTGTCGGCCGAATATCCACGACCGGGTTAAATCCTTGAATCGATACAGGAGCAACACTGCGCTAATGTAAACCCCATTAGCTTAAGCGCGTAATACCTATACCCCACCATCACGCCCACCCATTGCCGACGAGCAGCGCAAAGAACGCGACCTAGACGCCGTCAGAGACAAGATGGTGAAGTTGTCTGCGTTTGGTGAAGCCGAGCCTACTATTAAACGCGCTATTTCTGAACGCCGTACTGTTTTATTCTAGCGTTTGTTCTATTTCAATGGATAACCCGCGTCATGACGCAATATTCAGCGCTGACGGTTAAGAAGGTCAGCAAACATTATCAAGACGGCAGTCGACAGATTGATGTCATCCGCGACCTCTCCTTTAACCTCGCTGCCGGCCAGTCAATTTCAGTGACCGGGCCCAGCGGTTCAGGCAAGTCGACGCTGCTGAACGCGCTAGCGGGCCTCGTTGAGATTGATGATGGCGATATTACGCTTGAAATCAAAGACACCATTTTTTCGTATCGTGCTGCCAAAGAGCGTGCGCGAACAGCGTTTCGCCGTCAGCATATCGGCTATGTCTACCAATTCTTCAACCTGGTGCCGACACTCACCGTTTTGGAGAATGTCCGGCTTCCTGCGCGTTTGAATCGGCGGCCGGATCTTGAGGCACTCGCATCAACACTACTCGGTGATTTTGGCTTGTCGGACCGACTGCATGATTTTCCTGAGAAACTCTCGGGCGGAGAGCAACAGCGTGTCGCCGTGGCGCGAGCTGTCTTGCTGAGACCGCCCCTGCTATTGGCCGACGAACCAACGGGCAATCTTGATGCTGAAAATTCTGCCCAGATCTCTGATCTGCTTTTTTCAAGCTGCCGAGATCAAAACATTATGCTGGTCCTGGCCACCCATAGTCATGAGATTGCAGCCATGGCGGATACCCGATTGCATTTGGATGCGCGACCCTCTTCAAGCCTCGCGCCTGAATGATCCCGCTAGCACTCCTGCGATTCCTTGGGCGCACGCCCTGGTCAACTTCGATGGCGCTCGTGGGCATGGCACTCGGTGTCGCGTCCATTGTGAGTGTTCACCTCGTCAGCGCCAGCATTTCGAGTCGACTCGATGGCTTGGTGCCCAGCAGCCTTGCGGACTTTAGCTACTATTTGCACCGGGAAAACCTCCATTCAAATGACTACTTTGAACTGCGACGAAGGTGGCGATCCGGCGCACTGCCAACCCTTGAGCGCTTATCGCCGGTGGTGGATGAAACCGCGCAGATCGCGGACTTGAGCGTCCGCGTGCTGGGCATCGATCTGCTGTCGCATATTCCCTCGGGGGAGAATCAAACCGCTTCCGGACAGTTTGTGTTCAATGGTGTTTGGGTCGATGAAACCCTTAAGGACGCACTTTCGCTGCCCATTAACGGGATCATTGAGGCCCCCGAAGGCACCTTATTGTCTGACATCTCAGTCGCGCACGATCTTCTGGATTGGCCAGATCACCAACTTTCTTATATTGGACTCGTGGTCGGGCAGGCTTTCGCGCAAAGCCTCGAGGTGGCTGAAAATCTACTGCCGGGTTTTGGTGCTGGGTTGCCCGCCGCTAAGCCCAACCTTGATATTGGCCCGGGTTGGCAACTGGTCAATACGGCAGAGCAGTACCCCGCCCGGGCATTTGGCAAATCCATTTTATTTAATATTGCAGCGCTCGGGATGCTGGCGCTGCTCGTCGCCTGGCTCCTAATTTATCAGGTCGCCGTATCTTGGTTGCGCCGTCTTTGGCCCGTATTTGATCGGCTGCATGGGTTAGGGGTTGAATGGCCGCGCCTCCGAAATTACTTTTTAGGCTCAATTGGGGTTATCGCAAGCATCGCAGCGGGCCTCGGTCTGATTGTGGGTTGGTGGCTCGCGACAAAACTGCTTCAGATGTCTATACCGGGAAAAGTGGTGGCGTTAGATCTTAGCGGTTGGGTCGTTTTCAAAGCCTTTGGGTCAGCTTTGGCAGTTTGTTTGGTTGGCGGCGCTTGGGCCTTTAGAAGGTCCCAACAAGGCAAGCCGCAATCTCTAGTACCCCTTTTAACCACCCTGGTTTTATTGGTCTGCGGGTTAATTTGTGTCATTCAGCCCAAGACCGGCCTTGCGGGTGGTTTCTTCACAATCGCCGTGCTGAGTCTGGCGGCCGGTCAAACCATCGGCCCACTGCTAATTCGATTAAAGCGCTGGTCATCCAATATTGGTGGGTCGTACTTGATGCGCGTCGGGGTTAGAGAGGCGCTTTGGCATCCTGCAGAATTAAGTGTCGCGCTTGCGGGCTTGTCGCTATCGATTGCAACCGCCATTGGTGTGGGTTTGATGGTTGACAGCTTTCGGCTTGATTTCAGTCAGATGCTAGACCACCGACTAAAATATGACGTGATTGCGGAGGGTAACCCTGCATCGCTTGATGCACTGATCAAGGCGCCTGGGTCAGTCCATCAAGCCAGTAGAATTCAGCACTATCGCAATGCCGATATTCGGGTCAATGGCGCCTTGGTGGAACTGAACGTGACCCAAATGGACGCCTTCGAAGCTTCCCGCTATGCCCATGGCAAGCGTTTAGGCAATCGCGAGGTGCTGCTGAGCGAACAAGCGGCTAGAACGCTCGGCGTATTGCCTCAAGAGACACTGAAGATCCGCGGGGAAACTATGACCGTCGCCGGCACCTTTTCCGCCTTTGGGGATTTAAAGCCGCGGCTGATTGTAGATGATCAAAGCGCCATCGCAGAAGCCATGGACGCTGAACTGAAGACAACCTCTGTTGCTTTTAAAACCAGCGAACCGCAGGCCCTCGCCCGCACCTTAAAACGGTCATCTTCGATGCTCGAAATCCGCCTGCAATCGGACATCCGGCGCATCGCTCTCAAGGTATTTGATCAAACGTTTGCAATTACCACCGTCCTCATCACGATTGCGCTCTTGGTTGCGGCCATCAGTGTTTATATTGCGGTCACGACCCTGCGGCTTAATCGACAGACCGGACGACAGTTGCTCAACACCCTGGGCGTCAATCGAGTCGAGCAGCAACTAATGAACCTGGCCATGGGGATTGGTTTGGGCGCTGTCGCGATGATCGTTGCATTGCCCCTCGGGGTGATGTTCGGCTGGATACTCTGCAACGTTATTAATCCGAGAGCATTCGGTTGGACCATTGAATTACAGGTGTCAGCGGGCGCCCTTTTGTGGCCCTGCGCTTGGGGCATGCTCGCGGCCATACTCGCGGGCATGCTTCAGGTTGGCGATGCAGAGGAAGGTGCGTTCGGTGGCCGCTAAACGATTTAACGGGCTGCACGCAACCTCGGCGCTGCTGATTGTGATCAGTGTCGCGATGAGTGGATGCCAGCCGGACACATCGCCTGCTGCGGCAACGGCCAAGGGCCTGCGACTCAACAACCTCCTTGGCGCACCCAATAGCGACGGCTTTGTCCGCGCCGAAACCCCCAAAGACTTTGTTTTTCCACGAGATCACGGCGCTCATAACCCATATCGGAGCGAGTGGTGGTACCTGACTGCCGTGCTGACCGATGACCGAGGCCTTGAGTATGGATTGCACTTTACGCAGTTCCGTCAGGCATTGACCCCCTCTCCAACCGGCGATGGGCCTTGGCACACGGGTCAGGCTTATCTCGCGCATTTGGCGATTACCGATGTTGCGACAGGCGTTCACCTCGAAGCAGAGCGGTTTGCCCGCGGTCATCCTGACCTGGCAGGTGTCACGTCGGGCGACCAGTTTGCAGCGGTTATTGAAGATTGGACACTCAGCGGTGCCACAAGTGGCCCGATGAGTCTGACCTTAAAGGCCGGAGAGCCGGGGCAGTTTAAGGTTGACTTGCACATCCAGCAGACAGGACCCATTGTCTTGCAGGGTGATCGTGGGCTATCTGCGAAGGGCCCAGATTCGGCAAGTTATTACTATTCCATTCCACGGCTACGCATTGAGGGAACCTTACGGTTGAACGATCGCGTGGTTAAGGTCAAAGGGCTCGGTTGGCTAGATCGAGAGTGGAGCACATCGGTTCTTGGCGAATCCTTGGTAGGTTGGGATTGGTTTTCGCTGCAGCTGGATGATGAACGCAGCATCATGGCCTTTCGCCTTCGCAGATACGACGGCGCACGAGATGACTTTGATCATGGCTTGCTGGTGGACCCTCAAGATCTTGACGGAAGCGCCGTTATTGGTCAGGGCGACCCAGGCGTTAAAATCCTTAAAACGAGCGACTTTACGCTCAGCCCTCAGCGTTATTATCAGGATGAACGTGGCGTGCGATGGCCGGTTGCTTGGTCACTGACCATCAATGGCGAGACCTTTATGATCAACGCCCTACTCGATGATCAAACTATTGATTTATCGGTTCGGTATTGGGAGGGATTAGTCGAGGTAATGAGCCCTGCGGGCGATCGATTGGGCCGCGGATACATGGAACTTACGGGCTACAAAGACAATGGGTAGCCTTAAACGATAAGCCGCCGGACCATGCCGGCTGGATGCTTCGTAAACGATCACATCTTTAGAAAGCCAAAGCACCCATGCAGACTGCGCATTTTGTGCTGTGTGTCTTACGCTGGGCTTAGTGCTGCAAGAATTCTTTTTTGGAAAAAATCAACTGAGTGCGGAAATACCGGATGACCGAATTTAGACTTCTCACTGCACAAGATGCTTGAAGTGCCCCTCGATTTGTAGACGCTTTGCTTGGTAATTTTGGCACTCAGAAAAGATTGTAACAACCATAAGCATTCGGTTTGTCGATGAACAACACCCCGCCCCAGCCCCCCCCCACTTAACCCGAAGGGACGCCTCGTATTGGTATGTATTACTAATATGGGCGAATGGTCCAGGTATCGCGCGACCTAGGGCATCGCTGCGCGTCTCAGGCACCTGCGGGCAAGACTCGCAATGATGGTTCTGCATCAAGGCTGTGAGCCGTTGCTCAATTCTTTGTGCAATATAGCTTGTTTGTGCAATACAGCTTGAATGCGCGTCTACCCAACACAACGGCAGATCAGTCTCGATAAGTTAAGCATGGGCGAAATATCTGTACTTCCCTATGACCAAATATTACCGTCTAAGCAGGCGTCACTTCGGTTGCGTGCGCCTTTGCCTGCAATATAAGTTTTTACTGTTCGAGAGACGGGACGATACAGATCAGCGGTTGCATGGACGCCATTTATTGGCGGCGTGGTGATGCAAGGCTGAACAGATTTGGTTTAGGAAGGGGTATTTATGACGAGCGAGAAGACATCACAAAATGCAACGCAACCCTCAACGCGCTTAGCGGGCAAAACTGCGGTGATTACAGGTGGTGCCAGTGGCATGGGGCGGTCTACTGCATTACGTTTTTTGGCTGAAGGCGCAAATGTCGTGGTGGCTGATTTTAATCAAGCAACCGGCGCGACGCTTATGCAGGAAACCGAGGCGTTGGGATTTGCTGGCCGCATCATCTTTATTGCTACTGACGTGGCGCTAGAAAATGACGTTGAGGCGGCGCTCGTTTTGGCCGTAGACACGTTTGGCCAGCTAGACATTGTTTTTAATAATGCGGGCGTGGGTGGCGCTATTGGTCCTTTGACTGAAACCACCACGGCGTCTTGGGATTACACCATGGACGTTTTAGCTAAAGGCGTTTTTCTTGGCATTAAACATGCCGCTCGGATTATGCGTAGCCAGGGCACGGGTGGCTCTATTATTAATACCGCATCAATTGCGGCGCTGAGTGGCGATGCTGGGCCGCTGGTTTATTCTGCGGCTAAGGCGGCGGTTGTAAGCATGACAAAGTCTGCCGCGGTAGAGTTGGCGCAAGACCGGATTCGGGTAAACGCCATTTGTCCCGGCTTTATTGCAACGCCGCTAGCCGATGGCGGCAAGCCGGAAAAAATCAGAGAAATATTTAGTCGCTCACAACCCTGGCCCGAATATGGTCGGGGCGATCACATCGCTGGCGCAGCGCTGTTTTTTGCCAGTGACGATTCCATTTTTGTGACCGGAGATGCCCTGGTGGTTGATGGCGGGCTAACCGCTGCCGGTCCAGAGTTGTCCCGTAAGATGCCCCGAACCTCTGGCCGCAATTCCAAGGTGGCTGGTGTAACAAAGGGTAGTACTGGCGAAAAGCCTGAGTTGAACACGTTCTAATGTCGCGCTGGGTCGCGGTATCTTAATTGAATAATCAAAAGATCTCGGCGCGCGTTTTGCTGAAAGTCGTTTTGATGCCGCATTGGGGCCTTGATCAATAGCTGGTATTCCCATGGCGCCGCCACTGATCGATTACAGCCGGGCCTTTTTTCAAAAAAGGCGAACCCTTCTTTATCGCAGCTTGATAAACACGCCCCTTATGATCCTTTGCGTCGTGATCGTCGCCATGATGGTTGGTGTTCTGAGTAATAACCTGCAGATCAACAACCCCGGGGCGCGTTAGCGGCAAAGCGGTATGATACGTTCCATGACTGCAAAGCTAACCAGATTCAGGAAACTAACATGAAATTAATCGGTGCTTACTCGTCTCCCTACAGCCGGCGCGTGGCCATTACGCTCCGGCACTACGGGATTGCGCATGACATGAAAAAGATGACCCCATTTGGTGACGCTAAAGCGCTGTTGAGGCAGATCAATCCCGTCGCAAAGATCCCTATATTGGCGCTAGATGATGGCGAATTCCTGACAGAGAGTCAGGTGATACTCGATTATCTCGATACGCTAGTGCCAGAAGACACCCGCCTCACGCCAGCAACAGGGCCAGAACGGCGAAAAATACAAAACCTGTGCGGGATTGCGTCGGCTGCCGTGGATAAACTGGTGACGGTTTTATACGAGTTTCACTTTCGCCCCAAAGACATGGTCTATAAACCATGGACAAAGATGTGTGATGAACAGACAGCAGATGGGTTTAAGTGGCTTGATGCCCAACTAGACAATAGACGCTTTTTTGGTAATCAGATTACTCAAGCTGAAATTACCACCGCTGTGTTCTGGCAATTCGCTGTGGAAAAAAGAGTCCGTTTTTGCGAGCGAATGAACTGCAGCCAACTACAGGCCTTAAGTGAAGAAATGGAACAAACCGTACCATTTTTGGCAACAACGCCTGAAGGCCCAATACGTGACGGGATGACTTTAGGCACGAGGGCATAAAGCAAAGGTTTTAACGAGCGAAAAACAGGGAAAGAGCCGTCTAACGCATCACTGCGTGACTCAGGCACCTGCGGGGAAGGCCTATAATCAGCCACCCCGCAGTATAGCGTCGCTCAATATGCTCTGGGGCATCGTATGATTTCGGGAACGGCGCCGCGAAAGATCACAGCGTTGTTTGAAGCGGACAAATCACTTAACAACGTTACAACCCAAGCCCTGCAAGCCATTCATTGGACGCCCTGATTGCCAAGCAAGAACTCAGAGGCGCAGCGGACAAACCCAGTGCTCAATCTCTGTGCTCGAGCTTCTCCAAGCTCATTTTGTCCTTGAGACTCATTAAATAAGCGGCTCCGCTGAGCACAAAAATTGCACCCGCCTCCGCAAGTAGCGTCAGGGCGTCCATCTCCTTGCTCTGCATAATAATCAGCCGACAGAGCGCGGTGATGGCAATAATGATGGGTAACGTCACCGGAATTCGGTTGGTTGAGTAAAACGCGCCGATCATGCCGATAATTTCAACGTAGATAAACAAGAGGAAAAGATCCGGGAGAGTGACCTCCCGGGCAACAAAAATTGACAAAATTGCATCCGCCGATGCAACGACCGTCAGCATCCCGATAATCGCCAGCAAGGTTTTCTCGCTGACAATGGTTGTCCAGTGCAAGCGTTGATTTAAGCGGTTTCTCTCTAGAACGAAGTCCAGAATACGATCAATGGCAGAGGGTTTTTGTTGTTCGGAATCACCAGGTTCATTGGGCATGAGTTTGTCTTCCGTTTGGGGTAATCCCTTAATGTACCTAAAAATATACAGAAAGATACTCGTGACGAACGTCAGCTAAAGCAGAAACTTGAAACTTGAAACTAACGATGATGAGCAAGACTGGGACCAGTACGCTGCGCCGGCAAGGATGCGGTGCAGAATAACGCGACCGACTATTAAATTTCGGCATACTAGCACTCAACCTGGGGGTACCCCCCCCCCGCTTCGCCGAAAGGCACGCCTCGAATTGATCTGTTTTACCCCTGTGCGGGCGTCTTTTTAGGTTGCTATGGAACTGCTTCGGGTGAAGTTTCTCTATCCAATCTAACCACTATCAATTTTCAATTGTCATGATCAATCTCGAGTCGTACAGCGCGGCGCGCCTGTGCGCTCTTGCTGCTGCGTACGCTTTGGTTGCAATCATCTCGATATAAGCCTTCGCGCTGGGATACCTGACCAGCGCGACCAGGTCCCAAGTTTTTTCGCTTGGGCCGATCGGCATTTGTATGGCGCGACCAGACCAGATCAGCTCAGCCCCTGCTTGTTGCCTGACTTCTGACGAGTCTTGGGTATACCGCGCAAAGGCCTCATAGCCTGAACAGGGGTTCAGTGCCGCGTCCTCGTAGCAAGCTGTTGCTCGAACTTGCATCAGGTTCACCATGACAATCGGCTCACTGTGAGTGGCTACAAAGGCCTCCAGCGCAGCCATATTTTCTTCAGTAATTTCTAGATGCGGTTTCATCGGCTTTATCCCAAAAGTGCTCCCTAAGACGGTTTCAAGGTGGGCAGACATTGATGTATCAAAGGCTTTGTATAATCATACAGGATGAACCCCATCCAGCCTTATCAATTGGTCAGAACGTGATACGCCAGCAGCTGCCTGCGTTCAGAGATAGCAACAGGGGTCAGTGTTCCGACACGCTTTGCTGGATAATTTTGGCGCCAAGGCGCGATGAGTATGACTAAAAGCATTCGATATAAGGACAAGTTCATGCAGAACGCTAAATGCAATCTCACACGTCAGGTGACCTTATGAAAATTCTGGCCATTGGCGGCAGCGGTGGCATGGGTCGATTTGCTGTCAAGACCCTTCAAGATTTGGAAACGATCGAACAGATTGTCGTCGCTGACCTCAACGCAGATAGTGCACAAAGTTTTGCCAACGAGATGAACGATAAAGTTAGTGCCATGGCGCTAGATGTTAGTGATGCATTGGCTTTGCAAAATGCCATGAACGGCATGGACGTTGTGATGAATACCTGCGGTCCGTTTTTTCGTTTCGGCGTACCGATACTGCAAGCCTCGATTAACACAGGTTGTCACTACTTTGACATTTGTGATGATTGGGAGCCAACACTTGAAATGCTCGCGTTAGACCAAACGGCAAAAGACGCGGGGGTCTGCGCAACGGTCGGACTGGGCGCCAGTCCAGGTGTATCGAACCTCCTGGCGCTGATTGCGATGCAAGAATTAGACTCGGTGAACACCGTTTACACCGGCTGGAATCTCGGCACTGCCAAACCCGAAGAGGCGTCCTCACAACGCGGCACAAACGCTGCAATGATCCACGCCGTTGAACAAATGACCGGGCGCGTGAGTGTCTTCCGATCGGGTGATTTTGAGATGGCAAGGCCGCTGGCGCCGGTATCCGTCCACTATCCAGGTCTGCCGTCTTTCACAGGCAGTATTTTCGGCCATCCAGAAGCCATTACATTCCCGACCAATTACCCACAATTGCGGGAATCCCTGAACTTGGCGCATGGCGGCGGAATCGATTCTTGGCAGCTTAAAGGGATTATGCGACTCGTGGACTGGCGCCTGATCAGCAAGGATCGCGCGGCAGGATTGCTAACTTGGTTTGAGCAAAATACCGATGTGGGCGCAGAAGATAACGCGTCCGACCCGCGTCCCGTAATGTATGGATTAGCAATAGGCACCAAAAATGGTCGTCCGGCGTCTGTCGGCGTGTCCCTAAAGAGCCCCGCCACGCAAGAAACGGATGCGGATGAAATTGGTATGGGCGCCATTACCGGCATCCCACTCGCCTGTGGGATAAAGTTTCTTGCGGACGGCCAATTGTATCAGCCGGGCGTTCTGTCCCCTGAATCTGGACATATCGAACCCAAAGCGTTTTTAAGTGAAGTCCTGATTCAACTGGGCAAGATCGCCAACTTCTCATCTACCGCCTTCGACGATCATATCGAGATTGCTCGTTCTTGGTGATTAACGCATTGCGGCCTAACGTCCCGGCAATTTTTGAGGTCGCGTTAGGCGCCGCGCCCTCTTGGCGTTGATCGGTTAACCGCGCCAGAGTGTGCGCCACTATCCGATTAGAATTCGCTGATCGATATTCTCCTTATGAGCGTCCATCTGAGGCAGCGCGACGAGCCACAGCCGGAGCCCTCGCTTCACCAGAGGGGCTGCCCAGTATTAGTCAGTATTTCCAACGACACCTGACTTCTCTAAACTAGGGGCTGGGAAACATTACAAGAGAACTTATGACGGATTTACCCTTCTGGTTAGAAAGCGCCCTGGCTGTACCCTCAGAAACTGGCAGTGTTGACGTTGCGGGTGCCAATATTGTCTATGAAACCTGGGGAGAAATCGGTAATCCCGGGATCGTACTCATCCATGGCAGCAATGCGCATCTAGAGTGGTGGCGTTTCACCGCACCCTTCCTCGCGGACAACTTCCGAGTGGCCGCTTTAGACTTATCGGGTAACGGCAACAGTGACTGGCGTGAGCGCTACACCGGCGAACTGCTTGCAGAGGAAGTTTGGCAGGTCTGTCAGGCCGCGGAATTGGGAGACAAGCCATTCGTCGTCGGCCACAGCTTTGGCGGTTGGGTGGCGCTGGAAACCGGCAAATACCACGATGCCGAATTAGGCGGCATCTTGTTCATGGATTTCACGATCGCTCCGCCAGAGGACTACTTGGAGTGGGGGCTTCGAGCAGAACGAGAAGGCGTCGACCCCGGTCGCAAACTGCGGGTTTATGAAGAAAAAGAAGCAGCCCTGAAGCGATTTCGCTTTATTCCAGAACAACCCGGCGTACACCCCGCTGTTTTGAACCACTTAGCAGAATACGGCCTTAAAAAGGTTGATGGTGGATGGACCTGGAAGTTTGATCCAGCCCTGTTTGACCACATGGAGATGGGCGCGGCACAACGGGACACCTTCACCCAACTCACAACGAACACCGCGTTGATGCTGGGCGAAAAATCCGAAGATGAAGGTGCTTTTTACGCCGAACACATGCTGGCGATAACCGATGGCCTCCTGCCAGCCATAACAGTGCCGGGTACCTACCATCATCTAATGTTTGATCAACCGCTGGCGGTCGCTATGGCTATGAAGATATTACTGCTCGAGTGGCATCGCCAAAACAATCACGCGGCGTACGAGGCGGCGCTTTCAGCAGTTTCTCAGGCTGGCAATTGAACCCTTATTTCTGAACACTTGATGAAACCCATGTGCCGGACTGCAAATCAGACATGTGGCCAAGCGCTTGAAAGCGCCGCGCGTGATGAGACCCCGCCGACTGATGTAGACCATTAAGCCAAAGCCGCCAATGGGTTGCGAACGCCAAGGTCCAGGCTCAATCAGCGCTTTTTGCCCTACCCACTTTCCATTTCCGGCATCCCACCAATTCACCCGGGGGCACCCCCCACTTTGCCAGATGGGACACCTAGTATTGGTCTGTATTACTAAGGTAGACGAATGGAGCAGGCATAGAGTTGTCTAAGGCATCACGGCTTATCTCAGGCGCCTGCGGGCAAGATCAATAATCTGATACCAGTGACATTTTATCTGTGAGCCTGAGCTGAAATCTTTGTGCGATATGGATTACACGCGACCGATCATCTAACCCTGCAACTCGGAAATCAATGATTCCAAAATGACCAAGCAAAGCGTCTACACATCTAGGGCATATCAAGGGGCATCTCAGAGTATAACTGCCGGTGTTATAACGCGTTGTTACTTACCTTGAAATTTCGGTGGTCTTTTTTCCAGAAAGGATTGAATCCCTTCTTCGCGGTCACTGCTGTTAAAGCAGTAGTCCAGACCAAAGAACTCAAGGCGACTATGAATCGCGAGACTGGTTTCCAGCGCCTGGTAGATCATCATCTTGGAGATTGCGATGGCAATAGGGGGACCATCGGCAATGGTCCTTGCCATCTCAGCGGTTGTTTCTTGGAGTTTTTCTGCCGGTACGACCTGATTGGCGAGGCCGATCAAAGCAGCCTCTTGCGCATCGACCATTTTGCCTTGAAAAATTAACTCGCAGGCTTTGGCTGGACCGACAAGCTGTGTGAGCAAATATGCGCCAGAGGATTCCGGGGGGATCCCACGACGGGTCCAGATTGCGCCAAACCCGGCATCATTCGAGGCAATGCGTATATCACAAGCCAGCGCAATGCTGAGCCCCTGGCCGACGGCGTACCCGTTGACCGAGGCGATCGTTGGCTTGTTCATCGTCCGAAAGCTGTTAGCGAATCGCATGAAGCTTTCAGGGCCCCTGGCCAGTTTTGACAATGGCGTCTGCTGGTCTCTCGTTCCATCGGAATCTGCGGGGCGCTCTTTTACATCCTCACCGGCACAGAAAGCGCGACCCGCCCCGGTTAGAACAAGCACCTTTGAGCCCAGGTCACCTTTAACCAGCTCAACAGCATCGCTGAGTTCGCGCCCCATCTCGACCGTTAGCGCGTTCAGTCGCTCTGGCCTGTTCAACGTAAGCGTTGCAATTCCATCCTTCCTTTCCAGTATTAGGGTTTTGTAATCTGACATGCTGTTCTCCATTAATTTAGATCGTGCTGGCTCAAAAGTTTAGATCTACATCTACATCTACATCTACATCTACATCTACATCTGGGTCAACATCGGATCGGGATGAACGTGATTCTGGGACCTCTACCCTACCCACCATCCATTTCCGACTAACCAGCACCCCACCCCGGAGCCCCGCACGTCACCAGCTGGGACGCCTAGTATTGGTCTGCATTACTAATATAGACCAATGGTGCAGAACTAGAGCTGTCTAGGGCATTACTGCGTGTCTCACGCCACCTGCGGTAAGACCTGAG
>Ga0115000_10000467_pt1 | contig 37729 bp, 34 predicted proteins | sample ArcticOcean_MG_C_6_FD_89690 | JGI IMG/M metagenome (GOLD analysis project Ga0115000, IMG submission 89690) | Marine microbial communities from western Arctic Ocean - ArcticOcean_MG_CB8_128 | ecosystem: Environmental > Aquatic > Marine > Oceanic | place: Arctic Ocean: Canada Basin | collected...
TGCCTTATTTTTTCATCTATAGCACCTTCAGTAATTTCACCACCATGAATATGGGCAATAGGTATGTTCATCAACATAGCAGAAGTTGCTGCAGCATGTGTCTCAAATCTATCGCCTAATAATAAAATTACATCTGGTTTAAGTTTATAAAAGCTATCCGAAAGAAGCATTGTTGCTAATCCAGAAGATTTAGCAATAGAAGCACCATCATCTTCTTTTAATAGGTTATCAATCTTATCATCTATAAAAAATCCGTCTTCTTCAATTTTTTTAAATGTCATACCAAATTCAGAAGAAAGATGGGCAGATGTTGCTATTAATTGAAGCTTAAGTGAGCTAGAGGCGACTATTTTTTTAAGTACTGGAAAAAATAAATCATAATCTGATCTCGAACCTGTGACTACGCAAACTTTTCTCTTACTCATATAATTTCATCAATCTGGTAATCTTTTGACGCAGAATTTCCAATTATTGAAAACCATTGCATGGGACTTATCCCTCCGCCAGATCTTTTAACTGACATATTATTTTCGCTTAGAATCTCTCCTTTTTTTATAATAACTTTTGCTACTATTGATTTTCTTGCATGTTTAATATTGGGTTTTTCGCTATTTTTAGGTCGTTTAATTCCATTTCCAAGTGCAATTTCAATGTTCCTTATAGAGGAAACCATTTTCTTAAGCTCCAAGGGATTTAAGGAAGCCTTGTGATCTGGCCCTTCCAACATGTTATTAATTGTAAAGTGTTTTTCTATTACTGTAGCGCCCATTGCAACTGCTGCAATCGGAACTTCAATACCTAAACTATGATCGCTATAGCCAATAGATACACCAAAAACACTTGCAATCGTCAACATAGCATTTAAGTTAACATCGACCATAGGAGTTGGATACATAGTATTTGCATGAAGAATAGTTATGTTATTTTTAGATGTTCCTGAATCAGTCAAAACCTTCATTGCTTCTTTTATTTCTTCCATATTGGCCATTCCAGTTGAAAGAATAATTTTTTTATTTAGAAGGCCAATATGCCTTAGATAAGGAAGATTTGTTATTTCACCACTTGGAATCTTAAAAATTTCAAGTCCCAATCCATCTAGTAAGTTAATGCTTTCAATATCAAAAGCTGAAGAAAGAAAAAGAATTTTTTTTTCATTACAATAATTAATTAATATTTTATGATCATCCTCACTTAATTCAAGTTTTTTTAACATTTCAAATTGAGAAGTATTTTCATTTTTACTAGCTAATTTCTGATAATCAGCTTTTTCTGCATTCAGAGTAACTAAATCACTAGCTTTAAATGTTTGAAACTTAACTGCATTTGCCTGAGCATCACAAGCAATATCAACAAGAGATTTAGCTAGCTCAATATCTCCATTATGATTGACACCAGCCTCAGCTATTATAAAAACACTCACTTAACAACACTCCCAGCCTTGATAAAGCTATTTTCTAAGATTTTTATATCGTGTTTTGTAACCGCATTACTTCCTACAAAACTACCACTCCCAATAACAACATTGCCGTTTATTATTGAACTGGTGGATAAATGACAGTGATCACCAATAATGCAATCATGCTCAATTAGAGCCTTACTGTTGATAATACAATTAATTCCGATTTTTACATTTGAATTTACAAGTACATCATGCATTATTACTGAGCCCTCTCCAATACTACTATGAGATGACACATAAGCATTTGGAGAAATTATAATTGGAAGCAGAAATCCTAATTCTTTTACTTTGTGGTAAATATTTATTCTTAATTGTGCAGAATCAATTTGGCCAATAGTAATTAAAGCATATTTATATTTTTTAATTAAATCAGGCAAGACGTCGTCACTTCCAATTACCTTATAGCCCAGAATACTAACACCCACATTCTCTAGCTTATCAACAATTCCAACAATTTTGTATTTGCCTTCAAGCTCTATTACATCAATTACAGATTTACAATGCCCTCCCCCACCAATTAGAATAATAGGCTTCATAACACTCTCACACTGCTAGGAATATTTACAGTTCTTTGTTCGAGCCAAATAGCATTTTCAAGACTTCCACATTGCGCATCTTGAAACATATTTAATTTATTCATTAAAGTCCAAATGGGCCTTGTAAATAAACCACTTTCATTAGTCTCTTGCAAAAAAGCATCTCTTTCTGCTTTATCTGCCAAAAATATAGCATTCAGCCAATAATTAGATTTAGAGTTTTTAGGCTCTATTTGAAAAGTTATTTCAGAATTTTTAAAATATGATTTATATGTTTCAGCAAGCTGTCTTTTACTAGATAAAAAGTTAGAAATATTTTCTAATTGAGCAACTAGAAGAGCGGCATTAAGGTTTGGCATTCGATAATTGTATCCAACAATATCATGATTATATTCCCACTGATGATTGACTTTTGCAGTGGTAGTTAAGTACTTAGCTTGTGATGCTAAAAATTTATCATTAGTTAAAATACAACCACCTCCACCAGCAGTAATTATCTTATTACCATTAAAGCTCATAATTCCTAGTTCGCCAAATGTTCCAGTATGTTTATTTTTGAAAAAACTACCTAAACTTTCTGCGGCATCTTCAATAACTTTAAGATGAAAACGATCGCAAATTTTTTTAACTTCATCAATTTTACAAGGATGTCCAAAAGTATGCATCGGCACACATGCTTTTATTATATTGCCTGAAGTTTTATTAATACAATCACCATTCCTTATGAAAGTATTATCTTTTAAAAATTTTTCTAATGCTTTAGGAGAAAGTCCAAGTGTTTCTTTATCAACATCGATAAAAATTGGGTTCGCCCCACAATACTTAATTGCATTACAAGTTGCTACAAAGGTCAAAGGCTGAGTGATAACTTCATTACCTCTTTCTACACCAGACAAGATAAGCGAAATATGAAGGGCAGAAGTGCCATTAGTTGTTGCTATAGCAAATTTTGACCCTGTAAATTTTGCAATATTTTCCTCAAAAATTTCTATATATTTTCCAGAGGATGAAACAAAAGTAGAGTCTATGCAGTCATTTAAATATATCTTTTCATTTCCAATAAATCTTGGTTCATGTAAAGGAATAGCATCTTGATCATATAAATTTTTTGTAAAATTTATAAAATCTTTAAACATTATAGATATCAGATTTATATTTTCTTAAATTTTCAGGCATTGTAAACCAATCAATAGTTTTTTGTAATCCATCTTGAATTGTAACTTGCGGATTAAATTTAGTTAAAGTTTTTATTTTTGAATTATCACAAAACAATCTATATACCTCAGATTTTTCTGGCCTGATGCGATTAATGTCTGATGAAAATTTAAGATCACTACCCATTAATGATTTAATTATATTAAGAGTCTCTTCTATGCTAATTTCATAATTCGAACCGATATTTATTATTTCTCCTATAGTATTCTCTGATTCCAGTATTGCTATCATACCTCGGCAAGTATCTTCAACATAATTGAAATCTCTAGTAGGTGTTAAATCTCCCAGTTTCAACTTTTTTACACCACTAGCAATTTGAGTAATAATTGATGGAATAACTGCCCTAGCAGATTGCCTAGGACCATAAGTATTAAAAGGTCTAGCAATTGTCACAGGCAAATCAAAAGCGTTGAAAAAACTCATAGCCATTGCATCTGCAGCAATTTTAGAAGCACTATATGGAGATTGTGGCTGTAAAGGATGATTTTCATCAATTGGAACATATTGCGCTGTACCATACACCTCACTAGTAGAGGTATTAATAACTCTTATATTCCCATTTTCTCTTGCAGCTTGACAAATATTTAGCGTTCCTTTTGCATTTGTATCAAGATAACTATCAGGCGCATCATATGAAAAAGGAATTGCAATTAATGCAGCAAGATGAAAAATAGCATCAACATTTTTTGCAATAGTTTTACAAAAATGAGGATCACGAACATCGCCTGTAATAATTTGAACTTTTTTAACAGACTTAATGTCTTCTAGCCAACCCCAATAGTTAAATGAATTATATTGTGAAAGAGCAGTAACTTCATAGCCTTTAATCAAAAGCATTTCAACAAGGTGAGACCCTATAAAGCCATCCGCTCCTGTAACAAGGACTCTCATAATATCAAGAATTCAGAAGAAAAAATAGATTTAAATAAACATAAAGTAGTCATAATTTATCTTTTATTAGTAATCTATATCATGCTTTGAGGCAACTAAAATAATTTCATTTACGCCATCTAAAAGATCTAGATCAGTAGTTAAATTTTTAGCATCAGTATCTTTTTTTAACAAAATATCATATGTTAATTTAACAGTTTCTTTATCGCCAGAGGGTTCAATATGTAATACATCTGATCTCTTGGCATAATTATTAATAACATTAATATATTCTCCTACTTTTTCAGACATTGGAACTCTTAATTTTAATATAAACTCACTTTTGTAAAATGCACCATAATTAAGATAATAAAGAATAAACGAAACCATAGAAAATATAGTAGTTCCAGCAATAGCAATAAAGTAGCTAGAAGTTCCTGAAGCCATCCCAGCAAAAAGAGCAAGAAAAACATAGGCAGTATCTTTAGTGTCTTTCACAACAGTTCTGAATCTAATAATTGATAAAGCTCCAACTAGTGCAAATGCTCTTGCGACATTATTACCAATAATCATCATAACCATTGCAACAATAATTGTAACAAACACTATTGTAAGCATAAATGACTGTGAGTATGACAGCCCTTTATGTGTCGACTTATATACATAACTGACAAACATCCCTAAAATAATAGACAAGCCAATATTTATTAATACTGTAGTTGGGTCATAAATTTCAGTAAAACCTGTAGATTGTAAAAATTCCATTTCGTTCATATATTATCTCCTTAAGATAAGTCAGTTGCTAAGTTAGTAGAAGCCATCCCTAAAACAAATTTCGAAATTGATACACGGCTTAAATTATAAGTTTGAAGAATCCGATGAAACCATGCAGGTATCCTTCTATGAAATTTTACTTCCATTATCACATACCCTGGCAAAGATTGAATTATTCTAAAATTTTCTTGAGGGAATAATGACTGTGACTCTTTAGATTTGATTGAAGAATCAAAAGTTATACGGAAGTTACTATCATAATTACTTGTGAAAGGTTTTCTAATATAGTCAACTAGCACCTGCGGTTTTAATTTTTTTTTATAGCCCTGAAATATAAAATCTTCAATAACTTCATTTTGGTAAGTGTTTAAAAGCTCAGAGTAACGACTCTCCGAGTAAAACATATCTAAATCCTCATTTTCTATAGTGCATCTATTCTTAAATACCCGGTTCAAATGTCTTCCTTTTTGCTCTAGAAAGATCGGAGAAGTTTTATCATTTTTTTGAGAATAAGATCTTAGCCTAAATTTTGTTCTATACCTTACCCCATCAACTTTCTCATAAAAATTAGTAGCAAAAGCATTATCAAAATATAATGAACGAACCAAATAAGCATTACCAAGATCTTTGTGAATATAGCCATCATAATTCATAAAATGCTCAATTTCATTTTGAATTTTTTTAGCGACATTAGTATTTAATACATATTTAAACTCATAGCGGTGAAATTCTTCAACTTTATTTGCCTTATCTGACATAAGAAAAACCACCTGTCAGGATATTAGCTTCCCAATAATCGATTAGATCAATTTCTTTACTTGATAATGAATGTAAATTAACCACTTTATTTTTTTTCATAGATTTAATTTTAATTCTCTTAGAGTTGTCTTTTATCTTTGAATCAGCAAATGAATTTGAGATTTCTAAATTTGAGCCTTTTTGAATATCAATCCCATTTTTAGCATTATAAATATTAGCGCCAGTAATGTATATTTTACCTCCACCTCCATACCTCCAATTTTTAGAATACGCACTAAAATGAGTCTCATTGCTTGAGAACTTTCCACCAATAACATTTGCAATAGACTGATCTTTAGATTGGATTCCAATTATATTAGAATCAATTATAGTGTTCATAATTAAAACTTTAGAAGACTCTCCAACAGAAACTCCTTTATCATTTGATCTTTCGAGCAGACTATTTTTTATATAAGCATTAGAGCCCATTAAGTCAACAGCATCATTTCCTGAATTTGAAACAGTTATATTAATCATTGCAACTTCAGACAAATCAATATCTATTGCATCACTATTTGCATTTTCGAAAATACAGGATTTGATAGTTACAGATGAAGAATATACAATATGGACCAAATCATCAAATAATTTATTATTTCCAATCCTACAATTGTTTATAAGAATATTGCTAGTATCATGAACTGAGAGTGCGGATGTGAAATGAGTAGTTTTGGTAACTGCACCGCTACCATTTACCATAACAATATTACTAAGAATTGAACCTTTTGTATTTGGACCTATTAAAGCAAATGTACCCCAACTTTCATCATTAAAAGATTTAACAGTAATGGGATTTTTAAAACTACCAATAGCAGTAACTTTATGCTTAAAAAATACACTTACATTTGGGTAAAGAATGATATTAGTCCCTTCACGAATTACTACTGGCTTCTCATAATACGTGTCATTTTTAATAGCTACATCCCCACTTAAGTAAATATTCTCACTTACACTTTTATTAACATATGGAATATTATTCATGTTGGGAGATACATAGTTATCAACATTAGTCTTTGTATTTTGAAAATTGAACCCATTAACCTCAATATTTTCTATTTCAGGTAAAGTTGTATTACTTAAAAGTGTAAAAGTTGTTGGGATATGACTAACTCCGGGATTAGATGAAAACAAATTAACTCTGGAATTATTTTTAGCTTCGGTAGACCTATTTGAGATAAAAATTGCCTTTAAAATAATTTTACCTTTTTTATACTTAACTGGAATTAATATATCAGCGTTATCAATAATATTATTCCCATTTAAATCATAATATAAATTGGACTTTTCTAACAATGAATCATCAGAAAAATTGAACGAAATATCCTCTAAAGGCAAAAATGTATTAACGTTTATTAATAATTTATTTCCCTCTGATTTGCTCGAAACAATAGGCTGAGAATTAAGCATTGATTTGATAGTTTTATTTATAAGTATTATTTTTGATTTAATTAATAATATTTCAGAAATAAAATCTCTCTTCGAAAAAGGGTTGCCTTGAATTGAATTAATAATATGATACTGATGTTTATTCTCATCTCTAGACCATGATGCAATTAACTTTTCCTCAAGACGCTCAACCTCACTCAAGGCATCATTCAAGACACCTTCTTCAATCATTTGATTTAAATAATAGTATTTCTTTTTAATAAACTCAGCCTTATTACCATAAATCCTATCAATCAAAGTTGGGTCATTATCAAGAATAACTTGGATATCTAACAAAGTTTCATTAATAGCGTCATCAAAAATAGTATCTGAAGAAACTGGGATAATTTTGCCCCTCCAATGATCATAAATTACTGTTAAATTATTATCTTCATAATTATGCCAACTTTGAACAATTGTTTGATATGCAGAGTATCTAGCCCAACTATCAAGATCAAAAATATCTTTAAAGATTTGATATTGATAATCGTCAGATTCTGCTAAATTCATTGCTTTAAAAGCATGAGAAAGCCTTCGATTATCAGATTCTTGGAACTTATTGAAGTAAGCTGATTTATCCCACAAAGCAATGTTGGTAAGTAAATTGCTAGTCAAATATGGAATTTTATGTGATCTTGAGCCAGCGCCTTCATACAAGTCAACAGGCATAATTTTATTCTTTCGAAGAAAGCCTTCTCCCAACTCCTCAACTTCAATATAAACTCCTTTAGACCTATCATTAACAAATAATTCAACAAGTCTTGCGCCTGGAGTTAAGACGCCTGATTTTTCTGCAACAAAGTACCCTAAATATGTACCCAGCATCCCTGGATTTCTAGGAATAACATAGTTATACTCTCTAATATATTTTTTCACATTCTTTTTTGGAAATTTAACTTTATAAGATTTTTTGTCAAACATCCAGTTTGTTGGATTGCTTCCCCTAGCTTTAATATCAATCTTTTTTAATTTATCATTTAATAAGATGTCTGCTGAAAGCCATTTTTTCTTTTTGTTAGGTGTATAAGTTGAAATTTTTTTATCAGCTTTATCACTTAAATATATTCTTACTTGCTCAAGACCAGATTTTTTTGAGGCAAAAATTGATACTACGCTATCAGCAAACCTATAACCAAAAAAAGTTAAGTAATTAATTCTTTCTATTGACTGATCTTTAGGAATGTATACAGTTTTATATTCTGCCATAATCCTAGCTGTGATAAAAAATAATATAATAACAACGAATAAATAGCTAAGAAATTGACTCAAATTAATTTTGTTATTAGTTAGTATTTTATTCATTTTTTCTTAAAGGCTAATCCTTAAAATAGAATTTAAGGACTACCAATAAATTCCACATAAATCTAATGATGATGGGGATCTTGGACTTATTGTAACATCCATCTCAATTGAATCAAAAACACTAGTACCTTCAAGGATAAGGTCTATTTTTGTGTTGACATCTAGGGAAATAAATGTACCTTTATCAATAAATGCAGCCTCTTCACTTGATAAAATATAACCACTAAGTATCGTTTGAATACCATTTTTAAAAAGACTAATTTTCTTAATTTCTACTTTAGATCCTAATTGAGTAGTGATTACGAATGAAGCATTTTTAGTTGTAACTGGATTATCTAAGCTTAATCTTAAAATACTATTACCAAACTCTGGCATAGTCGACCAAGAAATTTTTTCAACATTATTATCATTTACTATTAAAGCGATATTTCCGTTTTGTATCGATAACATTGGTCTTCTATAAGGAAAAGAGACATCAATCAAACTTTCTTCAATATATTTCCCACACCAATTTGAATTATTCTTATTTTGTAGAATATCATTAATTATTCCTCTCATATAAATTGTGCGACTAGATAATTCTTCTAAATCTAATTGGGTAATCAATTGGCCAATATCTTCATTATTACTAAGCATAATATTAGTTTTAATGTCATAAATTGGCAATATTGCAGGATAATTATTTATTAAATCATTAACCAGTAAAGTATATTCCTGCTTTTCAGAAGCTAACTCAGTAAGCTCATAAGTCTCAATTAAACTTTCAACAAAATGAAGTAAAAACCTATTATCATTTGATGAAAATGAACGTATAAAAGCATATTCACCTCTTAAAACTCGAACAACAGATTTGAAATTTCTCATTTCAAGGTGGCTTTGGTACCTCATAGTTGATATTAAGCTTGGAATTTTGACAATACCAGACAAAAAATAATGTCTGGCACTTGGGGCAGAAATCAGGAAAATCCCAACAATAAAAATGACCCCTAATAAATATTTTAACTTTTTCATATTTTCCTAATAAACTAAATAAGTTTGCTTAACGAGCATGCATTTTACTTACTTCTTTAATAAATAATTCAGAAAAGTTTGAACATGTTGGAGCATAGTTGTGCCTAAAATCATTAATTACTTCCTGAACTGAGTTGGAAAACCACCATTCATCAATTGAATTGTAATTTAAATTTAAAAAATTTGCACACTCCTCTCCACAATCAAAAAGAATGTTTTGTTTCTGCATTTTTTTAAAAACTGCAAGAGAGTTTTTATTAATCTCATATTTAAAATCTTTAGCTAAAATAATTGAGGGAATATTCATTGCAATAGATTCTAAAAAAGAAGTAGAATGAATATTGTCGAATATAACAACTTTAGAGCTACTCATTTCCTCTAAGGCATCTTGCTTGTATGAGGAGAATTTAAGTGTGGGAAAAATATTTTTATATGCTTCAATTTCAATCCAGCCATAATCAGCTCTTATTGGTCTATATTTAACGTTATAAGTAGAATTTAATGCTTTTAAAAAAATATAATTTTGCTTAATATGAGAGCTATAACTAGGTTGAAAAATTTCTAAAAGGTGATGGTATTTCGAATAGTTATTAGTTAGAAGCATTATTTGATTATTCGTTTTTTTTATTTTTTTTCTTCTACTTAAAATCTTTTTTTGTATAAAAAAAGGAATAATATTTTTATAATCCTCGTTAATACCTCCCCAAGATAAAAAATAGTCTGTTACTAAAGACTCATGCCGAAAATAAAAATTATTTTTATATGTTAAATAAACTCCGCCATGTTGATATCCAATAAGTTTAGCCCCATTTTTCTTTTGCTTAATAGCCCATAATTTAAAAGGCTCATCATGGTACCAGCCATTCGCAGATAAAATTAATTCTGGACTCCATCTCTTATAGTTTTTAGTAACTTGATTTTTTAACTTCTCAAAGCCTTCTAAATAACAAATAGGGATTTCATTTAGAATATTTTCTGAAATAAGTTTTAAAAAAAAACTTGGTTTATCAATCTTAATATTAGAGCCTAATGACTCCCTTAACTGGCTATTTATGTTAACTTTCAATTTCTCAGGTCTATTGGTAATCGTTGAAATAGAGCCCTTTGATTTAATATAAATCTTGATACGATCTATTTTATTTATATATGAATTTTTTAAAAAAAATTTTGCACGAAAATTAATAATATTTTCAATTTTAGAAACAATCTTTCTAGCAAGCTTGCCCTCATGATTTTCGTATTTTGAGCTTATTTCAGAATGAATATGACTGTCATCTAGCAGCAAATTAATTCCAATGTAACCGGCTATTTTTTTTATTATTTGATTATTATAAACATCATATCTTATATTTTTTTTATGATCCAATGTATCTTCAAATACTGATTCATAATTAGTATCCCCACAAACTAATATAGCATCTTTATTATGATTATTTACGTACTTAAGTAGCCTATAAAAATAACAGTAATGACTAATCATATGATATAGCCAAGGGCCATAAAGTATCATTCCCTCCTCATATGTAAAGTCTCGCTCATCATAGTTATTAAGCTCTTCAGTTAAAGTTTTAAGCATTAAAATATAAATAGACTGAGTTTCCTGGTCTATAAAATTAAGTTCAGAGTGAGTTCTAAATTTATCTTCATATGAATCTCCAGAAGATAAATTACTATTTACCCAATTTCCTAACCTTATATAACTCGACTTTTCATCACTAAAAGAAAAATTAAGATTTAGAAAATTAGTTGCAAGAATATATTCCATTTTTTTAGTTTACGACTTTTTTGATAAAATCTTTTACTACTTCAAATGAAGGTTTTTTATTTTGAACACATTGAATATCATTGATTGTTTTGTAATCATAATGCCTGTTCTCAGTTAGCATTTGAACTAATAAGTCAATAAATGTGCTATTTTTTAGTGAAGTTATTGTATTCTTTATTGAGTGAGTGTATCTATCATCGCCTGAAAGATTAAAAAATATAACTTTTTTTCTTGCTGCAAAAAACTCAAAGCCCAATGTTGAGTAGGTAGTTAATATAATCTTGCTTCTGCTGCAAATTTTATAGGCTGAGAATGTGTCATTAACATCTATCTTATACTCAGCATTATCAGCAAATATCTGACGATAATAGCTCTTTTCACTCACCTCATTAGTCTTTAATGCTACTACCAAACTATAACCATATTTTATTACAACATCTTTGATTTTTAAAAGAACTTCATATTGATTTTCAGTTGAAAAAGGGTAGTTTCCAGTAATTTCTTCTCCTCCAGCCCAAGTAGATATTAAGCAAAGTTCATATTTATGATCTAATGTAGCTTTTTCCAAACTATTATAATAATCAAACTTAATAGAGCCGATTACAAAAATATCTTTAAAATCATGCGAGTATTTCTTGAAGAGATACTCAGCATGGTTTCCAAGAACAAAATAGTATGGTATGAAATAATTTCTTTGAAAATCCTTATTAAGTTTATCATTAAAATTATAATGAGTCCTTGCGCCATTTTGAATCGCCACTCCTGTAATATTTCTGCATTCTCTACATACTGCATGAAAATATGGATCATTATCTATAAACGTAATTAGAACCTTTGGGGATATGTAATTAACAATTGAAATAAAATATATTTTTTTTATTTCGCGTAACTTATTTATTAACTTTCTTTTCTTAAATATTTGGGATATTTGAGACAGGATTTCATATAAAACATAATAATTTAATACGAGAACCCGGCCTCGAGTTTCAAGAATATAGTAATCAAAGTCTTGAAGAATTGAATTTATAAGTATCTCTTTATTTACCTCGTCAAATAGGACTATATCTGACTTAGGTATGTTAAATTGGATTTTCAAATAAAACTTCCTTAGATTAAATTTTGAGAACCTTGAACTACCAAAACTCAAAATTAATAACTTTTTCTATTGGTGGGCGAGGCATTTCATCATCATATGAGCACTTAACATAGATGAATTTAATACCTAAAACTTTTTGCATTGAATCAACTGCTTTAGAGAATTCTATTATATTATCAATTTCAATCTTATAGCTATCAATCCCTGAGCTCTGCACAATACCAATATAATCAAGGTGTTTTTGATATGTTTTTTGGCCTCCAGTACTTTTGTTTGACTCATTATCAAATAATATATATGTTAAATCTAATTCTGGATTATTGTATCTTCCTGCCGTCGTTAATCCGCCTAAATGCATCACAAATTCAGCATCGCCTCCACAAACCAATACTTTTTTACCAGCCTTGGAAGCACCTAATCCAAGACTTAGAGCACCCCCCATGTTTCCAGCCATATAAAAATTTTTAGTATCTGGCATCAAACTATACATTTCTCTAGCAGTATTTCCTGTTGTTCCAATGAATAATGCTTCACTATCGATAAAATACTGGTTTAAAAACTCAAGATACTTGCTTCTTGGAACAAAATCTGACAAATCTAACCTGTGATCTTCATTTAACTTGACCTTTGAAAAAGATTCCTGCTCTAAAATGCATATTCTCCTAGAATTTTTACATTCAGTAATTTGATTGATTGCTGTCTCTACACTATCTTTACTTAAAATATCAAAATCATAGCCATAAGCATTAACTAATTCTGGTAAAGCTTTAGCTAAATGCTTATGCTGAACTTCGCTATCACCATCTTTATAAGTTCTCCAGCTTACTATAATTGGAAAAAATATTCCATATGGGTTTAATAGACTTGTAATACAACTTCCCATATTTGTAAGTCCTGAAGATTGTGCTATTACAATTGGACTCTTACCAGCTATTTTTAAACCAGCAGCAATAGAGCAGGCTATTGCCTCACTTGCACATGGAACATAGTCAATTTTATTTCCATGATTAATTGATGAATTTATAAGATTTTTTGCAAAACTACATGGAACTACACATAAATTATCATACCCATTATCAATTAAAGCTTTAATAAAGCTATCTGTATCTATCATTCAACTCTAATCCTTTTATCAATCTTAAGCTCATCATGATGCATCTCACCAAAATGGCAAATTACAGAGCCATTTAATTCTGAACGAGGAGAATATAAAACAATATTATCATCATTCGGAACTACTTTGCCTTCAATATAGGTGCATAGCAATGGCTGGTTATCTTTCCGGACCAACTTAGACCATTTTTTTAGAACAACATTTTTACTATTAATCACACGTTTTTTTATTTGATCATGATTTTTCATGACGCCATAAAGCGATGCTATTGCATGATATGGGCCAGTTGTCATCTTATTAATTTGCGTCTCCAAATTAAAATAAAAATTATCTGTAGATTTATAATTTAAATTCTTTTTATAGGCCACAAATGACCCTCCTGTAAGTCCAAATAATCCTTTACAAGAACTAAATGCCATTACATCTGCCAAATGATGATTATCTTCTAAGCCTATTGAGCCAGTAGCATCGACATATAGTTTTGCACCAAACTCATCTGCCCTTTCCTTAACCATGCTTAAGTCAACCTTAAAAGCAATCGAAGTTTCAGTATAAGCACACAAAACCCAATCATATTTTTCATTTATATCTGATAAATTTTCATATTTACAAATAGAGACATTGCAATTAGAAGGGAGTAATTTTTCTAACCTATCACTATAGTATCCAGTCGAAATTAGTAAAATTTTGCCACTAACAAAGCTATGCGCCGCCAACTCCAGAGAAAAAGTAGCTGACCCTTGCGACATAACTACCTCATCTTGTCCACTTAAATTTTTAATCCAATCAATGACGCTATTTGCCATCACGAGATATTCATCATCTCCTCTTCCAAAAATTGGTTTTAAATACTTTAAATTTTCATGCAAAACAACTGCAGGTCCTGGCGTTAACATTAGTTTTTGATTATGTATTTGAGTAATTGAGCGCTGAGCTTTTTCTCTGATACTAGAACTACTTACATCTTGGGTTCTAGGAAGAATTTTCAATCTTGACTTATTAATTAAATTATTATTGTCATCACCATGAACTAAGTAGTCAATACTAAATTTATCTAAAATTTTTTCATTTATAAGCCAGGGCACCGAGACAACCTCTGACACAAATTCAATTGACTCCAATACTTCTTTGCGATGTTCAAAAATGATTTCGGGTTGGTAGCCTTTCTTTGTAATAATTTCATTATCAGATGTTAGTCCAACAACTACGTCACCATATTCAGATGCCTTTTTAAGGAGCCTAATATGGCCGTGGTGAATTATAGTGGCAGACATATCTACCATAATGCGCTTTCTGATCATAATTTTCCTTACTTAGTTCCTGGAATTATTTCTAAAATTTCCTTAATTGACATACATCCCTCTTCAGCCTCAAAACTTCTGCCATGTTTCAATATTGAATCTGCAACTTTTAGCATAGATGGATAAGCAGCTCTTAGCATATGATTAGCATATATAACTACATTAACCCCTAATTCAGTAAATTCTTCAACTGTTACTGAATTAAAGCTAGATGGAACAACCACTACCGGAGTATGTTGATTTTTTAATCTAAATTTTTTCATAAATTCAAAAATTTCAGAGGGGTCTTTTAATCTTGAATGAATCATAATACCATCAGCACCAGCTTGTATATAGGCATCAGCACGAGTTAATGCATCATCCATTCCAGCATCAAGAATTAATGATTCGATTCTAGCAATAATCATAAAATCATCACTAATTTGAGCACTCTTGCCCATTTTAATTTTGTGGCAAAAGTTTTCAATGGTATCTTGAGTTTGAAATACATCATTACCAAATAAAGAGTTCTTTTTTAAACCTGTTTTGTCTTCAATGACCACCGCACTTACTCCTGTTCTTTCAAGGCTCTTTACAGTAAATTTAAAATGTTCTGGTTTACCGCCAGTATCCGCATCAAAAATCATTGGTTTACTTGTTACCTCAAAAATCTCATTAACTGCATTAATTCTAGAAGTCATATCAATCGCTTCAATATCAGGCTTTCCTTTCGCAGTTGAATCTGTCAAAGAACTAGACCAAATTCCATCAAATGTAACTTGATTTTTACCTCTTTTAACTGATATATTTTCAGCAATTAATGCGCTTAAAGCATTATGAGATTCCAAAATGAGAACAGTTTTTTTTGAATCAATTAAATACCTTAATTGGTTTAAACGATGAACAGTTGTAATGCCTAATTTCATTAATTGATTTTTAACATTTTGGTCACTAATTTCAGAGTTATATGGCACTTCAATTAATTTTCCACCCCACTCAGCAATAAGCTCAATTACTTCATCTCTAATTTTAGCTTGAGGACCAACCAACCAATCATCTCCATGAACCACAAAGTCTGGTTTTAAATTAATAAGATTCTCATGATAACTCGCAGTCTTTTGTGCGATTACTTTAGAAACCATCGATAAATTTTCTATAACATCAAGCCTTTGTTGATATTTTAAATACACGCTCTCTTCCAATTCAGATGCGGCTGATGAGGTTAAAAGTCCAACTATCACTTCACCATGTTTTTTTGCTTCCTGTAAAATACCTATATGGCCAGTATGCAAAAGATCTGCAATCAAGCTAACGTAAACTTTTGTCATTATTTATCCTAAATTAGTTAAAAAAATTGAAATTTTATTGATACCAGGTATTGCAATGAATTAATAAGTCATCAATCTCATCTATTATACTTCCAGAGATATTAAAGCCTAGTTTTTTTAACTTTTTATTTGATATTTCTAAATCTGACGAAGCGCCTTTAGTCTCAGTAGAACTAAAAACAACCTCTGGAGTAAATCCTAAAATTTTAGTGGTGCGGGAAACAATCAACTTAGTAAGGCTTTCCAATGAAACTGAATCACCACTTGAAAGATTATAAATTTCAGTATTACTCAAAAATAGTTGCCTTTCTAAAAAAAATAAAACTACTCTACAAATATCATTAATAGAAATAAAATCCCTTTTGCTATGTCTATTAGAGTTTAACTGCATTTTTCTATTACAAATAACTGACTTACATAAATCATTAGTCACCAATGACCAACAATTAGTTCCTTTGTTTAAAGGCCTACCAACTGCATTTGACAACCTAAAAATAGTGCAATTTAAATTTTTATCATCTGAAGCAGCCAAAACATAATTTTCAGCAATTTGATTTGATATTGAATAAGAATGCGATGGGTTTACTTGAGATTTTTCATTCATAAAGCCCGTCAAAGGTGATCTATAAACATGTGCAGTTGAAAAATAAATGAAATTTTTAACCTTAGACTCTTTTGCTGCATTAAGTAGATCTAAAGTCCCCTTGCTATTTATTAAAATTGCTTTTTCAGGATCTAGATTGCAATCTTCTGAGTTCATTCCAGCTAAGTGAATTATTGCATCAACTCTATTACAGGCTTTGCGCAGACTTGCTTTGTCTGCCATATCGAAAATACAGATTTCACAACCTTTTAATTCATCAGGAATAATATTCGTATTTGAGCGAATACCAAGTAAAACTTTTTTTTCAGAATTAATAAGATAGTTTGCAATTCTAGCTCCTAAATAACCTAATCCTCCTGTGATTAAGATCACTGTAAACTACCAAATTTTCCAAGGAGCAAGATTCTTATTCCACATTTCACACAAATTATTTTTATCATTGAGAGAGTCCATGCAAGACCAAAAACCTTGATGCTTATAAACCATAAGCTCATTATCTTCAGCAAGCTTTTGAAGGGGTTCTTGCTCAAATACAGTCGACTCATCAGCAATATATTTTAGAATCGAAGAGTCGCATACAAAAAAACCACCATTAACCCATGATCCATCTCCTTTTGGCTTCTCTTTAAAATTTGACACAATCCCTGACTTTTCAATATTTAATGATCCAAATCGTCCATCAGGCTGAACAGCAGTCATAGTAATTTTCTTACCATGATTCTTATGAAAATCTACGAGATTCTGAATATTTATATCCGACAGGCCATCACCATATGTTAATAAAAAGGTTTCATCGCCCAAATATTTCCTTGCTTGCTTAATTCTTCCACCAGTCATTGTATTTAAGCCTGTTTCTAAAAGCGTAACCTTCCATGGTTCAGACTCATTATTATGAATCTCCATATGGTTATTAGCCATATCAAAAGTCACGTCACTTTGATGAAGAAAATAATTAGAGAAATACTCTTTAATTACATATCCTTTGTAGCCTAATAGAATAACAAATTCATTAAAACCATAACTAGAGTAAGTTTTCATAATATGCCATAATATTGGCCTTTCACCAACCTCTACCATTGGTTTTGGCTTAATTACAGTTTCTTCACTAAGTCTTGTGCCGAAACCGCCCGCTAAAATTACTACTTTCATTGACCTACCTTCCAATTAAAATTAATTTTATCTATGTCCTTTCTATCAAACTCATTTTGGTCATGTGGCATACTCGCAATATTAATCAACATGGAGGTAATTTTCCCAAGGCCTTTAAATCCTACCCAAACCATTGGAGGAATAGTTAGTCGACAATAATTTTCTTTTGATAGTGTAAACTCGTTTATTAAGGCTTTTTTTTGATTCCGGTCATCATATATTACAAATTTAATTGAACCAGTTGGCACTGCGAGATTAAGTGTCATATTATGATGCCTCTTCCAAGCTTTTATTGCTCCAGGATTAATACTAGAAAAATAAGCCTCTCCAAAACCAGCAAAACCATCTTCTGAATCTTTCATGACATGATAAACATCGCCACCTTCAGTATTAATAATTTTAAGTGGCGTTATCTTCAAACCTTCAATCATCTTTAGCCCAAGATATATTTCTAGAATTTGCAATAGATTGATAGTCTTTGATTTGCTTTATTGTAAAATCATACATTGAAGATTTTTGATTCAAATAATATTCTTTATACCACTCAACAGTCATTTTGACAGTTTCCTCAAAATGCAAAGTAGGCATCCAATTGAGATCATGTAAAGCCTTATCACAATTTAATTTTAAGAGTCCAGCTTCATGAACGTTTTCTTTATGACCTGAAGTGTTATTCCAGCGTATATTTTCCCAATATTTTCCCATTTCGTCAATCAGCTTACTCACTGAGTGGTTTTGATTCGCAAGAGGTCCAAAATTATATGCTTCACCACTAATATTAAAATTTTTTTCTAGGTTTTTAGCTAAAGAAATATATCCACTTAAAGGCTCTAAAACATGTTGCCATGGTCTAGTTGCAAATGGGTTTCGAATATCTACTTCGGCTTCTCTTGACCAAGCCTCCATGCAGTCAGGTACAATTCTGTTAGCTGCCCAATCACCTCCTCCAATAACGTTCCCAGCCCTGCCAATAGCAATTCTTACATTAGAGTCTTTCTTATTAAAAAAAGAATGCACATAAGTATTGATAGCTAATTCAGCCATACCTTTTGATGCACTATAGGGATCTTTCCCACCTAGCTTGTCATTTTCACGATAACCCCAAGTCCACTCAACGTTATCATAAACCTTATCGCTGGTTATCATAATAATATTAACACGCTTTGTGAGTTTACGAACTGCTTCAAGAATAGAAGCAGTACCCAGTGCATTTGTTTGAATTGTTTTTAGTGGTGACAGATAAGAAGTTAAAACTAAGGCCTGAGCTGCAAGATGAAATACAAAATCTGGCTGAGCTTCTTCAACTACCATAGAGACTTTTTCAAAATCACATATATCAATCCTATAATCTTCAATTAAATCTTGTAATTTAGATACCTGGAAATTTGATGGAATACTTGGAATATCAATTGATAAACCTATCACCCTTGCTCCCATTGAAACTAGCCAAGCACATAACCAGCTTCCTTTAAACCCCGTATGTCCAGTAACCAGAACTGTTTTATTTTTAAGAAAATTCATAATTTAAAAAAGTTAGAAATTAGTACAATATTAAATTAGAGAGAAATAGTCATCTATATAACTAATCTCTGAATTAGTAAACTTCAAAATTGGCATTTTTTCTATTTGACTACCCCAATGATCTTTATTATTCTTTATTATAGAAACTAAATAGCTTAAATAAGCACGTTCTTTATATAAAAGATACCCTTCGTTAACTAAATCTCTTAATAAAAAAGAAATATCATTTAAAGTTCGCTTTCTGATTCCAATAATTCTTTTTTCAAACCATAATTGTTCAAACAATAAGTTTAACAAATCAATGCCAATTGGAAACCTATCTTTAGCAAAATGCTCCCAGTCTATAAAGTTAATTTTTCCATCACTATGAATCATGTTACCAATTGAGAAATCTCCATGGAATGGTGCATTATCACTACCTTTATCTTTATTCCAAATTTCTTTATATGTTTTTATCATTAAATTTATGTATTTTTTATTTAATGTATAGCCATAAATTGGATTTTTAGTTTTTCCATTTACATAAGGAATTGAAATTGAGAAGAAATGATTATTATCTTTAATAATTCGAGGGGTGACTAAACCTCCTTTATTGTGATACCAAGAATACCCAATTAACTCATTTTCAAGGCTTTTTTTTGACTCATCATCAACTGATGTTTTAATTATTTCAACACAATCTCCATAATCATAAACAACAGATATAAGAATATTTGAGCCGTGCTCTTGGTTTTTTATAATGTACTTATTTCTCATATTCAAAGACCATCAGCACATCATTTGAAAAGAAAATATGTAAATACTTAATAATAAAAAATCTAATTAGATTTATTAAGCTCGTAATAATAGAGCTTGAAGATATTTTCCAAGACCTTTTATAAAAAGTCTTGATGAGGTATTTTGGAAGTATTTGCTGAACTTTATTATTATTTCTTAAAGTATATTGAACTTCATAATTTTTAAAAAAAGGCTTGCTTGAAAAAAAAAATTTTATTTTATTTTTGAGTAATTTAATCTTAAAAGCTGGCCACAGATTTAATATGATTTTTTTACTCTCACTATTTGAAGAGATTAATATATAGACTTTATTTAAATCAGCAATTTGAGCTAATGCTTCTGAAATTTTTAAGATTGGATCACTTTTTTCATATAAAAATAAATTCATGTTTAAACTAATAAAGGCCGAATCAATCTTTTTATTCTCGTTTGACAATAAATTTAATAATTCTGGCCTATATACATTTAAACCTCTTTCAGAAAAAGTATTACTAAAATAATCAGAACTTTCATAAACTAATATATTTTTGTTAGACTCATCATCTATGATTTCAGCTATGACATTATTCACTTTCACTATCCTTAAAAAAAATGGTAACAAGTTAAATTTTAACATCTAATAATAGCTCTAAATAAAGCCTAAAAATACAATAAAAAATTTTTAAGTAAATTTACATTAAAATCTTGCTATGATAAGCATTCAATAATCGAAATAATACAATGAAATATAATAATATTGACTTTAATAAAAAAACGATACTCATAACTGGGGGCGCTGGATTTATTGGAAGTAATCTTGCTTTTTATCTTCAAGAAAATTTCCCAAAATCTATAATTACTGTATTTGATTGCTTTAGAAGTACAGAAACTCTTCCTAATGGAAATTTGAAAAGTTTTGGACACTATCAAAATCTTATTGGCTTTAATGGCGAAATTATCTGCGGAGATATAAGTAGTAAGGACGATCTGGCACTATTGGATGAATATAAATTTGACTACATTTTTCATCAGGCTGCAATTTCTGACACTAGAGCCTATGATCAAGAAATTATCATGAAGACTAATGTTAATTCATTTTACACAATACTTGACAAAGCTAAAAAGGATAACTCAGTAATCGTATATGCTAGTTCTGCGGCCACATATGGAAGTTTACCCTCACCACAAAAGGTGGGGCATGAAAGCCCAGAAAATCCTTATGGCTTTAGTAAGTTTATAATGGATCAAATAGCCATTAAATATTCATTAGAAAATCCTAATATTACACTTGTTGGTTTAAGATTTTTTAATGTTTATGGCCCTAGAGAATATTTTAAGTCTTCAACAGCATCAATGGTAATTCAACTAGGACACCAAATTTTAGATGGAAAGGCCCCTCGTTTATTCGAAAACTCACAATTAATATCACGTGATTTTATTTTTATTGATGACGTAATTCAAGCCATTATTCAAGCATGTAACACCAAGAAAAATGGTACTTTTAATGTTGGCACTGGTAAGGCAAGAAATTTTCAGGAAATAGCTGATATTCTTCAAAATGAATTAAATACTGACTTAGGAACTCAGTATTTCGCCAACCCGTATGATGGATATCAAATGAATACCCAGGCTGACATTTCGAGTACTATTAAAAACTTAAACTTTAAACCGCAATATTCATTAGAAAAAGGTATTAAGGCTTATATCCCTGAAATTTTAAGAATGCATGGAGTAAATATTTCATGATTGACTTACAAAATCTAACCCCCAAGATTCTAGTGATTGGAGATTTAATGCTTGATCATTATCTTTGGGGATCATGCGAGCGAATATCTCCCGAAGCGCCTGTTCAAGTAGTAAATATTAGTAAAGAAAGCATAACACTTGGTGGTGCTGGAAATGTAATAAATAACCTAAATGAATTAGGTGCAAAAGTTGATGTAATTAGTGTTATTGGTGATTGCAAAGTATCGGAAGAACTCAAGGGACTATTGAATGATATTAATGTTATTACTAGTCACTTGATTATTGAAAAAAATAGAATTACAAGTAAGAAAAGTAGAATAATCGCTGCAAATCAACAGGTGGCTCGCTATGATCATGAAAGTACTGAAGAAATTAGTCAGACCTCAATAATATCTATTTTAAAAAAATTCAAGGTAATTATTCATAATTATGATGTAATACTTCTCTCAGGTTATGGAAAGGGAGTATTAACTTTTGAGCTTACACAATCATTAATTAAGATAGCTAAAACAAATAAAATTAAAATATTAGTTGACCCCAAAGGCTTTGATTATTCCAAATACAATGGTGCATATCTATTAACTCCAAATAAGATGGAAGCTTGTCAAGCAACAAATATTATTATCAAAGATAAACATAGCCTAACCAACGCGATTACTTCACTTAAAAAACAATGCAATTTAGAAGTATCCATTATTACCTTAAGTGACCAAGGTGTTGCTATTTTTGATAATACACTGCGCATCCATCCTACAGTCGCCAAGGAGGTATTTGATGTTACAGGAGCTGGTGACACTATTCTCGCTTCCCTTGGTTTTGCATTATCATGCAATATGGATATTGATGATGCTGTAAAGTTTGCAAATCTTGCATCAGGAGTTGTAGTTGGCAAAATTGGATCTGCTACTGCATCATTAAATGAAATTATTGAATATGAGTCTAGCCTTAATAAATCAAATAGCGATGGCCATATAAAAACATGGGATGAAATATCATCAATAATTTCTGAATTAAAAAGAAAAGATAAAAAAATTATATTTACTAACGGGTGTTTTGATATTTTGCATATCGGACATATAAAGTATCTTGAGAAAGCCAAAAGCTTTGGTGATGTATTGATTATTGGCCTTAATTCAGATGAATCGGTTAAAAAACTAAAGGGCAAAGCTCGCCCTATAAACTCAGAAGTTGAACGCGCCTATATTCTTGCTTCTCTTGAAGTTGTAGATTATTTAGTTATATTTAATGAGGATAGCCCCATGAAATTAATACAACTTATCAAACCAGATATATTAGTCAAAGGTGGTGACTATGAGGGCAAAGAAGTTGTAGGTCAGGATGTTGCAAATGAACTAAAATTAGTAAAGTTTATTAATGGTAAAAGTACTACTAAAATCATCCAAAAAATTAAAAACATATGAATATTATTATAAAAAAAGAGTTTAATGATCATATAAAAATAGCTAATTTACTTCATAAATTAACTGACGATGTTGAATCAGCCAGTATGGCTTGTATTGATTGTCTTAAGAAAGATGGAAAAATTTTGATATTTGGAAATGGTGGAAGCGCCTCAGATGCTCAACATATTGCAGCTGAAATTGTTGGGAGATATAAAACTGAACGTATGGGTTTAGCAGCTATAGCTCTAAATACTGATACATCATTGCTAACAGCAATAAGCAATGACTTTGGTTACGATAATGTATTTAAACGTCAAGTAGAGGCTCTAGCAAATAATGGAGATGTATTAATTGGTATTAGTACTGGTGGAAGTAGTCCTAATGTAATAAATGCTCTTAAAATTGCCAAAGATTTGGGTTGTAAATCTATAGGCCTGAGTGGAAAAGATGGAGGAGAGTTTAACAAATTATGTGATGTTAATATTTTAGTAACCTCTGAAGATACTGCACGTATTCAAGAAATGCATATAGTCATTGCTCACACTATATGTCATTTGATTGATCAAGCTTTTGATGGTACCTAATTTAAACCTCATACTAACTTCAATACATCTTCTGCTTTAATGAGCTTCATGCAATTATTATGACTTAAAGGGCATTTTCGTTTCTTGCATGGCTGACAAACAAGATTTTTCTTTATAATTTTACTTTTATTATTCATCCATTGAGATGTCTCTTTATCATCTGTAGGCCCAAAAATTGTAACTGTTGGAATCTGAAAGGCAGCTGCTATATGCATTGGGCCACTATCACCAGTAATAAAAATATCCAGTGTTGAAATATGAAAAATTAATTCTTCTATCGAAGTTCTTCCAACAAGGTTTTGATAATTAGTAATCCCTTTTCTATCTAAATACTTTTCAATATCTGCAGCAATCTCCATTTCACCAATATCACCAAAAATAAGAATATCAAATTTATTAGATAGCACAGTAGCAACCTTAGCAAATTCTTTTGGAGACCAACGTTTAGAGTTGCCATAGGATGCACCTGGATTAATTCCAATAATTGACTTTGAATTTTTTTTTGTATGATTTAAATTTGGATAAATAATTAGTTTTCCTGCAAGATAATTAGTATTTAGGCTCTCATTTACAAAATCACTATATTTTTCCACTTGATGTCGATTTTTATACTTACTTTTATTAAATTGGAACTTTTTTTCACTTGAAATTAATAATTTTAGGATTTTTGCTCTAAAAGAGCTTCTAAAAGAAAAGGAAAGACCAAAAAAGCCTATTTTTTTTGATATTTTAAATAAAGAAATGTAGTTTTTTCTTATAACATATGAATTAGAAATCTTCGGATGATTCTTAAATATCTCAACAGAAACAAATGAGCCAATAAGAATTATTTCAAATTTATCGTAATAATTAATTAGGTTTTCAATTGCAGGAGTAGCCATTACTGTATCTCCAAGCCAAGTAGGAAGTTCAATTAGAATCCTCATCAAATCAACTTAAAGTGTTTTTTACTTAGTTCAACTCCAAAAATCTTCTCGAGCTTAATCATAAGCCGATGTTTTTTTTGCTTTTGATTTAGTTGATAGTTTTTGTCTGATATATATACCCCAGAATCCGTTAACAGCCAATTTTTTAAAATCTCTGGATGCGTCCCATGAAATTCCTTAATAATCGATTGATCCATTTGACTATAGTCTATTTCTTCATGCGCTTCCCCCCAATACTTTTTTACTTTTTTACTTTTTAAATTCATCTGCTCTTCACTTCGCACCCATCCATAATGATAGCAATGAGCGCCTGTATGTTTAGCTCTTGGATATCTACCATTTTTATTGTTATCTAATACCAGCCAAAATAACCCATCTGGTGCATAAGATCTCACTGAATTCCTAATAATTCTTGCCTCAGAGCGGTACCAACCAGGAGAATCAAGATAGCTATTGGAATTACCATAAAAATGATAGAAATCAAAAACAAGTGCCTCTACTTTAAAGTTCCTCAAATTAAGTTTCATCGACTCTCTGATTTGATCTAATTCATTTTCATGATATACTTCATCTGCCTCAACATAAAAAGCCCAGTCACCTGTGCAGTTATACTGTGCAATCATTTTTTGTTGTCCATAAACGTATCCACGATCTTGCATCAAATTATTCCACTTTGACTGAATAATTCGAATTTTTGGACTTGGGATTGACTTAACAAGGGCTAAGGTGTTATCCTCACTTTCACCTACATTAACAATAAATTCATCCACAATTGGCAACACTGATTGAATGGATTGTAGAAAAGGATATCCTAATATTTCGCCATTTTTAATAAATGTAAATGCACTAACTTTCATGTACTTTCCTTTTTACACGATATCCCTCTATAAACATTTCTTCAATATTGCAGTCAATAAAATCAACTACTGCGTCCTTTGGTGTTCTTACAATAGTTCTACCATGCAAATTAAAAGATGTATTTAAGCTAACCCCATAACCTGTAATATCTTTAAGTTTCATTAAATAACGATAATAATCAGGATTATCTTTTTCTTCTACAAATTGAGGGCGGGCTGTTCCATCAACATGAACTGCACAGGGTAAATTCTTAATATGCTTCTCTTTCATTCTGAAAGCAATTGCCATATGTTTGTGTGGAAAACTATCTTTAAATAATCTTTCTCTTTCCTGCTCCAAAATAGATGGGCAAAAAGGCTGATAAGATGGACGATGCTTCACTAGTGAATTAATCTTTTGTCTGGTATCCTCAAGCATCGGATTACCAATAATAGATCGATTACCTAGAGCTCTAGGCCCGTATTCCATTTTTCCATGAAATAATGAGCAAATCTTTCCTTCTGCTACAGACTTAGCAGCCTCTTCAGGCCATTTTTTTTCTAGATCTTCGACTGTAATATTATCAAAGCTATCCAGCACGTTCTTCACCTCATTGCGTGTGTATTTATCGCCAAAATAAGGCATCAAATGGTCTTTTATCCAGCTAATATCTTCTTTATATTTAATAGCTGCAATCATTGCGCTGCCAATTGCTGTTCCATCATCCCCCATTGGAGGTAGAACATAAATATTTTTAAAAGGAGTTCGCTCATATATTTTTAAACTCATAATAATATTAGCTGCAACACCTCCAGAGAGTGATAGATTTTTTATTGGATATTTTTCATAGACAATATTAAGGTAATCGACAATTGTATCCTCAAGATAACTTTGTACGGAAGCACAAAAGTTTTCATCACCTATTCTTTGCCTTTGTTTTTTTAACCAATTTACATCATAAAAAGGTGTAATTTTTTTTATATCATAGTTGATACTTAGAGTCTTTTTATCAACTCTGGTTGCATCCTTTAGTTTATCTATTAAGTCTTTATCAGCCATTCCAAAAGCAGCCAATGCTTCAACTTTACCTTCATCACTCCCAACTCTTAAATCCATAGCTTCAGTAAAATGCTCATAGATTCTACCAAGTGACAAATACCTTCCTCCCTGACCTCCTTTCTCTAAAGGAGTAGCTTTAGAATATCCTAATAACTTATATTTTGAACTATCATCAAATATATACAATTTGCTAAAAAAACCATCTCCTTGACCGTCAATTGTTAATGCGAGTGCCTCCTTGTTATTAAAAGGAGATAAATAGTAGGAAGGAATAGCATGACATAAATGATGATCAAAAAAAAATATTTTTTTAGGAAATAAATTACGCTTATTAAAATTCTTCGTAATATAGCTAGTAAATAATTTTTTATTATTATCTTTATTATTTTTTGTTATTGCGCGTTTAAACTTAGCTCTATAATAATTTTTTACAGCCGAAAAGTTAGTAAATAATGACTTAAATATGAGTTGGTTTTTTTTAAGTTTTGATATGTTTAAGTCTTTAATATAAGTTGGTTTAATTATTAGGCGTAATGCTTTTTCAATATCTTTATTATAAGTCATTTGAGCTCTTAGCTCGCCCTCTCCACTTTTGTTTGCAAAATCACTCATGGAATGACATACAACATCCACAGTATTTAAGGGGTAGGCATCTAAGATAGGGGTAATATCCATTACATCATGTTTAATACGGGTCACTCTTTCGGTTTCCATTGCGAAGATAGTTTTTTGCTCAGTATCTAGTAAGCAAAGAGCACTATCATGACCACAATATTTAGTACCTACAATTCTCAAAATATCCTCCTAATAATATAACTCTCAAAACAATAACTTCAATTAATATTAAATCCAAGTTAAATTCCAAAAAAATTCAATATGCATAATTTTATATAATAAATACTATTAATTATTGCACCAAATTAATAATTAATTTTGTGGTCTATGGTATCCGAAATCATTTTTTTGTAATTATGTAGTTTATTAACTCATCACAATAGCTTAACAATAACGAGATTGAGAATTTACTAATCCCCTTTTCAGAATTTGAAAAAATTGTTCTATTAAGCTCACTTGTTGGCGCAAATAAACGATAACTATCCTTATTATTCTCATGAATAGTTACAACTGGTTTATTATAAGCTGATGCAATATGAGTAATCGATGTGTCAGGCGTAATAATCAAATCCATTTGATTTATAAGAGCTGCCATATCCATAATTGTATTAGTTTTAAAGCTAGATAATACATATTTGAGCTTCAGCTCTCTTATCATTTCACCAACTATTCTGTGATTATTAGGCGCTGTCAAGATGATAACTTGGATATTATTATGAACTTCATAAAGTCTTTGACAAATCTCCTTTAAATCTTTAAATTCAATTTTTTTTCCTTCTATGGCACCTTCTAAATTTATACCAATCAAGAATTTACCATAAAATTTACTTATAAAACTAGATGCTACCTCCTTCTGCGTGACTGTACAAAACAAATCATAATGATTAGACTTTGGTTTCAAGCCAAAAGGGGTTAAAGTCCCAAGCCAAATATCACGAAAATGTAAATTTTTTTTCTTCTCTGTATAAAAATCATATAGCTTTAAGTCCTCCCCCTTTACTCCATATCTTCCTTCTTTTGAAACAGAAATTACAATTTTTGGATTAATAATGTTTAGTCTTAAAATTGCATGAGGAATTACTGAATGATCAAATTCTATACAAGCATCAAAATTTTTATTTCGGAGTTTGAGCAAAATTAAAGAGTCACTAAAAAAATTATTTTTATGGTTTATAAAAACATCATCGACATATGGATTATTTTTCAACACTGACTCATTAGATTTACTTGCTAAAACAGTAATCCTAATTTCTGGGAGAAAAAGCTTCAATTCTCTAAATACAGGGGTCGTTATAATCATATCTCCTATTCGATCATAACGAAAAAATAATATTTTTTTTACATCTTTAATATTAAAAGCTCTTTCTTTATTTCTTGTAAAAAATCTTAGTAGTAGAGCTTTAAATTTATTAGTTAAAAACACCTAAAAATACCTATTAATTCCCAAATCACACCAAGTTAGATTTTTCTTAATTGCATTATCTAAATAATCATTATTCAAAACTGCGCTATGTTCACTATTAACAACTCTTTCATTATGAAATAAATGATATTGTATCCCTGAAAATTTTAACTGTTGTTTGTAAATTCCAGAATTAAACAACCTTTGAACAAATTCACTATCTTCTCTTCCCCAAGTTGTAATCTCTTCATTGAAGCCATTAATTTTTATTACATCTTTCTTAAATATAGAAAAATTACAACCTCGAATTCGTTTTATATTTTTACTTTTAATAAAGCTTATAAGCAAAGAAAGAAACGGAAGGCGAATTAGGTTTAATTTATTTTTAGAATGTCTTGAAAAATAAGGAGGAGCTCTAAAAAGATTTTCATTGATTAGATTATTAGTAAATTCCCTCTCAAGTAAAGCTCGGCTTCCTTGGACATATGAGCCATTTTTAGCAAACCTTTTATGGTCTTTAATAAAATCTTTATGAAGAACAGTGTCGCCATCAACCATAATGATATACTCATACTTTGATTTTGCAATTGCACGGTTTCGAGAATGTGGGATCCTGCAACCTAAGTCTTCTTGCCATGAATGAATAACTGGAACAGATATTAAACTTGAAAATTTATTTACTATGACAACTGTAGAATTACTACTACCATCATCCGCAATAATAACTTCATTAGGCATATCAGATTGAGTTACTACACTTGACAAAACTAAACTTAATGCCTTAGGCCAATTATATGTGCAAATTATTAAACTACACTTCATAAAAAATAACTAAACAAAAATTAAAATGTAATTATACATGGAGGAATATTTACTAAATTTCTTAAGTCATGGAGTTAATTAGTATATAGTCCAAAAAATAATTCGGTAACATTTATAAGCTAATTCATTTGGTGGGAATAGCTTCCCAATACTCAAAGATACTTAACTATTATTAATTTTATGAGCATATCTATTTATATTATTGCATTTAATGAGGAAGATAAAATTAGTGAATGCATTAAAAGCGCATTATGGGCAGATGAAATAATTGTTGCTGACTCATTTAGTACTGATAAAACGGCTGAAATTGCTAAAAATCTTGGTGCCAGGGTTGTTAATATTCCATTCAATGGTTTTGGAGAACTTAGGAATGAAGCTATTTCCCATTGTCAAAGTGACTGGATATTTAGCCTTGACTCTGATGAAAGATGTACAAAAGAAGTTCGAGATGAAATTTTGTCAATTACTGATAATTCAACTGTAGATATTTATCGAATTCCAAGAAGGAATTTTTTTATGGGGAGATGGATAAAATATTCTGGTTGGTATCCAAACTTTAGACAGCCCCAGTTATTTAGAAATGGAAAAATGAAATACTCTCAAGATCAAGTTCATGAGGGTTTCATAAGTCTTAGTGACAAAAAAATTGGTGTTATAAAAAACAGCATTTGGCAGATTCCATTTAAAAATATTGAAGAGTTAATATCTAAAACAAATCGATACTCAACCCTTGGTGTCCAAAAATTGATACTTAAAAGACAAAAAAGTAGTTTCTTTATTGCGTTTATTCATGGTATCTGGTCTTTCTTAAAGCATTATATTTTTAAACTTGGTTTTTTAGATGGTGGTCCAGGCTTTGTTATAGCTGTGGGAAATTTTGAAGGAACTTTTTATAGGTATATAAAGTTATTAGAATTAAATGAAAAGTGGAAGCCTCCCCATCATTCATCATCAATAGATAAAAAATAATGATTTTTCCAATAATTTTATCTGGAGGAAGTGGCACAAGATTATGGCCTCTTTCTCGTAGCGAGCATCCGAAGCAATTTATCAAATTGATAAATGATGAAACCCTTTTTCAAAATACTATTAAACGACTTCCACTAGAAGCTGAGAATCCACTTATTATTTGTAATGAAAATCATAGATTTATTGTTGCCGAGCAACTAAGACAGATTGATAAAAAAAATAATGGAATTATTTTAGAGCCAGTAGGTAAAAATACTGCACCTGCTGTCGCACTAGCTGCCCTACGCCTAAAAGATGACTTCAATGATCCCATTCTACTTGTTCTCTCTGCAGACCATGTCATTCAAAATATTGAAGCCTTTCACAACTCAATTTCTAGGTCAGTAAGTCTTGCAAAAAATGGCAAACTTGTTACATTTGGTATCACACCAACATCAGCTGAAACAGGATATGGTTATATAGAAACCCAAAATACTAAAAAATCTCAATACTATGACATCAAATCATTCATAGAAAAACCAAAAAAAACTTTAGCAGATAAATATGTTAAATCAGATAACTATTTTTGGAATAGTGGGATGTTTATGTTTAAAGCCTCCACCTTCCTTAAAGAAATTAATGAATATGCCCCAGAAATTCTCATTGCTTGTAAAAAATCTTTACAATTTGACAATAAAGATGCTGACTTTATTCGTTTGAATGAACTTGAATTCACAAAGTGCCCTTCTAAATCTATTGACTATGCAGTAATGGAGCATACAAAAGATGGAGTTGTGGTCCCTATAAATGTAGGTTGGAGTGATATTGGATCGTGGTCAATGCTTCATAATGTTAAAAACAAAGACACAAATAATAATGTTATTGAAGGAAATGTCATTCTAAAAAACGTTGATAATTCCTTTATCTATAGCTCTAGTCGACTTACTTCAGTTATTGGATTATCAAATATTATTGTAATTGATACACAGGATGCCCTTCTAGTTGTTGATAGAAACTCTGACCAAAAAATAAAAAGTATTGTGGAAAAGTTAAAAAATGATAATAGGAAAGAATCAGATATTCACCGAAAAGTATTTAGGCCCTGGGGGTATTATGACTCAATTGATTCAGGTGAAGGATTTCAAGTAAAACGAATTTTGGTAAATCCTATGTCAAAGCTTTCTCTACAAAAACATAAATTTCGCTCCGAACACTGGGTTGTTATTTCTGGAACTGCAATGATTACTTGTGGAACTGAGGTATTTGAGTTAAATGAAAATCAATCTACATATATCCCACAAGGGGTTATTCACAGACTTGAAAACCACAATAGTACTCCTTTAGAAATTATTGAAATACAATCTGGAAGCTACTTAGGTGAAGATGATATTATTCGCGTTCAGGATGACTATCAGAGAAATTAGAAGCTTCTTGGCACTTTAATATTATATTTTCAATTGAGATATTATTAACATTCACTTTATCAAAAAGAGAAAAATAATTATTTGCAGGTGTTAATTGCATATCATCATCTAACTTGGCAAGCAATTTGACAGCTATTGCATCAACTGCATTTGCAGCATGCATAAGTCCTCCATCACAACAAACTATAAATTTAGCTTTACTAACTACTTCAGCTGTTTGATTAAAACTTAATTTTGCTACTAGATTAAATACATGCTCACTAGAAATACTTTCAATTATAAGCCTAGCATCATCTACTCCATTATTAGACCCAATTAGAATTATTTTTCTTTTTCTATACAGTTTGATTAATTTTTCAATAACTTGAGTCCAATTATTGAAAGTTCTAAAACTCCATTCTCCTCCAATAACAATTGCAATAAATTCCTTTGGTAACTTTAAACTATTAATTGAAATCTTATCACTTTTAGATATAAAAATTGATGGTTTGGCCATATCATTTATCTCACTTTTATTAATAACACTTCCTAATAAATTATTCATCTGATGAAAACTAAAAAGAACTCTATTAACTTCAGGCCCATTATAATAACCAAACATTCCAACAAAAGGCGTCAAAGGGGCTATTTTCTCCTTAAATTTGACACTTCTTGTACTGAAAGAATCAATAATTACTAAATCATATTTTTTTTGTTTTATTTGATTAATCTCGCTAAAAACTGAATTAATATATGCATCATATCTATATAGAATTGCATTTTTTTTATCTGTATACAAATCGATTTTTCTATCTTGAAGCATAATTCTGCTAGATAAATCCATCAGACTATCTCCCAAACTAGGGGCAGATAGATTAATCCACAGTATATTTTGATGAAGGGGCAAAATATTATCAATCTCTAAATGATTTTGACGTTTAAATGATAAATATAATTTGCGCTTAATAAATTTTATTTTTGAAATCAGAGCGAAGTTTGCCTTAAGAAAGGCGTCTGTTGAATTTGGTATTTCATAGTTAAATGGAAAGTTATACGTCCTTTTAAATTCTTTCACTTTTGTACCATTTACTAATTTCATCAAAGATTAGTTTAGGACTAATATTATCTAAACAATCACTATTACCAAAATTATTATCACAGCCAGCCATTCCACATGCTACACAATGCATATCCGCTTGAAAAATTGTAACGTTGTCATATGTTTGAAGGGGTTGATTGAAGATTGCAGAGCTTCTTAGCTCATTAGACCAAGGTGACCACATTCTGAGATTAGTAGGCCCAAATATAGCAAAAATTCTTTTACTTTGTGAAGCCGCAATATGCATATTTAGAGTATCCATTCCAATATAACATTGAGACATATTACTTAAAGCAACATACTCTTCAATTGAAGTTTGACCGATTAGATTTATAAGATTATCGAGCACAGGTAATGAATTTTTTATTTCTCTATCAATTTCACTGTCCCCCCCTGTAACAATAACTGTAATATTCAATTTGCTTAGTAAAAATATTAATTCATTTCTTAGATTTTCTGGATAAACTTTGTATCGATATTGTGACGATGGATGAAAAATAACAAACTCATTACTAACATTTATATCTATTTTTCTTTTAATTCTATTAATTAGATTAATTGAAATTTTTGGAGCTGATTGAATATTATTATGTTTTATTTTTAATAAATTTAATGGCTGTAAGTTATTTAAAAGTATGTGTTTATTTGTATCAAAAAAGTAGTGGTGATTTAATAAAAATTTTTTCCACCAGGATTTTTTATTATCCTTTTCAACTGCACTTATTGACCTCTTGGAAGCCAGTAATGCATAAATAACACTTCGATCACTTGCAGTTAGATTAATACTAAGGTCATACTTTCTATAAATATTTTTTATTATATCTTGCTCTTGCACCCACCTTCTATCATGTTTTTTTTGATAAGAGAATATATGGATGAAATTTATATGAGGTAATAAATTTGCAATTGAAAGAGTGTCATCGTTAACAAGAAGATCAATTTCAGGAGAACGGTAATAGTCAAATAAAGCTTTAATGAGTGACAAACTTAAGTAAACATCGCCATTTGAGCGTTGGATAATTATTAGTATTTTTTTAGGATTCTTCAAAATTTTTATACAAAAAAGAACTAAAAAAAACAAAAATTAAAGTAGTAAAGTGGCCTAGTAAATAAGAATCGCTCCACATAATTACTAAAAAAACTATTGGTAAAGTGATGCCCAGATCTCTTCTAAACTTATCTGGAATCATGCGTGATAGTTTTATCTGATAATAAAAAATTGATAACATACTTATCAGACCAATAATGCCTAGCTCCATTGTAATTAAGGTGTACATATTATGTGGATTAGTTGTATTTGGCATTAATGGTGTATTAATTTGATTAATTTTTTTGTACTCACTAGGAAAATCTCCAGTGCCAATTCCAATAATTGGATTTTTCTTAATTACTTCAAATGAATTCAACGCATAAGTGAATCTATAACCGATTGAGGTTACTCCGTTACTAGTGTATGAAAGAGATTCATTTACAGTTTGATCTACTCTTTTTTTGAACATATCACTAGTTTGATAGACTGTAAAGAATATCGAAGGCATCAATATTAATATTACTAATAATGATTTAATTCTTTTTTGATCAAAAATCTGAAAAATAAGTATTGATAGAATTATAAAAAAAGCAACTTGTCCTGCACGTCCTCCAGTTATAAACATATTGATTGTCATACTTATTGAAAAAAAACCATAGAAAGCAAATACTAAATTTGTTAATTTTTTATTGAATATTAATTTATGAAGTACCAAATATATTGCTAGAGCTAGTATTGGATTATATGAAATATGGCTCATAAATGGAGTAGGATTTTCAATAGTTGCATTTTTAAATGGCGCAATTATCTCAAACCACACTAGATAAGAACAAATCTCAGTTAATGCAATTGCTATTAAGAATGCTGAAATATAGTACCTAATTTTATCTTTTCTCATGATATTAAAAAGTATTGGGAAAAGACCGATGAAATACCACATCTTATGAAGCATATGAAAACCCCATTTAAAATCTTCTGTCCATATCAAACCTATCATATGTAAGGTATAAAATAAAATTGATGCAACAATTAGCTTATTACTGGTTATTTGTTTGAATTTAGCACTATAATTTCCACTCAAAAGCCATAATACACAAACTATTACAATAATTGTATTAGCTCCAGCAACAGTTAAGGGTATCAAAAATGCCAGAGTTATTACTAAATATTGATATGTTTTCTCTAAATCAAATCTGTCCAGCATTATAATCCTTTAGAATGTTAATAATTTATTACGAGTGATTATACTCACCTATATTTATGACTATAAAAACTATTTTTCTTGATCGAGATGGTGTTATAAACAAAGAAAAAAACTATTTATATAAAAAAGATGATTTTGATTTTATTGATGGAGTTTTTGATGCGTGCCAATATTTATCTAAACTGAATTACAAAATTATTATTATTACAAATCAGTCTGGTATCGGCAGAGGATACTATACTAAGTCAGACTTTCAAAATATCAATGACTGGATGATTGAACAATTCAGGTCAAATAAAATAAATATTCTTGATACTTTCTATTGTCCTCACTCACCTGAAGATAATTGTCAATGCAGGAAACCTAAACCTGGAATGCTTTTTCAGGCTCAAAAAAAATACACTATTGATATGGGTAACTCATGGCTGATAGGTGATAAAGAGGATGATATCATTGCCGCTAATAGATCAGGTGTTTTTAATACAATTTTAGTTAGAAGTGGTCACAAAACCGATGAATCAAAATCACAAGCAAAATATATTCTTAATTCCATCAGTGAATCAATAAAAATTATTTCTAGCTAAAAATTTTAAAAAAATCATAATAATAAGCTTTTTGCAATATGAGAAATATCCTTCGCATCAATATTCCTTATTGAATAATCTGTCTTATCTATCTTATAAGTATTTACTTTTGAATTAGACTCTATTATCTTATTAATTTTTGTAAGGTAGGTATTTCTATACCCAGGGGTTGGGCCAAATAGAGTGATAGATGGTATATTAAGGCCCCAAGCAATATGGGTTGGGCCAGTATCAGGACCTATGACCAGATCCACTCGACTGACAAGAGATATTAGTGAACTCAAAGTCATCCTATTACAAATACTTACATCAGGCGACAAACTTTTAATTTTTTCTGCGATTTTTTTTTCTTCTAAATCTCCCCAAATAACTAAATAATTAGCATCTAATAAATTTACTAATTTAGAAAAATTAGCAGCAGGGTAACGTTTTGAAATATGAGATGCTCCTGGAATTAGAATAACATTTTTTTTTATCTTTGATAAAACAGATGTTTCATATTGTTTGTCAAAAAATAAAAAAGGTTGCTTGTGATTTATTTCTTCTTTATTGATGGGTAATTCAAAAGCAAATTTTATTAGTTCAAAATTACGCTCGATAATATTTTCAGCATAACCATAATTAAAAGTTTTATTATAAAAAATTGAGGCTAAGCCCTCTCTTAAAGAGGTTTTATCAAAACCTAATATTAATTTTGATGGAATAATACGCGAAATTATTGCCGACTTAAGCAATCCTTGCATGTCAATAACTAAGTCATAAGTAGGCAACTTATTAATTTTTTTAAATTCTCTAATGAGTACTAATATTGATTTTTCCTCTTTAGCTTGCTTCAAGCATATAGAATGGACTTTATTAATGTCTGGATGAAATTCTAATAAATCTTTATACCTGTCCTCCACAATCCAATCAATTGAAATTTCTTGATTAATTTTCTTTACAAACTGCAAAACAACCATTGCGTGAACAATGTCGCCAAGTGCCGAAAGTTTTACTATAGCTATTTTCATTGAAACTATTTTACAACGGCATTAGGTTTAAAGCGCTAGATATTAAATTAAGCTTTTAATGATATAATTTCTTAAGTTTGAATAACCCTTAAAATTGATACAAATGGATTCTCAAAATAAAGAAGTAAGACCAACTAACTTTATACGCAATATTATTAATGATGATCTTTCATCTGGAAAACATACACTTATTAAAACACGCTTTCCACCTGAGCCTAATGGGTATCTTCATATTGGACATGCAAAATCTATTTGTCTTAATTTTGGAACAGCAGGAGATTATGATGGATTTTGTAATCTAAGATTTGATGATACCAACCCAATAAAAGAAGATATTGAATATGTTAATTCTATTCAAAAAGATATTGAATGGTTAGGATTTAGTTGGGATGGTGAAATTAAATTTAGTTCAAACTACTTTGATGAATTTTATAAATGTGCTGAAGAATTAATATCCAAAGGTTTGGCGTATGTATGCTTTTTAAATAGTGATGAAAATCGTAAATACCGTGGAACTCTGAAAAGTCCTGGTAAAAATAGTCCATATCGTGACACAAGTATTGCCACAAATTTATCACTTTTTAAGAAAATGAAATTAGGTGAATATAGAGAAAGTGAATGTGTACTTAGAGCCAAAATTGATATGTCTTCAAACTTTATGTGTATGCGTGACCCAGCTCTTTATCGTATTCGATTTCAAACGCACCATCAAACAAATGATGATTGGTGTATTTATCCAATGTATGACTTTGCCCATTGTATTGGTGACGCTATTGAAGGAATTACCCACTCTATATGCACTCTAGAGTTTCAAGACAACCGAAGAATTTATGATTGGATTCTTGAAAATATAGATCAGTTTAATACTCCAAATCGCCCTCATCAATATGAATTTTCACGTCTAAATCTTGAGTATGCAACAACATCTAAAAGAAAATTGAAACTGTTGGTTGATAATAATTATGTCTCTGGCTGGAATGATCCAAGAATGCCTACTATTTCAGGACTTCGAAGGAGAGGATATACTGCTGCTTCGATAAGAGATTTTTGTGAA
>Ga0115000_10000471_pt1 | contig 37601 bp, 32 predicted proteins | sample ArcticOcean_MG_C_6_FD_89690 | JGI IMG/M metagenome (GOLD analysis project Ga0115000, IMG submission 89690) | Marine microbial communities from western Arctic Ocean - ArcticOcean_MG_CB8_128 | ecosystem: Environmental > Aquatic > Marine > Oceanic | place: Arctic Ocean: Canada Basin | collected...
ACTCACTCTGATTCTCTGCACCGGTAACTCCTGCCGCAGCCACATGGCAGAGGGTATACTTCGGGAAGTTGCAGGGAATGTGCTAAATGTGCAGAGCGCCGGTTCAGATCCAACCGGCTCTGTTCATCCACTCGCCATCCTCACCCTCGGCAAGATTGGTATCGATATTTCCAGCCACACTTCAAAGCACATGAACGAATTTCTTTCGAGTAACGTCGAGACGGTAATCACCGTTTGCGACAATGCCGATCGAGCCTGCCCCTCCTTCCCCGGCCAGTCGTGCCGGCATCACTGGCCATTCCCCGACCCGGCCAAGGTCAAAGGCACAGAGGAGGAAATTCGGAATGCCTTCGAGCAGGTGCGCGACGAAATACAGCGCGTTTTCACCGATTACGGACTCAGCAGAATAAACGGCATTCAAGGACTACCGTCTTGACTCTCTTTCGATGTTTGGATTGCAGTGAAACGCCCTTTGCTTGTGACAATTTGCTTAGGAGAAACAAGGTCAAGCTGGCTGCTTCCCCGCGTCTTATCTAGCTCCACCCCTGCATAATAAAGCGCCGCCGCAACTACGGTCGAACAGGTATAACCGCCACCAATATCTGCCTTTGTTCTGGGTTTAAGGTTAGCATTCCCAAACCCTAATGAACTTAAGTCACCGTAAGACGCTCCTCCTTTCTCTTGAACAATGCTTATCCTTACAAATTCCAACAACCGATCTATATTAACGCGGCCCCAACCTTTCATTCGGTAAGCATCCCAATCACGACTTCCTAAATCATGAAGTTGACGCTTGATGTTCACTCCTTCAATTCCATTACAGGTAAACAATACCAATTTATCTTCTCCGCTCGGTTCACGCATCACCAAATCTAAATGTCCATATTTTAAGAATGTGTACCCAGCAGCATATTTTTGCCACTTTAGGAACAAATCCATACCCGCCTCTACTTTCCCTAAACGTGCTGCAATAAGGTCTCCTTCTCGCAAGAGGGCAGTCTTCTTCCGCAAACCCTCTTCACCAGTTCTTCGTCGGTATTCCGCGACAAGTCCGAACTCCATTCGATCCTCAGCTTCAGCCAAACGTGACGGCCTTGGCAAGAACGCTCGTTCAACCCATGCTGGCTTCTGTATAATCGCTGAGTCATTGATCAGGCAGCCACTGGTACAAATTAAACATATTGCACCCACACAAATGACAGTCAAATCCCGCATAATCTCCTAGCCCAAACGGCCACTTAAGGATCGACTTGAGTAAATGCCAACACAACACTTTGCCGTATGTCGGACACTTCGTGTAATGTGCTTTTGGTCGTGGGTAGCCTCCATGATGACTCCATCACCAGGGTTGTTATTAATCACCTCGCAAACAACTTGTCGACAGATGGATGCGAAGTCAATACACTCGATTTCATTGAAGATCCCTTGCCTCTCTTTAACCCAGACACTGTCTGGGAGCAGGACTACTACCTTTTGTTGAAGGAAAGAGTCGTCGAGGCGGATGTCATCGTGCTAGGCACACCAGATTACCACGGAAGCATCAGCAGCACGCTCAAAAACTTCCTCGACCACTTCTGGAAGGAGTTCACCGGCAAACTCTTCGCAACTATCGTTGCCTCCCACGAAAAGGGCCTCACCGTTCACGATCAGCTTCGCACAGTTGCCCGCCAGTGCTACGCTTGGTCGATGCCTTACGGCGTATCCTTTATGGAAAAAGTTGACGTCAAGAACGACCAAGTCGCCTCCGACGAACTACGCAACCGTCTCGAGATACTGCAGCACGACATCCAGGTTTACGGCCGCCTGCTCGCCAACCAGCGCGCCGCCGACCTCGCAGGTACCGCCCCCGGTTTCCTCGCCCAACTGCGGAATTAGCCAATCACTCAATCCGCTCGCCCCACTCCTTTTCCTTAAATCCGACAAGGCCCCGATCCCCGAAGATAACGAAGGGGCGTTTAATAAGGTTGCCGTTTTTTGAGAGAAGATCGATGGCGTCTTTTTTGCTCATATTGGGGAGCTTTTCTTTCAAGTTTAGATCTTTGTAGTCACCGCCCGAGGTGTTGAAAAGTTTTCGGATGTTACCGTCGTGGTTGGCGAGCATGGTTTTCAACTCGGCCTTAGTCGGCGGTTGTTCCCGGATCGGGATCAGTTCGTATCCCACCCCCTTCTCATCCAGATGTTTTATGGCCTTCCGGCAGGTGTCACAGTTTTTGTAGGCGTAAAACTTGAGTTTCACTTTTAGTTGATTGAAATGAAAAAGGCGGCCTCATGGGCCGCCTCTTCAAAATGGTGAAGCTGTTTATTGCGACAGTTTTGCGTGTACGGAGCAGGTTCCGTCTGTCCCGACCGGGGCGATGGAATATGACCCGCCACCTGGGCAGGTTGGCATACCGTCCTTGAAGTAAGCCCCCAACTGGCTCTCGCTCGGTGTGTCGCCGTCAGCCCGTTTTTCCTGTGTGGCCCACATTTCCTTGCTGCCATCGATTTGCTTCAACTGGGCGTGGCAGGCTGTCTTCTGTGCGTCTTTGCGCATCTTGCTGAAGTTGGGCACAGCCACGGCGATTAGCAGGCCGATGATGGCCACTACGATCATGATTTCCACCAGCGTGAATCCGCCGGCCCGCATTTGTTTAATCTTCATTTTATTCAAAGCTCTCATCCTGTCTCGTCAGCGCGGTTGGTACCAAAACCACGCTGGTTGTCAACCAAGTATTGAACTCCAGCATGCTCCTAAAGTTGCAGCAACTGTCAAAGCGTTTGGATGTCAATCAGGCCTCTTGGCCAAACTGTAACAGCGGATTTCGCGGTCGTTACGCAGGTAAACGCTTCGATTCGCAAAAGCAGGATGAGACCAGACGAGCGTCCGACCGCCAACCTTGTGTGTGGGCTCAATCAGCTTGGCTCGGCTGATTTCCTGATATCCAGCCGGACTCAGACGAGCAATGATCAACTCGCCATAGTCGTTTGCCAAAAAGTACCGGTTACCTTGCCTAACCGTGAAAACGTTGGCCCAACTGACCGGTCGTCCGCCTTCCGCAGGTGAGAATGTCGACCACAACTTTTCGCCATCAACCAAGCGTGCGCAAGAATATTTCCCGTTTGGCCCGCAGGCGTAAATTTGACCATCATGGATGAAGGCTGTGTTGTGCACCCCAGCTATACCGCGCCGGGTGTTGCCTTTCCAGAGCAACTTGGCCGTTCCACCATCTTCAGCCACTTCAACACAAGCAGAGACGCGGTTGTACCCCATAACGTAAACCCGGTTACCCTCCACTACCGGCTGACCAATCGACATGGCGTAGGTCGGCTTGATCTGCACCGACCAGTAAACCGTGCCGTCTTCGGGGTTGAGGGACTCCAGCGCATCACTGTGCCAAACCAGCAGTTGCTCCTTCCCTCCAATGAGCCTGACGATCGGCGGACAGTATCCGGGTTGTCCCGCGCTCAACGCTCGCCATAATTCCCTACCCGTCATCTTGTCAAAGGCAACGCAAGTAGTTCCTTCTCCCCCAACGATGCAGATCAAGCGCTCCCCGTGCACAAGCGGATGGGCTGCTGTGCCCCATTCCGGAATCTCCAACCCGTAATCCTTCTTGAAATCACGACTCCAATGCACCACACCGGTCTTCGAATTAAGACAAAACAAGTTTCCCTCCGCACCCAGCGCATACACGCGTGCGCCGTCCACGGTGGGAGTCGCCCGGGGGCCTATCGCATAGGCCGCCACAGTCGTGTACGGACAGTCCCACTCGTGTGACCAGAGCAGTTTCCCATCGGATTCGTTCAGGCAAACTAGGCGCTCCCTGCCAGGCAGGAGCTTGCGGACAAAGTTAATGTTGCGCGGCGGCGTGTCTTCATGCAGCAATCTGGCCTTGTCCGGATTCACCTCCGCAGCCAGGCGGTCCATCACGAACACCTGCCCTTGCGCGACGGCCGGACCGGAATACCCAGCGCCCAGTTTACTTTCCCAGCGAAGCTTGGGGCCTCCTTCAGGAAAACGTTCAATGATCCCCTCCTCGCGCCACTCCGCATCGCGGTTTGCGCCCAGCCACTGCGGCCAATCTTCAGCTTGGGCAAGCGATGAAAAGGCAAGCCAAGCCAGTACGAGCCTCATGAAAGCGGATTGTAAGGAGGATGACATCGACACATTAAAGGGTCGCCAAGAGGTGCTTGTCAAACCACTCCCCGACCGTCTGCACTTCCGCAGGTTCCGCCTTCCATCCATGATCCTTGCCGGGCATAACGAGCAGTCTCGCCTCGACGCCGGCCGCCTTGAACTTGGGCATAATCCGGTGCGCCTGCTGAATCGGCACCAGTTTGTCGGCGTCGCCGTGGATGATCAACGTGGGTGCATCCCCCTGCGAGACGTGGGTAACGGGGGCGACTTCGCGGAACTTCACCCTCTTTTCAGCCTCGTCGGTAACACTCCCAAACCAATTCTGATCGCTATCGTAATGGTGGAAATCGAGCGCTGCTAAACACGGATTCTTTCCGTTTAAAATTTCACGGATGTACTTGTCGAAGTGTTGCCCAGACTTCCCGTAGTTCAGGAAATCTGTTGGCGGAAAATAAGCCACAACAGCCTGTACTCTGCTCGGTTGCTTTTCGATCGGATCATTCGCTTTAGGGTCGCCTCACAGTCCGTCGGTTCCCTGCATCAATGACAAATGCCCTCCTGCCGATCCACCGAATATTCCAATCCACCCCGGGTCAATGCCGTAGTCCTTTACATTGTGGCGGATAAAACGTACCGCTCGATGCATGTCTTCGCGGATTTCCGGGATTGTGTATTTTGGTTGACTCCCGTGAACCACAGCGAACAGTGTTTATCCCGGCTTGATGAGTCCCACCCAATTCAAACGATTGGCCATCCCGTCAATTTTATTTTGCGCGCTGAACCATCCGCCGCTGACGACAAACACGATTCCGCAATTATATTGCGCTTGGCCAAGGGTTGAAAAACGTCGAGCGTCAGGGCCAAGCAGAGCTTCCGCTCGTAAATGATTTCCTTCTCCCGCTTAAAAAGGCTCTCGTCTGCAAATCCAATCGAAGAGCGGGCAAAAACGAGGACGACAATCAGCAATGGAAACGTACACTTCATAGAAAGAAGAAACTGATACCGCATGCCCGCAAACAATTGCAAGTTTGTAACAAAACGCAGCAAATAAAAAGGCCCAGCGACGAATCGGCGGAGTCGTCACTGGGCCGGGAGGAACTGAGGATAAACCTCACTCAGAGTTCGGAGAACTTTGCGGGAGCAGGTTTGAGTGTCAACAAAAAAACGAAATAAAACACCAATAACGCAGCAAGCCAGCAAGCGTTAACGTTATAGTTCAATATATAAAACCGATCCTTGCTTTCAAAACGCTCTGTGAAAGTAATTGATGGTATTCACTGTGCTCTCACATTTTCTCTGTGGTAATTCATGCTGATAGGACGTTTCTTCCTCCTGAATTTCTGGTTCGTCAGTCTTAATCTTCTTGTGCAATTCAGTTTCCGGCTTAACGCCGGTATGTCCTTTTCAATCGATGACGCAATTCTGTCGAACAGTCCCATTGTTTAGCACGGTCAGCAACTTGAGGTCGATGCCGACCAGTTGTCTTGTAAAATGGAAACTGCCTCACCGGTTTTACCCGGCCTGTCAGGATCAAAAAAGAAGAACGCGAGGTCGGCGCTCACGGCGTATTTCCAGAAGTAGGAGCTACTGGCGGAGTCTATCATACCCGGACTGTTGGGCAATGTCAGTTGCCGGAGGTTTTATGACCGATAAACCTTGAACTGGAGCTTGGCGCGGAACTTCGGGCCGAGGTTGGCCAAGTCATGATCAACCAGCTAGGGGTTCGACACCAGCGTCTGCCCATCGAGCGTTTCCGCTTCCTCCCCGTAGATCTCCGGATCCTGGCTCTGGTATGGGAGGATGGTCCATTCAGACCTCGAGAGTCAGACAGTCCCAAGTTAATCTAGGATACTAAGAAAGAATCTGAACCTACTAGACCTCGATGAAACTCTTGAATTTGTACCCGGCGACCTTGAATAAAAGATTTACCGGATTTGGATCTGCCGGCATGGCGGCAGTCTATTTCGGAAAGCTGAAAACAGATTGGCCGGTCGCTTGTTTAAAAACGGGATGGCGAGCCGGTCGCTATTCCGTGCTGCTATCCTGAGGGGTTGGATTGGGCTGGCACAGCGCTTTTGCATCTAGCAACAGGGAGAAAACCTCGTGAAGGCGGCTTGGAATCTGGATATCCCCATCCAGATGCTCGTACTTATCCATCAGAAATTGACGCGGATGTGTCGGGAGGTCGTAGAGATCGACCAATCGCATGCCCCAAGTTTCGAAATAGGGAACATCGATTGATTCGAAAGAAATCAGTTCGACCTCACGGTGGCGGGAATCTTGATAAATTTTGCCGTAGAGTCGGTTCACCGCTTTCGAGTCACCTTCAAGGACTTGGAGGAACCGGTCTCCAGAGAGCAAAAGAAGCCCGGTGATTTTATCGCGAAGATTGTTCTTGGAGGATCTCTTCACGAGCGCCTTGATAGCGTCGTTGGAGACGATCTCCTTAGATGAGATGCTTGAATAAATTAACCGGCAGCGACTCACAGGGAGGATGCTTAAACGATCTTATCGCAATAGGCGAGAAGGGATTTTAGCCGAAAATTCATTCTTTTAGAAGGGGTCGAGGAAGAGAGGGCGCTCGGTTAAGGGATCAGCGTGAACCCGTCATGCTGGATTACTGAATATCGGCCCGGTGATGTCGTAGATGAACGAAGATTTTGCCCAAGAAACAGAACCATTGGCGACCTCGGCACTTCCTTGTCGCTGACAGGCAGATTGAAATGCTAGTGACTGGCCAGCAACGACAACGTTTTGGCGTAGATCTCCCGGAAGTTACGTTCAAGTTTTAAAAGATCATCCATTGCGAGTGCCAAGCCAATAGGTTATGGCCTTATAATCGTTGCACTACCACTCACAAAGAAAAATGAACTGGACGAGCAGCTAAATGAGATTCACATCGGCTCGGGTTGACGCTAGGCTGCACGGCCATGAGTCTGAAGGAGGAAATGACCGACTTGGCTAAGGACGCCCGCTCGGCCTCTCGCCGCCTGTCCAGCCTGTCCAGCGACGACAAAAACAAATGTCTTCTCGCTATGGCCGATGCCATCGAAGCCAACATGCCGGCGGTCCAGAAGGAGAATGCCCGGGACATGGCAGCCGGCGCGGAAATGGGATTGCCCAAGCCGATGCTAGATCGTCTACTGCTGGACGAAGGGCGCATCTTCGGCATGGCCGCCGGCCTCCGCGAAGTCGCCGTATTACCCGACCCGGTCGGGCGAGTGATCGAGGAGCGCTCACGGCCCAGCGGCCTGAAACTCACCAAGGTCGCTTCACCGATCGGCGTGATCGTCATCATTTACGAGTCACGCCCCAACGTCACCGCCGACGCGGCAGGCCTCTGTTTCAAGTCCGGCAACGCAACGATTCTTCGCGGCGGCAAGGAGGCTATTCACTCGAACCAAATTATTGCAAAGATCATGGTCGAGGCAGCGGCCGGAGCTTTGCCTGCTTTCCCTGCGAACGCTATACAGGTCGTGCCGACGACCGATCGCGGTGCCATTCCAGAGCTGCTTTCGCTGACGCGCTTCGTTGACCTCTGCATTCCCCGCGGCGGCGAGAGTCTCATTCGTGCCGTAACCGAGTGCTCGCACGTGCCAGTCATCAAGCATTACAAGGGCGTTTGCCACGTTTATATTGACGCCGACGCCGACGCCGCGATGGCGGAGGAAATCGTCTTGAACTCAAAAGCACACCGGCCCGGGGTTTGCAACGCCGCCGAGACGCTGCTGGTTGACAAGTCCGTCGCCACCGACGTGCTGCCCCGCTTGTGCAAGCGCCTAGCCAAGGCCAACGTCGAGTTGCGCGTCGACAAACCGACACAAGCCTTGCTCGACGGCACTGGCATCGAGGTCACCCCGGCCTCCGCCGACGATTGGGACGAGGAATACCTCGACCTCGTGCTGGCGGTGAAAATCGTGGATGGCATCGGCGAGGCGATCGAGCACATCAGCACGCACGGCTCGGGCCATACGGAAACGATCGTCACCGGCGACCCGGCGGCGGCCAAACGTTTCCAGACCGAGGTGGATTCCTCGACGGTTTTCTGGAACGCCTCGACCCGCTTCAGTGACGGCATGGAATTCGGGATGGGCGCGGAGATCGGCATTAGTACCGACAAAATCGGCGCGCGCGGCCCGATGGGCTTGGAGGAGTTGACCAGTTACAAATGGCTTGGAGTCGCAGACGGTTTGATTCGTAAATGACAGTCTGTTTGCTAATTAATAAATGCGTTAACATGCTTCGAGAAGTTGGCATCAAGTCGCCACTGGCTGATGTCGAGTGGCTGGCTTCTGACATTTTCAAGTGCCGCCGATCGGAACTCGCCCTTTATGCGCACAAGATGCCGACTCACGAGCAGGTCGATCGAATGCTGAAAAACATCAAGCGCCGCCTGGATCGCGAACCATTGCAGCATATTCTCGGCATCGGCGATTTTTACGGCTACGAGTTCCGGGTTAGCTCCGACGTGCTGATCCCCCGCCCGGAGACCGAGACGTTGGCGGAGTTGGCCCTGGGTTTTCTGCAACCACTCACCTCCCAGATCGTCTTCGATCTTGGTACCGGCAGCGGGTGCATTGCCATCACGCTGGCTAAGCGATGTCCCGGCCTGAAAGTCATCGCCTCTGATGTGTCCGAGTCGGCGCTCAACCTGGCCAAACTAAATGCCGAGACGTTCAATGCAATCGAGCAGGTAGAGTTCCGCGAGGCCGACGGCTTAGCCGCCTTGGTCGAGGGTGAACAAGTCGACTTGATCGTCTCGAACCCTCCGTATATTCCGTCCGGTGACATCAGCAGCCTGCAACCCGAGGTTCGGTACTACGACCCGCACCTCGCGCTGGACGGCGGCGAGGATGGCCTGCAGTTTTACAGGCTGCTCGCTGCCGAGGGGCAATCCCGCTTGAAGCCCGGCGGCAAACTGATGGCGGAGTTCGGTGACGGGCAGGAATCGGCCATCGAGGGCTTGTTTGCCCAAGCCGCCTGGCCAAACGTGGAAACCACCAATGATCTGACTGGCAAGCCCCGAATCGTGATTGCCTCCGCAGGGCAATAGCGCAACACTGCCCGCCGACAAACGCTCATGGATTGCCTGGTAATCAATGGAGGGACGCCGCTCAAGGGCGAAGTCAAAATCAGCGGCGCAAAAAACGCCGCCCTGCCGCTGATGGCGGCGACGTTGTTGACGAGTGATGAGTGCGTTTTGCGCAATCTGCCCAACCTCAGCGACGTTCAGTTCATGGCGCGGATCTTGAAATCGCTCGGCGCATCGGTCGAGATGAACCGGGGAACGATCCGTGTCAGGGCAAGAAAAATAGATGGTTTCGGTGACTACGACTTGATCCGAAAAATGCGCGGCTCGATCTGTATTCTTGGGCCGCTCATGGGACGCCTCAACGAGGCCAAGGTGTCGATGCCTGGAGGCTGTGTCATCGGCGCGCGCCCGATCGATCTGCATCTCAAAGGCATGCGCGACTTAGGCGCAAAAGTCCGCGTCGAGGCCGGTTACGTGCACGCCAAGGCCAAGAGGCTGATAGGCGGCGAGAGCTTCCTCGGCGGCCGTTGCGGCCCCACGGTTCTTGGCACGGCCAACATGCTGATGGCCGCGAGCCTGGCCAAGGGAAAAACACTCATTCACAGCGCCGCCTGCGAGCCGGAGATCGAGGACTTGGCCAAGTTCCTCAACGCGATGGGTGCAAAAATATTCGGCGCCGGCAGTCCGACAATCACTATCCAAGGCGTGCGACGACTCAGGGGAGCGGAGCACCGGGTGATCCCCGACCGGATCGAAGCGGCAACCTACGCCCTCGCCGGTGCAGTGACGAACGGCGACGTGACGCTGCGCAGTTGCCAGCCCAGCCACCTCAGCGCGGTCCTCGACAAAATGCGTGAGGCCGGCGTCAGAATCGAGTCCGGGCGCAACACCCTTCGCATTCGCCCCGCCAAACAGTTGCGCTCGGTGGACATCACCACCATGCCGCACGCCGGTTTCCCGACCGATGTGCAAGCACAAATGATGGTACTCATGCTCAAGTCGCCAGGGATCAGCATCATCACCGAGCGGATTTTTGAGTCGCGCTTCATGCACGTGAACGAGTTGGCGCGGATGGGTGCGGACATCTCGATCGAGGGGCCAAGCGCCATTGTCAAGGGCGGCCAACCGCTTAGCGGTGCGGATGTCATGGCGAGCGACCTCCGCGCCTCTGCAGCTTTGGTTTTGGCCGGTATGGCGGCCAAGGGCGTCACTCGTGTCAATCGCGTTTACCACATCGATCGAGGCTACGAAAATATCGACGGCAAACTCCGTGCGCTCGGCGCGAACATTTCGCGCGAGCCGGGCCAATGAGCGTCAAGCCCCCAATGCCAAACACCAAACAACCGCTCACCAGCGGCTTGACCCAGGCCGCTACCTCCGGCGTTCCCAGCTAAAACCTCTAGGCCACGCTGCCCAAGACTGAACGGAAGGCGAAAAACAGGGCGGAAATTATCTGCACGCAGGAACTGTTCGTCTCCCAATATTTTCGTCGGATCGAGAATCACGAAAACTCTGCCATGGCCGAGGCAATCAGCGACACATCGGAATAAACCATCGCCAATGCAGCCCAATAATAAACGGTCTTGCTCTGCGAGCTCCACTTGCCCAAAGTAGAAGTGACTCGCACACATTGGCCGTTCCTTCACGACCGGCGCATCGATGCGTACGAAGATTCAACCCGCAGATTGATCAATGAATGACACACCCGATGAAACAAAACCGCTCGCTTGGATAACCGGAGCCGGTGGGCTTATCGGCAGCCACAACGCACGCGCCGCTTCGGTGCATGCACTGGGCTGGCGGGTTCGTGCATTGATGCGTGACGACTTCGATTTGACGGACTTCCCGGAAGTTCAACGGCAATTCGAGGCCGACCTGCCGCAACTCGTAATTCACTGCGCCGCGATGAGTGACCCCACGGTTTGCGAGACGCAACTCGCTCAAACCCGGTTCGTAAACCGGGAGGCGACATTTTTCCTTTCTGGCTTGGCACAGGACATCCCAATGATCTTTTTTTCGACGGACCTAGTGTTCGACGGCAAACACGGGCACTACACGGAGGAAGACGAACCGTCGCCGCTGACGGTGTACTCCCGTACCAAGGCGGAGGCGGAAGCGTTGGTTCTCGCCAATCTGCTGCATAGCGTGGTGCGCACGTCGCTCACCGTCGGCAAATCTCCAAGCGGCGATCGCGGCGTTGAGGAACAACTCAGGCATCGCTGGGCCAAGGGCGACACCGTGAAGTTGTTCGCCGACGAGTATCGCAGCCCCATCCCGGCAGAAGTCACCGCCCTCGCAACCTGGGAACTCGCCTTGGCCAAGCGACCCGGCCTGTACCACTTGGCCGGCAGCCAGCGGATGTCTCGCCTCGAAATCGGCCGGGCCATCGCCAAGAGAAATCCAGAGTGGAATCCAAATATCGAGTCGTGCAGCCTGCGTGACTACGATGGCCCGCCAAGGGCAGCCGATACGTCACTCGATTGCAGCAAAGTCCAGCAACTTCTTTCGTTCCCGCTGACAGGGCTGTCCGAATGGCTTGGATTCAGCGCAACACAACCAGCATGAAGCCGTATCGCGGCCGCGTCGCCCCAACCCCCACCGGTCTGCTTCATCTTGGCCACGCGCAGACGTTTTGGATAGCCCACCAACGAGCACGCCAAGCCGACGGCAAACTGGTGTACCGGACGGAAGACCTCGACCCGCAACGGTGCAAAACTAAATTCGCGGATGCCGCTCTGGAAGATTTAAAATGGCTGGGCATTGACTGGGACGAAGGACCGGACTGCGGCGGCGAATACACGCCGTACATCCAAAGCCAACGGATCGAGCGTTACCGTGAACTCTTCGAAAAACTGAAAACTCTCGGCTTGGTTTACCCTTGTCGATGCTCACGCAAGGATGTGATGGAAGCCGTAACGGCACCGCACGAAACCGGCGAAGAGCCGCTTTACCCCGGAACTTGCCGCCCAGCTATTGGCCAAGCAGTCACTTTCGAAATAGACACTGTACCCCGAGTCAATTGGCGGTTTCGCGTGCCAAGCGCAGAGGCGGTTGCATTTGAAGACGTCCGCCTCGGGCAACAGTCATTCACCGCCAACAAGGACTTCGGCGACTTCGTTTTATGGAGGCACGACGATGTGCCCAGTTACCAGTTGGCCGTGGTGGCCGACGATCACGACATGCGCATCACCGAGGTTGTTCGCGGCGAGGATTTGCTCAAATGCACCGCCCGCCAACTGCTCGTTTACCATGCACTTGGCTGGGAAGCCCCGGTGTTCCATCATTGCCCCTTGGTCACCGATGAAGACGGCGAGCGCCTGGCCAAGCGCCACGACTCACTAAGTTTGAAAGCCATGCGCGAAGCCGGTCTCACACCGGAAATGATCCGGGCAAAATTCATTGAATATCGCTCTACACCCACAAGTCGTTGTTTGCTATCTGGCAAAAAATCAGGTTGCGAAAACGGGAGTTCCCAGTAGAATTTTAGTAACTGCGAACGCACAATCTTTTTAGGCCAAACGATGTAAAACAATGAAACAGTCTTCGACGATTTACGCATCGTTAGCGGCTGCGATGGCGATAATTGCCGCGCCGCAGGCCAAGTCGCTGCCCACTCCGTCGCAACGGTTTGGACACGAGGCAAATGGATATGTAGCGAGTTTCCGGAAGCACGTGATTCCACTGCTTGGTGTCCGGGGCTGTAACGGGAGGGAGTGTCACGGTTCCTTCTCCGGCAGGGGTGGTTTTCAACTCTCGCTCTTCGGCTACGAGTTCGACAAGGATCACGAAGAGATCGTTCGCGACGAGGACGAGATTCGAGTCAACCGCGACCAGCCAGAAAACAGCCTCATCCTCATGAAACCCACCATGCAGGAAAAGCACAAGGGCGAACTGCGATTTAAAAAAAACAGCTGGGAATACCGGCTTCTTTTGAGTTGGATATTGGATGGTGCAAAAAACGATTCAAAACTGACCCCGGAATTCGAGCGTCTCGAAATCGTCCCCCCTTCGTTGCGTTTCACCGAGTCCGGCCAATCACAGCGGCTTCAGGCGATCGTCCACTGGAAGGACGGTTCAATCGAGGACATCACCGAGTTGACTCGGTTTCGCAGCAACGATGAATCGATCGCCACTGTGAACGAGATCGGTGTTACCACCGCCACCGGTAGAGGTGACACACACATCATTGCCTTTTACGACAACGGCATTCAACCGGTTCCGGTTTACCTGCCCGTCTCCGACAAACTGGGCGACGCCTACCCCGAAGTTCACGCCACAAGTGAAGTGGATCAATTAATCCTGGCCAAGCTGAGAACGCTGGGGATCGTACCGTCCGAAAAATGCACCGATGACGAATTCCTGCGTCGAGTAAGTCTCGACCTCACCGGTTCGCTTCCGCTCCCGGATGAGATTCGATCCTTCGTCGCCAGCAAATCCTCCGTCAAGCGCTCGAAGAAAATCGATGAACTGCTCAAGCGGCCCGCTTATGCTGCGTGGTGGACTACCAAGCTTTGCGACTACACCGGAAACAACGCCCAGAATCTGAACGATCCCGTTTTCCGGAACGACATGGCTCGCCAGTGGTACGAGTGGATTTATCACCGCGTGAAAACCAATGTGCCATATGACCAAATTGCGGAGGGGTTGATCATGGCGACCAGCCGCCAAAAGGGCGAAAGTTTTCAACATTTTGCGACGGGAATGAGCCATTACTACAAAAAAGAGAATCCAGTTCCTTTTCACACCCGCGAGTCAATGCCTTTTTACTGGAGCCGCAGAAACGTCCGCAAACCGGAGGAAAAAGCACTCAGTTTCGCCCACGCCTTCCTTGGCGTCCGCATACAGTGTGCACAATGCCACAAGCACCCTTTCGACCAATGGACACAGCAGGATTTTAAAAAGTTCCAGGCTTTCTTCGCGCCCATCCAATACAAGGCGAATACGCCGAAGGGCGAGAAAGGTTCCGTTATGAATTACCAGTCGCTGATGAAAGAAATCGAGCAGTTTGTCGGCTACGACAAGAAAAAGAAAAACAACAAGAAGCAATTGCGTGAGGAGATTCGGAAACGCGCAAATGCCGGCAAACCTGTTCCATGGCAGGAACTCCACATCGTCAACACAAAGCCGAGATCCAAGGGCGGCAAAAACAACAAGAAGCAGAATTACTCAAGACGCGTGATCACGCCAAGTGTACTTGGCGGTGAGGATATTCACTTAACCGAGTACGATGATCCGCGCCAACCGCTGATGGACTGGCTTCGATCCGGGGACAATCCCTACTTCGCCCCGGCGTTCGTCAACCGTGTTTGGCACAACTATTTTGGCCGTGGCATTGTTGATCCCGTGGACGACATGAACCTGGCCAACCCGCCCTCCAACAAGTCATTGCTCGATCACCTAGCCAAGGGCTTTACCCAAAGCGGCTACAACATGCAATGGCTGCACCGCACCATTCTGAACAGCGACGCCTATCAGCGCAGTTGGCGTCCCAACGACACGAACAGGCATGACGAACGCAACTTCAGTCGCATGACCATTCGCCGGTTGCCCGCCGAGGTTGTTGCGGATGCCATCACACAGGCCACCGCCTCGAAGTCCCGGGTTGACGCCATGACTGCCACCTCAAAGGATCGCACCATTGGCCCGGACACTTTGTCCAAAAACAACAAGAAGAATACCTCCTCTCTGAATTATGCGTTGTCGGTTTTCGGCAAGCCGGACCGGACGGCAAATTGCGACTGCGAACGCTCCAACGAGCCCACGCTCCTTCAAGCTATCTTCACGCGGAACGACCCTGCGATGAACTTGTTGCTCGATGGCAAAAATCGGAAAAGCAAGGGCTGGATTCAGGAAATTAACGAGTGGTACTCCGGTAAAACGAAGTCAACAGCACAAGGCGCAAAAAGCAGCCAACATAAGGTTCTGGTCGGGCAGCGAAAGAAACTCATGGCCAAGGCCCCACAAAAACCTGCGAACAAGCAAAATGCACGGGCCTTGCAGCGTTATCGGATTTCCACAAAAAGCTACAGCCAAGCGCTCAAGGAATTAAACCAGAAAATACGCAATCTTAATGGCGGCCAACCAAAACAACCCGCGAACACTCGACGCCCAATCACCGAGCGGGAACTTGACCGACTGATCAACGAAACGTTCCTCAGAACCTTAAGCCGTTTCCCTACCGAGACGGAACTCGCCAAGGCACGTGTTGATGTGGGGGGCTCAATTGACAAGATTGCCGGCGTGAAAGACCTGCTTTGGGCGCTGCTCAACACCAAGGAGTTCCTGGCGAACCATTAATTACGAACGTCCGAACCATGAAACATAAACTTTGTTGTGACGGAATCCTTCGACGGGATTTCCTCAAGGCTGGTGCTCTTGTCGGAACTGGGCTTGGCCTGTCTGATTACTTGAGCTTGGCTAAAGCGGGCTCCGTTGCCGGCAAAGCCAAGGCGGCTATTTACGTGCGCTTGGCCGGCGGACCCAGCCACATGGATACGTTTGACATGAAACCAGACGCCTCGGACACGCACCGAGGTGAATTCAAGGAAATCAGCACCAACGTGCCGGGCATCCGAATTTCCGAGCATCTTCCGAAACTCGCCAGGTGCGCCGACAAGTATGCCATTCTTCGAGGCGTCAGCCACACCTTGGCGGCGCATCGGTTGGGCGCTGAATACCTGATGACCGGGAATCGTCCCCTACCCTCGCTGAAGTATCCGACTTACGGCGCCGTGATCAGCAAGGAACTCGGTGGCCCAAGGGACATTCCCCGTTCTGTGGCCATTCCAAAAGGAGCCGTAGCGCCGACCGGTTTTCTCGGCTTGGAATATGGCCCACTCGAAACCGGGGCCACACCCAAGGCCGGTCAACCGATGAACATACGGGGCCTCTCACTCTCCAATGGCCTGACCTTGGCCGACATCGACCGCAGAGACAGCTTGGTGAAGCGGTACGACACCGCTTTTGGTTCGTTCGCCAAGGAGGACAAGGTGCTGAGCGGCATGGATGAGTTCAGCCAAAAAGCCTACGAGATGATGCGCTCCGGTCGTACCCGGAAGGCGTTTGACCTAACGCGCGAGCCCGCAGCCATTTCTGGTTTGTTCGACGACGGCAATTTCTCCCAAAGCTGCCTGCTGTCCACTCGCCTCGTCGAGGCCGGCGTGCGCCTGGTTTCAATTCAATTCGGCGGCTGGGACACCCACAGGGACAACTTCAACCGGCTCAAGGACAGCAATCTGCCCAACCTCGACGACGGCTTGGCCGGTTTGTTCAGGGCTTTGGACTCGAAGGGGTTACTGAACTCGACCGCCGTTTTTGTAACCGGCGAATTCGGCCGGACGCCCAAGATCAACCAACGCGGAGGCCGCGACCACTATCCACGCGCAATGTTCTGCCTGCTTGCCGGCGGAGGCATGCAGGGCGGCCAAGTGATCGGCGCCTCAGACGCCAAGGGCGAGGGTCCGAGGGATCGCGTCATCTCACCCGATGACGTTGCCGCCACATTTTACCACGCACTAGGAGTTGACCACACAAAGGAATACCACACGCCGACCGGCCGACCGGTGATGATCGTACGGCACGGTAAACTGATCCCGGAGTTGGTGTAACACCCGAAACCACAAACTCTTTCCCCCGCGCTTGCGAAGCGGTTTTTGCTTCGCAATGTTTTTTGTCTCGCAAAACCCCAGGAATCTTGTCTTCAATCCCCTGCTTTTCAGCACCATGAACGAACAGATTGTCATCCTTGATTTTGGTTCCCAATACACGCAGGTGATCGCCCGGCGCATCCGCGAGTGCAAGGTTTACTCAACCATTGTCCACTACAACACGCCCGCCGCCGTTATTGCGGAAATGAACGCCAGCGGGATTATCCTCTCCGGGGGTCCGTCCAGCGTTTACGCCAAGGATGCCCCATTGCCAGACAAGGCGGTTTTCAAACTGGGCATCCCCGTTCTCGGCATCTGCTTCGGGTTGCAGGTGATGGCCAGGTTTTTGAAGGGCAAAGTCGAGCGCGGCCAAAAACGGGAATACGGCAAGGGAACGCTTCGCGTGAAAAACGCTCAGTGCCGACTCTTCGACGCCTTGCCAAGGGAACTGCAGGTTTGGAATTCACACGGCGACAAACTCACCAAGCTACCGGACGGTTTCAAGTCGGTGGCCACCACTGAGAACTCCGGGTTTGCGGCAATCGAGAATGCTAAGGCCCGTTTTTACGGGCTTCAATTTCATCCGGAAGTCGTCCACACGCCCAAGGGCAAACGCATCATTTCAAACTTCGTGCACAAGATTTGTGGCTGCGGCCGCAAGTGGACTATGCGGAGTTATGTCGATCAGGCTATCGAGAATATCCGCACTCAAGTCGGCAAGGAAAAAGTGATTCTCGGCTTGAGCGGGGGCGTCGATTCCAGCGTGGCGGCGGCACTCATTCACAAGGCCATCGGGAAGCAGTTGACCTGCATTTTTGTGAACAACGGCGTGCTGCGCGCAAACGAGGCGGGCGTTGTGAAAAAAGTTTTTGGGCGCAATTTCAAGGTCAAGCTCCACTACGAAGACTCGGCGGATTTGTTCATACGCAAACTGCGTGGCGTCACTGACCCTGAGACGAAGCGCAAGATTATTGGCAACACGTTCATCGATGTTTTCCAAAAAGCCACCCGTAAGGTCGGCAAGGCAAAATTCCTCGCACAGGGCACGCTGTATCCCGACGTCATCGAGTCGGTGCCGATCGGCGGCAATCCGGCGGCGCTAATCAAGAGCCACCACAACGTAGGCGGCTTGCCGGAGAAAATGAAGTTCAAGCTGCTCGAGCCATTGCGCTGCCTGTTCAAGGACGAAGTGCGCGAACTCGGCGCTGAACTGGGTCTGCCAAAGGAGATCGTCATGCGCCAACCGTTCCCCGGCCCCGGCCTAGCCGTTCGCATCCTCGGCGAAGTCACACCCGAGCGTTGCGAAATCCTCCGTAACGCCGACACAATTGTCGTCGAGGAAATGAAGTCTAATAATTTGTATTACAAAATCTGGCAGAGCTTCGCGGTTCTGCTGCCGGTTCGAAGCGTCGGCGTGATGGGCGACGAACGAACCTACGAGTACACGATCGCCGTGCGCGCGGTGGAGTCGAAGGACGGCATGACGGCCGACTGGGTGAAGCTGCCGTACAAGGTGCTCGAGACGCTCTCAAGCCGAATCATCAACGAAGTCAGCGGCGTGAACCGCGTATGCCTCGACATCTCCAGCAAGCCGCCGGCGACCATCGAGTGGGAGTAAGATTAAACCGGCTAATCGTGCCGGCACGCCGGCGTGGCGCGATTCCAAGTCCAGTTGTTGCTGCAGTTTTTTTAGTTAACCAATCCTCCAGTCGCAGATTGACCGCGTCGATGCTCCACTGCCCCTCTGCCTCCGCCAAGCAGATGCCACATGAGATCCAGTGTCCGCCTTCGAAAAACAGGTAGGCATCCAGCACGGCGTTCGTTCCATCATCCATGGCCTAACCAAAATGTGACGCTGTCGAGAGCGGTAGCAATGGCAGATCATTTTGAATCATATCGCGGAGTTCACCCGGTGTACCCCCCTGCCAAGCTGGCGACATTCTCGACTTGGCTTCGCCGTAGTTTCTGGATCGCACCGCCTTGAAAAAGTCGCGGGCTGTCTCGGTGAACTGTTGGTGCAGAAGAAGAGTCTGCAGCGAGTCCCTGATTGTTTTTACTAATGTGAATGCTTTCACTTTTTTCTTCCCGAATGGATTCTGAATCCGAAAAGAGTATCGACGGCGCACTCAAAAACTTTAGTCGGAACTTTTCTGCCCTTTGACTGTGCTGCTAATCTCGCCGTCGTGGAGGTGAGTCCGCAGCATCTGGCCGGGTTTCGCGTTTTTGGCATCCCTAAAAACCGCACCCGTCGCCGCGTCGCGGGTGATCGAGTAACCGCGGGCCAGGACGGACTTGGGCGAGAGTAACTCAAGCAGGCTTGCCGCCTGCTCAAGGCTTGCTGCGCGTTTGCCCAAGACACGGCTCGGCACCTCAGCCAAGCGGCGTTGCAACCAGCCAACCTGATCCCTCCGCCGGGCAAGCAATGTCGTTGGCCGGAGCGACAGCAGGCGTTGGCTGGCCAAGCGCAGATGTTCTCGCCTGGCCACCACTCCCTGCTTGGCCAAGCGGTTCAGATCATCGAGCTGATTGTCGAGACGCTGTAAGGAGTCATCGAGCGCCCGGCGCGGATGCGCCCTCCCAAGCCGGTGGGTAAGTCTCGACAATTCGCGCCTGGCCGACTCCACGCCGCCCTTGGCCAAGCGGAGCAAATACGCCGCTGTCGAGGTCAAATCCCCGCGCGATGCAAACACGTCCTCGGTGATCAACTCGCCAGCGACACTCGGCGTTGCCGCCCGGACATCGGCCACGAAGTCAGTGATCAAAGTATCAATCTCATGCCCCACGGCGGACACCACCGGCAGTGCCGACTCGTGCACGGCACGGGCCAGAACCTCCTCGTTGAACGCCCAAAGATCCTCCAGACTCCCGCCGCCGCGCGTCAGCAAAATCAAGTCCAGCGGCTCGCTCTGCCTGGCACTCCATTGGTTCAACCGGTGAACCGCTTTGGCGATTTCCACTGCGGCTGTTTCGCCTTGTACACGACACGGCTCCAGCACGATTTGCAGGGAGGGGTTACGTCGCAACACAACATGCAGCACATCCCGGATCGCCGCGCCGGTCGGCGACGTAACAAGACCGATGCGCGCGGGATAACCGGGCAGCGGCCGCTTGCGCCCGGGTGCGAACAGTCCCTCGGCCTCCAGCTTGCGTTTCAGTTTCTCAAACTTGACCTGCAACGCCCCCTGACCCAGCGGTTCCACCTTGCGGACGATCAACTGGTACTGCCCCCTCACCTCGAACAGCGTAACATCCCCTTGCAGCAATACCTGCGTGCCGTCTTCAATCAGTGAACGGTTCTCCGCATCAGTCCCGCGAAACAGCGCGCAACCCAACTGGCCTTTCTCATCCTTGATGCCGAAATAAATGTGACCCGAGGATTGTCTTCGCAGCCCAGTGATTTGCCCCTCCACCCAGACGGTTCCGAGTTGATTTTCCAGCAGACCCTTGGCCTTCCTGTTCAGCTCGGCAACGCCATAAACCTTGCGTGCCTCCCCCTGCTCCGGCAACCCGTCGAAGTCCCACAGGCTCTGTTGCTCCCGGCTCATTCCTCTGGCATCTGCTCTGAGACTCGCTTGATGGAGCGCGCCTTGCCTGTTTCGTCGTCGATGTCGATCAACGCTCCGTTGAGCGTAACGCGCTTGGAGGCGACGCCAAAGCGCTGTGGCCGGTACGTCGTGAACCGCCGAAGGATTGGCTCGATCTCCCGCCCAAGAATGCCCTCCTGCGGCCCCGTGCAACCGGCGTCGCAGAGAAACGCCGTCCCGCCCGGAAAGATCTGCTCGTCGGCGGTCTGCACATGCGTGTGCGTCCCCACCACGGCGCTCACCCTAGCATCGAGAAAACGTCCCATCGCGATTTTTTCAGACGTTGTTTCCGCGTGCATATCTACAAAAATAATCGCCGTCTCCTTGCTTAACTCGTCCACTGCCTCGGCGGCAGCGAAGAAGGGGTTATCGATCGGTTTCATGAACGTTTGCCCCTGCAAGTTTAGTACTCCCACCGGAGGGAGTCCTTCCTTTCGGGCGACGCAAAACCCCTGTCCCGGCGTACCCTCGGGATAGTTGTGAGGGCGCACAAAACGCGACTCGCTCACCAGCAGCGACTCCACCTCACGTTGATCCCACAAATGATCGCCGGACGTCATCACATCCACTCCCGCTTCAAAAACCTCGCTCGCGGTCGCCGGCGTGATGCCCGAGCCGCCGGCCATGTTCTCCCCGTTCGCAACGACGAAGTCGATCCCGAACGACTTGCGGAGGCGCGGTAAAAAATACCGCACCGCCTTGCGGCCCGGTTTCCCGACGATGTCGCCAATGAAAAGCAGATTCACGGGCCGCACGTTACGACACCTAACCACCCGCGCAAAGCTCAAGCGAATCAATAAGCAGTCGGCAATGAGCGGTCAGCAGTTGAGAAAAAGAAACGGCCAGGCAGGTGGAACAGGATAGAATATCGAACATGGAATGTTCCAAATTGAAGTGAAAGAACTGAAAACTCATTGAGAATCTCCGCTCATCCACGAAATTTGCGGATAAAGTACATTTGTATCCATTTGTGTTCGTTCGAGGTTACCAAAAATAAATAAGTGCTCATCCGTAAAATCCGTGTCCTGCTATCATGAGCCCGCTAAACTTGAAGAGTGGCCCGATGCGGATTATGACTTTGGGGTGTCGCTGAAAATCACCGGAGCCTCCATCCGGCAAACTCAACTCAAGACGCGCATGCCGTTCAAGTACGGCATCGCCACCATGACTGAGGTGCCGATGGTGTTTGTCCGGGTCGAGACAGAGGTAGATGGTCGGCCATCGTGGGGCATTTCCTCCGACCTGTTGCCGCCGAAGTGGTTCACCAAGGTGCCGGAATACCCGCTCGAACAGGAGATCGCCGACATGCTCCGGGTGATTCACCGCGCCTTAGCTCATGCGATCGGCGTCGAGGCCCCGACCGCCTTTGCAGCTTGGCAAGGGATTTACGGGCAACAGGAGGCTTGGGGCAAAGCCGAGAACATCCCGCCGTTGCTGGCTCACTTTGGCACGTCGCTGGTCGAGCGCGCATTGATAGAGTCGGTCTGCCGCGCCACGGGCCAACCTTTTGGCCAAGCGCTGCGCAACGGCACGCTGGGCTTTGAGCCCAGTGCCATTCACCCTACCTTGGCCAAGCGCTCAGCCGCTGAACTGCTCCCCCAAAAACCGTTGGCCAAAGTACTCGCTCGACACACGGTTGGTTTGGCTGATCCATTGTCCGCCTCCGGCATCCCGGCCGATGAGTTACTCAGCGACTCACTGCCTCAATCGCTCGACCAGTGCATTCGCACCTATGGTCTGCGCCATTTCAAAATCAAGATCAACGGCAACCTCAACGCCGATCATGAGCGCCTCCGCAGTGTTGCTGTCACAATCGGGCAAAACGCACCGAGTGACTACGCATTCAGCCTGGACGGTAATGAGCAGTTCAAGTCCGTAGACGATTTTCGAAACCACTGGGCGAGTCTTTCCGCTGACGCTGAGTTGACCTGCTTTTTTGAGCACCTGCTTTTTATCGAGCAACCGTTACACCGCGACATCGCGCTGAAGGATTCCGTGGGCGACGGTTTCGGCGACTGGCCCGATCGACCGCCGATCATCATCGACGAATCCGACGCCACGATAAAAAGCCTGCCGGTGGCACTGGGGCTTGGCTACGCCGGGACAAGCCACAAAAACTGCAAGGGCATTTTCAAGGGAGCCGCCAACGCATGCCTGCTCAATGCACGGCGGGAAGCCGGGCAAGCGGCGGTCATGAGCGGCGAGGATTTATGCAACGTCGGCCCGGTTGCCGTGATACAGGACTTGGCGGTGATGTCAGCGCTCGGTATCGAGAGCGTCGAGCGGAACGGGCATCATTACATGGCGGGGCTGTCGCAGTTTCCGAAAGCTACACAGCAGCAGGTGATCGCCGCGCACGCAGGGCTTTATCGCACGAGCGACCAGGGCTGGCCGACGCTCGATATTCACGATGGGCAAATTCACTTGCTAAGTGTCAACCAGCAACCATTCGGCACCGGCTTCGAACTCGACTTGTCGCCGTTCGACGAAATTGGCCTTACCGCTGTATGAAAAAGCATCCCCTCGCTAAACTCGACCAGCGGCATTTGTGGCATCCGTTTACGCAGATGCGCGACTGGATCAAGGGCGAACCGCTGGTCATCGAGCGCGGAAAGAATGCGCTTCTTTGGGACGTGCGCGGTCGGGAGTACATAGACGCCAATTCGTCTATCTGGACCAATCTTCACGGGCATAATCATCCAAAAATCAACGCCGCTATTCGGCGTCAATTGGGCAGGGTCGCTCACACCTCTGCGCTTGGCTTGGCCAACGAACCGGCCTCACTGCTTGGGCGAGAACTGGTGCAATTGGCAAACCCTCGAACCGGCGTCACCAAGCAGCAGCGGCCTTTGGCCAAGGTGTTTTATTCGGACGACGGATCGACCGCTGTCGAGGTGGCGCTCAAGTTAGCCTATGAGTTCGCACGTCGCACGGGGCGCGCCCGCAAGCCAAGATTCCTTTCACTCGATGGCGCGTATCACGGCGACACGGTCGGGGCGGTCAGTACCGGGCACATCACCCTTTTTCACAAGGCGTACTCCGGCTTACTGTTCAAGACAGACAAGGTGATGTCGCCATACTGTTACCGATGCTCGTTCAACAAGGCCAAGCCGGAACGCGGCGACGCGCGCGACACCCGTAAGTGCAACTTCGAGTGCGTTGACAAAGTAGAGCAGCGATTCGCCACCCGCAAAAAACGCGGGAGCAACTACGCTGCGCTGCTGGTCGAGCCAGGTATGCAGGGGGCGGCCGGAATGATCGCACAACCGAAGGGGTGGCTTGGCCGCGTCGCGCAGATTGCACGGGGACACGGCACCCAACTCATCGCCGACGAAGTGATGACCGGCTTGGGCCGCGCTGCTTCCCGGCATTTTGCAAGCCATGACGAAGGCGTGCAGCCGGATTTCCTCTGCCTTGCCAAGGGACTAACCGGCGGCTATCTGCCGATGGCCGCCACGCTGACAACGCAAGAAGTGTTCGATGCGTTCCTTGGGGACTATTCCGAGTTAAAGACTTTCTTTCACGGACACAGCTACACCGGAAACCAACTCGGCAGTGCCGCCAGCCTGACCAGTATCGGCTTGCTAAAGACCGCCGCAAGCAGGCGCAAAAAACTTGCCGCGAATCTCCACACAGAAGCCAAGCGGCTTTGGAGGCTGTCTCAAGTCGGTGACATCCGTCAGGCAGGATGTGTCCTGGCGATTGAATTAGTTCGCGACTGGCGGACACGCGAGCCGTTTAAGATGGCCGAGCAGGCTGGAATCCGCGTCTGCGACGGCTTGGCCAAGCGCGGCGTTCTGACTCGGCCGGTCGGCAACGTAATCGTCATCATGCCGCCGTTCTGCACGACGCAGCAACAGGTCAAAAAAATCTTCTCTGCGCTGCACGACTCGATTGAAGAAACCCTGAACAAACCATGAGCTCTTTCGCCTTTGTTGCCCTTGGGCTGATTTTAATTCGTTATTTTTTTGAGCTTTGGCTCGATGGGGTGAATGCCGCGCACGTGCGGAAACATTCCGCTGAAGTCCCGGAGTCGTTTCGGGAAACCATGGATGCGGTGACATACAAAAAGTCGGTTCAGTACACTCTGGCCAAGGCCCGCTTTGGCACGATCTCAGACAGCTACAGCACGGCGGCACTCTGCGCCCTGCTCTTCAGCGGTTTGCTGGCATCGCTCTTTGCCCAAGTCGTGGAACGGACCGGTCAATCCGCATGGGGACTGGCCATCACGCTTTGGGCAGTGATACTACTGATGTCGTTGTTGAGCCTGCCGTTTTCATGGTGGTCGCAGTTTCGGCTTGAGGAGCAGTTTGGTTTCAACAACTCGACACAGCGCACTTGGTGGTCGGATCAGGTCAAGGGGGTCGCGCTGAGTTTTGCCATCGGGGTGCCTCTGCTGGCTCTGATACTTTGGCTGGTCCGGGCAGGCGGCGATTACTGGTGGTTGTGGGCGTGGGGTGTTGTCGTGGTTTTTCAACTTTTGATGAGTGTGTTGGCGCCAATTTTCATTCTTCCTCTGTTTAACAAGTTCACGCCTTTGCCGGATGGTTCGCTGAAAGAGCGATTAAAAAAACTGGCCGAGCGCACCGGGTTTATCAACGCCGGCATCCAAGTGATGGACGGCAGCAAGCGGTCCAAACATTCGAACGCATTTTTTACCGGGTTAGGCAAGGGACGGAGAATAGCGCTGTTTGACACGCTTGTGGAGCAGATGAGCGAGCAGGAACTTGAAGCCGTCTTGGCTCATGAGATAGGCCATTACAAACTCCGCCACGTGCCGAAAATGATCACGTGGTCGTTTGTCACCACGTTAGCTGGTTTTTGGGGGTTGAGTTTGCTGGCAGGGCAGTCCTGGTTCACGGGTGCTTTTGGTTTTAGTAGCGAAGCCGGAATCGTACCGGCGTTTTTGCTGTTTAGCCTTCTCGCCGGGACGGTGACGTTTTGGCTATCACCTCTGTCGAGCCTTTGGTCCCGTAAGTTCGAATACGAGGCGGACGCCTTCGCGGCAGACGCGGTGAACTCCAGTGAGCCCATGATCACAGCGCTTCGAAAACTCAATCGAGAAAACCTGAGCAATCTCACCCCTCACCCGTGGTACAGCGGCTTTCATTACGATCACCCGGCATTGCTTGAGCGCGAATCTGCCCTGAAAGACTTGAGTCCGGGTGATCGGGCCGCATGATATTCAGCTTTTGCCGCTTGGCCAAGCAGGGTAGATTTCCACGTGCCCTTGGAGGGGATAGCACTACTTTGAGTTCGATATGCGCCTAAAATTACCCATCACAATACTGACCGGTTTTTTGTGGCTTGCCTTAGCTATTACCAGCGAGGCAAGCGACCCGTTCATCAGCGAGATTGTTGCCGCCAACGACAGTTCGCTGAAAGACAACTTCGGCGAGGACTCAGACTGGATCGAACTACACAATCCCGGCAGCGAACCAGCAAACCTACTGGGATGGGGCTTGAGTGACGAACTGGAGAGCCCGCTGAAGTGGACATTCCCCGATGTGAGCATCCCCCCCGGCGAATTCCTGCTGGTGCATGCGTCCGGAAACAACATCGCCGACCCCCGCCGGCCCTTGCACACCAGTTTCAGGTTATCGCGGGCTGGCGAATTCCTCGGTTTGGCCAAGCCGGATGGCAATTTTGCAGACAAGTATACCCCCAGTTTTCCGGCGCTGAACGACAACCAATCGTACGGGGTTCCCATGATGGAGGCCCCGACTGAAGTCATACCCGCACACTCAACTTTTAGTTACCTGGCACCAGCGAGCATCAACGCACAGGAAAAGTGGACTGAGACAAACTTCAAGTTAACAAGTAACTGGAGTAGTGGACGTTCTGGTTTTGGTTTTGAAAAATCCGGAATCGCTCTAACGAGCTTGATCAAGACCAAGATTAGCACCTCGAAGCGGGCCATTTGGCTTCGCAAGAAATTCTCAATAAAAAACCAAGACACACTGGATTACCTAATTCTCAGAATTCAATTTGATGACGGCTTTATTGCCTACCTAAACGGTGAAAAAGTCGCCACTTTTAATTCCATCGAGAAGCCGAAGTACAGCTCCTATGCGACCAACGATAATCGGGATCTTACCTTTTTTGATTTTGATTTGACGAACCATATTCGCCTCTTGAAACCCGGCGCGAACAATGTGCTGGCTGTGCACGCTTTAAACCATCGCACAGACCGCAATCAGTTCTTTGTCATGCCCACTCTACTCGCCGGACGAGTCACTGCGTTCGACTCGACCAAGCAGGTGTTTCTGTCCACTCCGACGCCGGGGAGTCCGAACACAAGCCAATCCCCGCCCCAACCGGGTGATCCGGTTTTTTCAAAGCAAAGCGGTAGTTTCCCCTCTTCCATTTCAATCACCCTCAAGCCTTCTGTAGAGGGCGAGATTGTCCGCTACACCACCGACGGATCAGTGCCCACGTCATCCTCAAAAAAATACACTAGCGCCATCAGGATTACGAACTCCACCCTCGTTTGCGCCCGGTGTTTCACCGAGGATGGCTACGGTGGAGCACCGGTTACTCGGGAATATCTGCAACTCGCATCGAACGTGCGAAAGTTTTCGTCAAACTTGCCTGTCATCGTGATTGAAAATTTTAAGGGTGGAACCATCCCGTCCGACCCTTATAAGAATGCTCACATGTCCATTTACGAACCCGGCGCAGATGGTCGTACCAAATTGATGGACGGCCCGACCCTCGACACCCGCGTTGGAATCAGAATAAGGGGTTCCAGTTCGCTGAATCGCGCCAAGAAAGGGTTCGCCGTCGAGGCTCGTGACGACTTTGGGGATGACAGGGACATTTCCCCACTTGGTTTACCAGAGGAATCGGACTGGATTTTATATGCTGCCTACAATTTTGACCGTGCGCTTATTCGAAATGCTCTGGTTTATGAGCTTAGCAACCAGATTGGCAGGTACGCTGTGAGAACCCGGTTTTGCGAGGTATTCGTGAACACGAACGGCGGAGCGCTGAGCTATAACGATTACGTTGGTGTTTACTCGTTTATGGAAAAAATCAAGCGTGACAAAAATCGGGTCAATATCACCCGCATGGCACCGGGCGATAATTCCGATCCTGAAATCACCGGGGGCTACATCTTTAAAATCGACCGACCCGACCCGGGTGACTCCGGATTTAGCGCCGGCGGTGAGGGCATCAAGTGGCTGGAGCCCAAGGAGGATGACATCACCGCCAAGCAAAGCGGCTATGCACGCGCCTATATTAACGCGATGTACAAGACTTTAAGCCACACCACAAAGTACCGAGACTACATCGACCCACTGTCGTGGATCGACCACCACATGCTCAACGAGTTCACAAAAAACCCGGACGGTCTCCGGTTGAGCACTTATTTTTTCAAGGACCGCAACAAGCGCATCGAGTACGGCCCGGTGTGGGACTTTGACCGCACGATGGGTTGCGACGATGACGGGAGGGCTGCGGACCCCGTCGGCTGGTCTGGCTCTTATAGACACGGGTGGTGGTCACGTGTCATGAGCAATAAGTCATTCAAGGATGAGTACGCCCAGCGCTGGGGTGAGGTGCGAGGCAATGTAATGTCCCAGAAAAACATATTTAAAATTATAGACGAATGGGAGGAACTACTTGATGAGGCAGCTCAGCGCAACTTCACCAAGTGGCGCCTGGTAAACTCAAAGACCGGCTTCAAGACGGAAATTGGGCAGTTAAAGGCTTGGATTTCCCAACGGTTGAACTGGATGGACACCCAGTTTGATTCCATCCCATCTCCCCTCTTGAGCATGACTGAAGGGGCAGCTCTTCCCGGCTTCAAACTTGGCGTCAGCGCACAAAGTGATGAGGTGTACTACACGACGGATGGCACGGATCCGCGCATGTCAAACGGCGATATCAACCCAAAAGCCACCCGGCTTAGCCAAGCAGAAACTGAACCGATCATACCGATAAACTCCGAGTGGAAGTATCTCGACACGGGAACCAGGCTCGACAAGGTTGATTGGACCGCTATCGAGTACAACGACAGTGAATGGAAAAGCGGCAAGGCCGAGCTTGGCTATGGCGACGGCGACGAGCGCACCGCAGTTGATCGCGGTTCAGAGCCCAGCTCGAAATTCCACACAACAATCTATTTTCGGAAGGAGTTCCAGATGGGCGAATCAACCGACAAGTCACTGCTTATCAATTTGTTGCGAGATGATGGTGCCGCTGTTTACCTGAACGGACGGGAGTTGTTCCGAAGTAACATGAAACTGGGAACGATTCGTTATACCACTTACTCTATTACACGAAACTCCAGCAGAAACAGCCGCATCTTTTTCCCCTACTTCGTTGAAGTTCCCAAGTTCAAGACGGGCAAAAATGTCTTCGCCGTCGAGGTGCATCGCGGCTCCCGATCCGACAAGGATCTGAGCTTCAATTTTGCTGCTTCCGCCCTGGACTCATCCGGCATACCAGTCACCATCGACAAGACATCCACCATTACTGTCCGCGCAAAAAGCGGGGAAACCTGGAGTGCGCCAACCACTGCGTCGATTATTATTTCCCCCTCGGCAGCGCTCAAGGTCACAGAGTTAATGTATAATCCGGTGGACGGGAAAAATTTTGAGTTTATTGAACTCAAGAATACAACTGGCTTCTCTGTTAATTTAGAAGGAATCACGTTGTCTGGAGTTAACTTTGCATTCGAGGAGGGAACGCTAGCCCCCTGGGAATCTGGTCTTCTTATACCTAACGACGATCCAGCCGCATTTATCGCCAAACACCCAAATGCTCCAATCCTAGGCACCTACGGAGGGAGTCTTTCCAACTCCGGCGAGGAAATCCAACTGATTGATCCTGACGGTCAAGTTATTTACTCAGTAAACTATTCCGACGAACCGCCTTGGCCAAATGAAGCAAGTGGTAATGGCTCATCGCTCGAGCTCACCAAGAACCTAGGCAATGAACACGACCCAACCAACTGGCGAGCAAGCCTCGTACCCGGTGGCACCCCAGGTGACATTCTGTTTTTATCCAGCGAATTAAGTCTTACGGGTGGAAGAATGGCCATCCGGTTCCTGGGGCTTCCCGGAAACACGTATTCCCTTCATACCAGCGACGACCTCGCTTCAGGGAAGTGGAGGAAACTGGAGAAAAATGAATTCGTAACTAAAATGAAAGTCGTTGAGTTTGTCGTCTCGCCTGACGCTGGCGAAGGACAGAAATTTTACCGTGTTTCAACGCCATGACATCGCACCACAAAACCCACAAACTGCCGCCGCTTGCAGGTATCTGCACCTTTGATGAGGCGCAGCGCCCAGGTCTATCTGTGGAAGAATGTGTTTATCGGCTGAAGTGCTATCACTATTCACTCAAGAGGCTGCATCAGGTTTTCAATAACCGTATCTCCTCTGAGCCGATTTATGAGCTTAAAATGACTTACAGTCTGCACTCCTATTATTGCACTGAGCATGTCGCAGCCCTTCGACAGCGCGTTGGTGAAATGCGAGAGCCGCCGCTTGGACTCGAGTCAGTGCCAGACAAACACCTTGAGATTTTATTTGATGAGATTCTCGCCGCCCCAACAACTGTTGAATTTTTACTTGGAGTTTACGGGACGGCACTCCCTTCACTGCAGAGTGCCCTTCAACAGCACTTGGCCGACACCAACCCGCTGGCCGACCACCCGAGTGTGAGAATTATCCGTTTTGCCCTGCTTGAGATCGGCGAAATGCTTGCAATTGGTCAAGCCACCATTGACGAATTGGTTGCTAAAAAACAGCGTGCGGAATCTCAATCCTGGCTTGGCCTGTTAAGCCAATGCCTGTCCAACACCGAGGCTTCTAGTGAAGAAGCCCAGCAAATGGTCAAACGTCAACACTCAGCCACACCATACCAGTACGATGGTGCACCCAGGCGCGATGAGCGCTTTCCCGACCCATACAACATGGCTGTCAATGCGGAGTCGTTTCTTTATGACGAGCAATATCCACCGGAGCCCAAGACGCTAATAATGTTTTACAAACGGCTTCGGGAAATTGATGTGCCGGAGATGATGTCAAGTATCATCGCCGAAACAACAGGCAAGCCGTGGGGTTACTACCGCGATATGACTCGCCAACTTTGGGACGAAGCACGGCACGCCATGATGGGCGAAGTGGGCTTTGTAAACCTTGGCATCGACTGGCCCAAAACAGTCATGGTCAACTTTAACTGGTCGCACGCTCTCAACACCCAACTCACCCCGATGGAACGGCATGCCGTCCTCTACTTCATCGAACAGGGGTTGATGCCCCGGACGGGGAAACGCTTCGAGTGGGAAGTAGCGCTGGATTCCAGCAACCCGTTGTCCGCGCTCTTTCAGGATTATGACTGGGCTGACGAGGTGCTGCATGCCCGCATCGGCCGCAACTGGTACCTCCCGGAATTTGACAACACCAAAGCGGCAATCGACTACGGTGATGACTGCTGGTCACGAGTGTTGATGGACTGGAATCAATACCGCAAGGATAGCAAAACGGAGCATCGCAACTGGTGGCCCGACCTCTACAGCGCCGCCTGTAAGGCGCAGAATATCGAGCCCGACCCTAACGTAATGCGTTTCAGCACATCCTACGAGACGGTTCGAGCTGATTTGAGGGCTATTTCAGCTTCTGGGTGATTTTTGCATTTTCCTTAAAACCGTTTTCATCCATTATCCCGTCGATGCGATTTCGCCGTCTGGCCCGCGAACGGGCCATCCAGTTCCTGTTTCAACATGAGATGAACCCTCCCGAGGCAATCGAGGAGGATCTTGAGCGCTTTTGGGAATCCCAAACCAGCGCCGCAATCGCCGAGGATCACAAGGCATCCACCTGGGGTGAGGCATCCGAGCCGACGACGTCGACCTCTGAGGACGATGAAGTCCGGAGGTTTGGCGACCCCCTCATACGCGGCGTCTTGGAAAAACTCAGCGAGTTGGACGGCATCATTGAGGAACAGACACGCAACTGGGATATTGCCCGGATCGCCAAGGTAGATCGAAATATTCTGCGGCTGGCCATTTACGAGATGCTGCACAGGGAGGACATCCCCCCGGTCGTCAGCATCAACGAGGCGATCGACATCGCCAAAAAGTTTTCCACCGAGAACAGCGGACGATTCGTCAACGGCATTCTCGACAAGGTCAAGGGCAACCTCATGCGCCCGGCCCGAACTTCCGCCAACTGAGCAAACTCACCGGGAGAAACGCTTCATCAAGCCATTGATCGACCTGCACCTACACACCGTCTACTCGGACGGCGTCTCCACCCCCGAGCAAGTGGCCGAGGAGGCGCAGAAAATGAATCTTGCGGCCATTGCGCTGACCGACCACGACACCATCGAAGGTTGCCCCCGCTTGGCCAAGGCCTGTGCCGAGCGCGATATCGAGTTCATCCCCGGCACCGAGCTTTCAACCGATATCGATGGACACGAGATGCACCTACTCGGCTACTACCTCGACACGGACAACGAGGAACTAATCCGCGAAACTACCCGCTACCAACAAAACCGAACCGATCGCGTACACGGCCTAGTTCGCCAACTCAACTCGATCGGTGTGGCCCTGCACGCCGATCAGGTTTTCGACCTGGCGAAGTGCAAGGCCCCCGGCCGGCCTCATGTGGCTCGGGCACTGGTCAAGCACGGCTTTTGCAGCACAATGGACGAGGCATTCACCCGTTATCTGCGGAAGAGTGCGCCAGGCTGGGTTCCGAAGGTCAACGCCGGCGTCGATGAGGGCATCCGGCTGATCCACCAAGCTGGCGGTTTGGCTGTGATGGCTCATCCAGGCCTAAACAAGATCGACCACTTGATCCCCCGCCTAGTTGAGGCTGGTCTCGACGGTCTCGAGTGCTGGCACAGCAGTCATCCCAAGAGCACCGCCAAGCGTTACCGCGAAATGGCCACACGCCTTGGCCTTCTCATCACCGGCGGGTCGGATTGCCACGGCCCGTCCAGGGGCCGGCACCCCCTCATCGGGACTGTTCGTGTGCCGTACGAAATCCTCGATGAAATGAAACGCCGCCTCCCTCGCTCCACCGCGAGCAGTCAAATTTAACCAGATGGGTTTATTCACAAAACTCTTTTCCGGGCTCAAGAATACGCAGTCCAAGTTGTCGACCGAAATCCGCCGGATCATCTCCCGCTCACCCAAGCTCACCGAGGACGATATCGAGGAACTCGAAGCCGCCCTGGTCGCCTCCGACATGGGCCTCGCGGTCACTGGACGCGTCATCGATGCCGTCCGAGAAAAATACGAGTCGAGCGGCGGCAATTCGGGAAGCGTGCTCGAGGTCGCCCAGGCGGAAGTCATGTCGTGCCTCGGCGACAACACCACCGGCTTGGCCAAGCACGACGGGTTGACGGTCGTCTCGCTGGTCGGAGTGAATGGCGCCGGCAAAACCACCACCGCCGCCAAGCTCGCCCACCGCGTGAAGGCCGCCGGCGGCAAGCCGATGTTAGCCGCGTGCGACACCTTTCGCGCCGCCGCCATCGAGCAGTTGAACCTCTGGGGTACGCGGCTCGACATCCCGGTCGTCAGCAGCAACTACGGTGCAGACCCCGCCTCAATCGCCCACGACGCCGCCAAATCAGCGCTTGGCAAGGACAATGATTATCTATTCATCGACACCGCCGGCCGACTCCACACAAAGCACAACCTGATGCGCGAACTCGAGAAACTGCACCGCGTGATAGGCGACAAGGTCGAAGGCGCGCCGCACGAAACGCTGCTCGTGATCGATGCCTCGACCGGGATGAACGCGCTGACCCAAGCGCGGGAATTCAACAAGTCCGTCCCGCTGACGGGGCTGGTCATCACCAAGCTAGACGGCACCTCTAGGGGCGGAATGGTCGTGGCTATCCAGCACGAACTTGATTTGCCGGTCAAGTTCATCGGGCTGGGCGAGCAACCCGACGATCTCCGACCCTTCTCTGCGGCCGACTACGCGCGGGCGCTTTTCTTCGAAGAATAAGCGCTCAATTTTGATTCGCTTTGCCAGAATTGCTTGGTATCTCGAAGCAATACCGATGAAGAACCCCGTCTTTACCCTGGCTAAAGCCACCCCCGGCACCAACAGTCTACCGGGCATAACCGACAAAGCTGCAGAGGGTTCGTCTGCAATTGACGCTTTTCCCGATTACAGAGCGCTTAGCCTCCTGTTCGAGGGAAGGGTTTTCATTGGGCCCATTTATCTGATGGCCCTGATGGCTTGGAGGTCATCATCGAGCGTTGGCACAGAAAAGGTCACCCCGAACACGGCCCGCGCCATTGGCTACGAGTAACAGTCTAAAAAGGAAGACGTCAGCAAGTGCTATCAGTAGACGTGCAACCTCTAGCCCCGCACCCGCAACGTCAGCAAAGTTCAAACCATTTCAAAAAGAACACCATTGGCATCACCCTCGGTGCTCAAGGGGCAAAGGATTCCGCGCGTGGAGTCTTGACGTTCGAGGGTTTAATTGGCAACCCTCGCCGTGGCAGCAAACCAAGGCCGCCCCGGTAGCTCAACTGGATAGAGCGTCTGCCTTCTAAGCAGAATGTTATGGGTTCGAGTCCCGTCCGGGGTACCACTTGTTTTTCAAAGTTTTCCCACTTTCCACCCAATGATAGCTCGCTGGAATGTGTCTTGGTGTCTTGAGTGATGATAACTCATTGTGACTTATGATTACCCACGTAACCCGGTTTTGGGGTCATTTTGTGTAGCCACTTTCGCACAATACTAATTACTCCTCGCCTCTCAATTCCTTGATCGCCAGGCTAATCACGCAAGCCGTGGCTGTCTCCAACACGCCGATGATCTCGGTCGATGGTATGTCGCCGATGTAATCCTGCACCGCCTCACCTATGACATCGCTGAACGCACGCAAGTCATCGCCACCACGTCCGCAAGGGTCGTCGAACTCCATGATCATCTCGCTGACTTGGGTGGTTGCAAGGCTTCCTCGTAGTTGGCGCGTGGATAGCGTCGGATGTTATGAAGCCGCCCAGCTTCAGCGCCTGCATCTCCCGCGGCTGATAGGTTCGGGTGGCCTCCGGTATCAGGCCAAGCCGCAGGTTGCCGTGGCGGTCGCGGAACTCTCGCGCCTCTGGCTGGCCTTCAGCGATGATTTCCCCTCGCCTCCTTTCGCAGTGCCTTACGTTCCCTCTTATCGCCGCATACTGGCCTCTTGGCGACCTCGTCGCGACATCCAATCAGGCCGGCCATGGTCACTACCCAGATAACCGAACTGGTTTACCTCGGCGTGCTGAAGAAGCACAAGGTAACCATTAATCTGCTCACAGGTTGATCTGCAACTGCCCGATAATTATAGCCCAGACAGCTTCGGTTGGCGGGGGTTTTTGACTATGTCACTAGTAATGCGATTTTCATTTTGACGACGGCAGCAACAACAAACAACAACCCGGCGGAACGAAAGGCCGCCTATCTGGTGTTTGGGCAAGCTGGGCAAGAACCGTCGTCAACCCCCGACCCGACTGATCGGTGTTCGGGGGGAAATTTCAGCCAACCCAACCGGGGGGGGGGCGACTAATTCACTAGTAATGCGATTTTCGTTCGGTCAGCAAATCACTGGCTTTTTGCTAGGCATACCGTTGATTGCAGACAAATAAACCCCGTCAGCTTCGGTTGTCGGGGGGTTTGTTTTCATCAAATTAATTGCTACATTTAGATTGTGAAATTTTTCACAAACTATGAATAGCAAAAACAACAATACAGAACTAGGTTGGAATGGTAAATGGCTTGGTTAATCCAAGTGTCTAAACATCATCCCCAATGAAACTGAACCCCCGTCAACGTAGGTTGGCGGGGTTTTTTGTGTAGCCACTTGTGTAGCCACTCACTTTTGACGTGTTACACCTTGTTACATCACACCTGTTTCAGCCTTTTTTTACAGGCTTAAAATGCAGTGCTGTTTTGGGTTCGAGTCCCGTCCGGGCTACTACTTGTTTTCAACATTTTCCCAATTTTCACCTAATGATGGCTGGGCTAAATGCGTCTTGGTATCGAAAAGGCAGCTTCGATCTATGTCAACGTGTACCAGCGGATATAGACGTTTTGAGGTCATTTTGTGTGTCTACTCTCGTGCAACACAGCTTACTCCTCGCCTCTCAATTCCTTGATCGCCAGGCTAATCACGCAAGCCTTGGCTGTCTCAAGCACGCCGATGATCTCGGTCGATGGTATCTCGCCAATGTAATCCTGCACCGCCTCACCAATGACATCGCTGAACGCCCACAGATCATCGCCATCGCGTCCGCAAGGGTCATCGAACTCCATGATCATCTCGCTGACTTGGGTGTCTGCAATGCCTCCTCATAGTTGGCCCACGGATAACGCCGGATGTTGAAGCCGCCTAGCTTCAGCGCCTGCATCTCCCTCGGCTGATAGGTACGGGTGGCCTCCGGTATCAGGCCAATTCTCAGGTTGCCGTGGCGGTCGCGGAACTCTCGTGCCTCTGGCCGGCCTTCAGCGATGATTCCCCTCGCCTCCTGTCGCAGTGCCTTACGTTCCCTCTTATCGCCGCGTAATGGCCTCTTGGCGACCTCGTCGCGACATCCAATCAGGCCGGCCATGGCCACTACCCAGATAACCGAACTGGTTTGCCTCGACGTGCTGAAGAAGCACAAGGCAACCATCGATCTGCCCACAGGTTGATCTGCGACTGCCCGATAATTATAGCCCCGACAGCTTCGGCGAGCACACATTTGTGATATATCTATTTTAAAAGGAAGAGAGGCACCCTGAAAGGCTGCGCTCTCTTGTTAGCCGTGATACGAACCTCCCATGACGCGCACTGTTCTAACCCTGACAACCTCACCCCAGCGCATGCAGCATCTGCCCCTAGTGCTGGATGCACTGTTTAACCAGCTAATTTCGCCCGACGCTGTGTACCTAACCCTGCCGAAGCGCTATCGCAACCGTGATGCTTATATAATCCCCGGTTGGCTAAGAGATGAGTTACAGGTGACCCTCCTACACCGGGCAGATGACCTGGGACCGGTGATGAAAATTCTGCCGGTACTCGAAGTCGAAGCGGATCCGGATACCCTCTTGATCACTGTTGATGATGATGTTCGGTACCCTCCGGATACGGTTTCGGTATTGCAAACCGCAGCTCAGGCACATCCGGAGTCTGCTTTTGGCAGCAGGGGGTTTAACTTTACAAATATCGGCCAACATCTGGAACCGGTACGAGGCAACCATGCGTCCTGCCACGTTTTGCAAGGCTACGGGGCCTGCGCTTACCGGCGGCGGCATTTCGACATCGAACGCCTGCACCTTAACCTGGCCTCACAACCCGAAGCCTTTCGCTTCAGCGATGATGTCATTTTGTCGAACCACATTGCGTCAAGGGGCGTTGCCCGCTTCACCATTGAACTTGCTAGTCACTTGGAGCACATGCCCTGGGGGGACAAGGATCCACAGTCCTTGAAGTTTGTCGACGGCGGCACGCACCGGCGCTATGAAACAATGCGGCAATGGCTAATCAAAGAGGGTGAGTGGTTCGCGCAAGACCGGGCTGCACCACACGGGGCCAAAGACGAAAAATAATTAGGCAGGAACTTTGTGTGTCCACTTGTGTGCCCAACCCATTTGCCGCTGTTACAAGCTGACACACCGCCCCTGTTTCAGCCTTTGTTTAGAGATGTGAAATGCAGTGCGTTTTTTGGGCGGTTTTTGACTGTGAAACCCCTTCTAAGCAGAATGTTATGGGTTCGAGACCCATCCGGGGTAGCACTTGTTTTTCAACATTCCCCCTCTTTCAACCCACTGATCGCAAGGTGAAATGTGTCTTGGCGTCGAAAACGAGGTCCAGGGGCGGGAATAAATGTGACAAGAGATAACGGCGTTTTGAGGTCTTTTTGTATACCTATCCCTCGCCGCGCCATTCCTTGATTGCCTGGCTTATAACGCACGCCTTGGCTGTCTCCAATACGACTATGATTTCGGTCGATGGTATCTCGCCGATGTATTCTTGGACTACCTCGCCTACTACCTCGCCTACTACCTCGCTGAACTCTCGCAGGGCATCATCGATCGGCCCAAAGGCTGATCTTCGACTATCAGACACCGTATCCAAGGCAAAATCAACCTCCTCCCCGTAAAGGTCGTCCGATATACCATGATTCTTTCCAATTAATCTCGCCTCGCTTGGCCTGGGATGCATGTCCATCACCCCACATGATGTTCCCAATATCACCGTGACGGTAGTATTCGTCTACG
>Ga0115000_10000472_pt1 | contig 37532 bp, 39 predicted proteins | sample ArcticOcean_MG_C_6_FD_89690 | JGI IMG/M metagenome (GOLD analysis project Ga0115000, IMG submission 89690) | Marine microbial communities from western Arctic Ocean - ArcticOcean_MG_CB8_128 | ecosystem: Environmental > Aquatic > Marine > Oceanic | place: Arctic Ocean: Canada Basin | collected...
AAGTTTATCCACGGCGTTATGGACTTCCGTTTTGTCCGCGCTTACACCTCTGGCCTGATAGCGGCTGTCGGGTACTGCTGCCATAACCGAGTAACCTGAACGGTCGTGCGCGGTAATCAGGCCGCGAAATTCCAGCTGGCGATAAGCCTTGGCTACGGTATTCGGCGCAATGCCGAGCTCCGTTGCTACAGCGCGGATGCTGGGAAGGCGTTCACCAGGCAATAATTCACCGGCAGAAATAGCGAAATGGACCTGGTCGACAATTTGCTGGAAGACTGGTGCTGCAATGTTGGTTTGAACGCTAATTTTCATGGCGCAAACTGTATCACTATTGTGATACAAACGAAATACTGGTTTGTGAAGACTTGGGCGTTGATCCTGTGGAATGCCCCACTAACCCACTATCTGCACACATCGCTCAACAAACCAATACATAGATATTCCTCCCGCCAGATACAAAGGAACTAGCATTAACCCCATGGGCTGCGATGAATCCAACGTCACTTTTAGGCCAAATCGGGCGCCCACGAAAACCAAAGCAAGCACCGAACCGACGATCGTCAGTTGTCCGAGCTCGATGCCAACGTTAAACAGGAACAATGCGCCAACTGCATTTTCATCCGGTAATCCAATTGCTGACAATGCGCCCGCAAACCCCAGGCCATGCAGCAGGCCGAATGCAAATGCTGCTAACCACGGTTGGGCGCGTATCAGCGTGCGCTTTGAAGATAACGCTTCTCGCGCCAGCAGCACAATACTAAGAGCGACAAGTGCCTCAACCGGCGCCTGAGGTATGGTGATTAACTGAAATGCTGACAAACCAAGCGTCAGCGAATGCGCAACGGTGAATGCTGTCACCACGCCAAGCAGGGTTTTCCAACCAGGCACGAGATACAAGAGCACCAGCACAAACAGCACATGATCAAAACCGAGTAGTAAATGCTCAATTCCAAGTAACAGGAAAATCGGGACGGCGGTGTCAGATGAAAACTCGATGGTTGGCTGGCGTGCATTCAACAGGTAACGGGTTGTGGCCGCTTGTCTGTAGTTCACGGTAACGATAACGTCGACCAAGGTCTGCTCAATACCATTGATGCTCATCACTGACAGCGGCGCATCGATGCATTCCAGAGTAAACCTTTGCTCGAGCATCACACCGCTAGTGCGCTGGCGCCCCCTGGATGCAACACAATTGGTGATCACCGCCAGATCGAATGCTTTTAAAGAGGAGGAGCCACCTCCTATCCGTGATTGTTTGTATGGCTGTTTAAACAGGACTTCCCAATCGACACCATTGCCAGCCTCGGTCAACTGCAATACAGCAGGCTGAACTTCATGAGCAAACAATCGGCAGGAGAACACGCACATCAATAAAACCAGCCATCTCATCTAACGATGGACCACGTCGTAGCGCCTGAGTAGTTGCCTATAGAGGGCATCGGCGGCCTTTTCGGATTTCTGCCTGATCAGATCTGCGCGAACTTTTGTGGTGAGGTAGGAAAGTGGGGTTGCCTCGGGTGCGATGCGTTCCTCGAGATAAACCAGATGGTACCCATAACTGCTTTTATAAGGCCCTGTCCAACTCGCGGCTACGAGTTCTGCTAATTGCGATGCGAACTCGGCCCCCAATAAAACAGTAATTTCACGTGCATTTTTAGACAGGTAAGTCCGCGGTAATAGCGTGGCATTGCCCAGGCCTTGCCAGTCCTCACCGGCCAACAGACTGGAATGAACAGATGCAACCGATAAAGGGTTCGACAGATAGATCTGTTTGAAACTGTATCGCTGTGGCAGCGTGTATCGCTTAATGTTCGCCTGGTAATAAGCGTCGAGTTCAGATTGGCTCACCGGTGTGTCTTCGGAAAACTGATGTAGAAAGCCCAGCTTCTGTACAAGTCTGCGACGCACAATATCGTCATCCTCCATCAGCCCCTGCCGCACTGCTTCACGGTACAACACCTCTTGCCGGAGCCAGGCATCAACTAATGATTGTAGTTCAGGTTCCGTCGGCGGCTGATTCATTTGTGCTTGCCATAGCGCAGAGATACGCGCGCGCACCGCATCATCTATAACAATACGATCCGTCTGTTGTAGATGATTGGCGGTAAACAGCAATGCTCCGATCAAACAAAACCACAGAACCGGTTCACGAAGCCAGCGCATCATGCCTACTCTGAGGCTGGGCTGAACCAAATCGGAGAAGTCCAGGCCCGCTCCTGGATAGTCGCAGACAGTGCAGGATTCGGTTCAACGCCCGTCCGCAGCGCATCCCAAGTTGACCATCGACAAACTGGATTCTCTAGCGCCCGTACGTAGTATATCGCGTGCTCGGATTCGTCAAAATCCGGGTCCACCCAGTGTACAAGCATTTCGGGGTCACCAACCCCCGTGCTGACCGTGCAATCTGTGAGATCTACTCTGGCACCGTTATCGGGACAGCGGTGCGTCTGAGGATTTACCTTTGCTCCATCGGAGCAGGCGACATCAAAAACCTTCTCAGACGAGTTCCCGTCACGCACCGAGGCTTTAATAATTTGCACCCGCTGCAGCGCAGACTTATTGGGGTCCTGTAACGCCCATACCAAAAAGCTCGGTGATTGGCCTGCCTCTGCCACAAGTTCGCCGCCCATAGGGACACCGCCAGCGTAGGCTTTGTTAATTAAGTCATTGGCATCTGGTGCTGGCAGGTCATAGCCGGCGAAGAATCGAACCTGAATTCTGGTACCGGAAGTTGAAAAAGTCTCCTTGCGATGCAATGCGTCGTAGATCGCTGTACGGGTGTTTTCCTCTGCCCAGACACCCGCCAGGCTACCGGCGCTCCACTGGTTTCGATAAGTCTTAAGGTACGCTGAACCATCTTCTGCGGGTTGTGCCAGCGGAACCGAGCCGCGTTCAACGGGTTCATCATCGAGCCTGCCAGTTTTGCTCCAGTAGTTATCTTCGGCGCCGGCATAAGATGCATTGTGTGTGTCGCTTGAGCCAATCACGCCGAACTTAAATGGATTGAAACCCTTCTTCGCCTGAAATTCGATGCCGTTTCGTAGCGCTTCGCGCACGTAACTGCCCTGTGGTTGGCTTGCCAGGTTCGAGGCGATTCTGACTTTCATTATTTCAAAGTCTGCCCATTCATCATTGGGTGACAAAGCAGGGTGAGTGTCTGAAGTGCCTTTAATTTGCGAATTTTCTACCAGGCGCTCATTGCGCATACGCAGATCTGCGTAGTCACTATCGAGTGGTTTGCCATCAAAAGCCGTCAGACTAAACATCCAGCCATTGGAACCATTTGAATTGTGGGGCATCGCCAGCGACTCGTATCCGGCGAGGCGTTGCTCATCCATCCAGCGCCACAAATCTTCAGGGTTCCTGGAGTCCAGTCTTGAAAATGGCAAGTCCGGCGCAGTATCTCCCTTAAAGATGACGTTCCTGTGTAGATTTTCAAACGCATCGCCTGATGAGGTGTATTCATATCCCAGAAAAGCTGTGAATTTACCGGGCTCATTGTGGCGATTCGCGGCAGCCTTAATATCATCCCACGCACTGGTTGACGACACGGGGTCAATGAGTTCTGCACGGCGTTCTGAGCTAAGAAACGCAAGCATTGTGGCGAACGCAGCCCCCCGTGATTTTTCATTAGACAGATTGCGAACGCCCTCAGCAAGTTCATGTTCGTACAGCGCATTGCCCTCAACCGTCATACTGCGTAACGCGCCTAGATAGAAAGCGTGATCCGTGACGGCGTAGAAGTCCAAGGGCACCTCTAATTGCATGTCGAACCCGCCCGGATGTGTTAATACGCCACCTTTTGCAAAGTCATAGGCGGCGTCAGGCGAAGCCAATGTGCCCATCACAAAAGCGTCAAATGAGTACATGGTGTGCACGTGCAAGTCACCAAACAGGGCGTGCTTTTCTCCCCGCGGGCCGGCGGATATCGGCACTGCGAGAATTGGTGTATCAGAATCTTGGGCTGTGAGGGAACTGTTCGATTCAGATGCTTCCTGGCAGCCGCCAAGCAGGAATAGAAACAACACCAGTGTTGGTAATCGCATATTGATTCTTCCATTTTACGAAGACTTGATGGTATCAAGTCATCACCTCTACTGCATTCTTTGAATCTGGGCAGAACGAGAACGGCCATAGTTTAGGCTTGAGCGATACGCTGTAATGTCGCGCCTGAAAAACCTCAATCAAAATGTATGCTTAAGCTTCATCCAGCGCTGTAATGCCAAAACCGTGAGGGTATAATGCGCGCTCTTTTAGTGGAGTCTCTATGCTGGTCATCGTGGATTATGATGCAGGCAATGTACGCAGTGTTCAGCGTGCCTGTCAGTATGTCGGTATGGACGCCGAGATATCGGCTGATCCGGCTGTCGTTGCGGCTGCAGACAAGTTGATTTTTCCGGGTGTAGGTTCGGCGGAGAGTGCCGTGGATACCCTTTGCGACCGAGGGCTTGATGAGGCAATAAAATCTTTCTATGCAACAGGGAAACCGCTGCTGGGCATCTGTCTGGGTTTGCAGATCGTGCTAGAGCATACCGAGGAAGGCGACAAAACCTGCCTGGGGCTAGTGGAAGGAGCGTCCGAAAGATTCGAGTTCTCTGATAGATCCCTTAAGGTGCCACATATCGGCTGGAATGAATTGACGATCAATCGACCGCATCCGATGTTGAAAAATATTCAGTCTGGGGATGAGTTCTATTTCGTCCACAGCTATTTTGCTCGGCCAGTCAACAGTGATCATATGGTAGGAACCACAGAATACGGCGACAAAACATTCTGTTCTGTGATCGCCAGCGAAAACCTGTTTGCCACTCAGTTCCACCTGGAGAAAAGTGGTGCGCTGGGTCTAAAGCTGCTTGGTGCATTTAAACATTGGGATGCAACATGCTAAGTAAGAGAATCATTGCCTGTCTGGATGTACGAGATGGCAAGCTGGCCAAGAGTGTCAAGTTTGTTGATACGAAAGACATTGGTGACCCTGTGTTGAAAGCCAGGGAATACTACGAGGATGGCCTGGACGAACTGGTGTTCTATGACATTACAGCCTCCAGCGATGCCAGGAACATTATGCTGGATGTTGTGGAACAAGTAGCGAAACAGGTTTACATTCCTTTCTCGGTCGGTGGCGGAGCGCGAACGGTTGAAGATGCCAACAGATTGCTCTGGGCCGGCGCAGAAAAAATCAATGTGAACTCTGCTGCGGTCAAGCGCCCTGAATTGATTACAGAGTGTGCGCATGCGTTTGGTGCTCAAAACACAGTGCTCTCGATGGATATTTTAAGGGTCGAAACTTCAAGGGAGTTCCCGAGTGGCTACGAAGTCATTATCAATGGCGGACGCACCCCGATGGGTGTCGATGCGCTGGGATGGGCGCTCAAGGGTGAAGAACTGGGTGCAGGTGAACTGGTTGTTAATTCGATCGATGCAGATGGAACCCGGGAAGGTTATGAGATTAACCTGACGAGAATGATCTCTGAAGCGGTTTCAATTCCGGTCATTGCCTCCGGTGGGGCCGGGAAACCGGAGCACTTGCTTGAGGTCCTTACCGAAGGTAAAGCGGACGCAGCGCTCGTTGCCTCTATGGTCCACTACGGCGACTATACGGTGTCCGGTTTAAAGCAGTGGCTGCATGAGCATGGCGTCAAAGTCAGATTGCGCTACTGATGCCTGAGTCGCCGGAATACCTTGAAGAAAAAATTATTCTCCTGGAAGAACGCCAGGCATTCCAGGAAGACACATTACAAAAACTTGATGACGCCGTGTCGGAACAACAGAAACAGATTATGGCGCTTGAAGATCAACTCAAACATTTGTTGAGCCAATTCAGGAAACTGGAGTCGTCGATTCCCGATGGCGGTTCAGCAGAGGATGAAAAGCCACCCCATTACTAGATGCTGACCTTATGAAAGCTGTCATTGTTAACAAAGACCATTCCCTTTCCTGGGGTGAAGTTGATCATCCGAAAATCGGTGATCATGAAGTACTGATTAGGATTTCTGCCACCGCGATCAACAGGGCTGACCTGATGCAGCGAAAGGGCTTCTACCCGCCACCTCCGGGTGCGAGTGAAGTCATGGGTCTGGAATGTGCAGGCGAAATTGTCGAGGTGGGTGCAGGCTGCACTCGATTCAAGGCGGGTGACAAGGTTTGTGCTCTGCTGGCTGGTGGCGGCTATAGTCAGTACGCATCTGCCCATGAGGGCAGCGTGCTGCCAATTCCGGATGGCCTGTCTGATGAGCAGGCCGCTGCATTGCCTGAAGTATTTGCGACGGCCTGGTTGAACCTATTCATAGAAGCAGGGTTGAAGGCTGGTGATAAAACTATCATTCATGCGGGTGCCAGCGGTGTTGGGACAACCGCCATTCAATTATGTAAGGCATTTGGTGCCAGCAGTTTTGTCACGGTTGGGTCCAAAGATAAGCTGCGCGCCTGTATCGAACTTGGCGCCAGTGGCGGATTCAACCGTCATGATGGATCATTCCTTGAAACTGCGAAGACGTTTGCCGGCGAAAGCGGGGTTGATGTCATCCTGGATCCTGTGGGTGCGGGTTACCTGTCTGACAACCTCAGCTTGCTCGGCCTTGGAGGGCGGTTGGTTTTAATTGGCCTGATGGGCGGTATCAAGGCGGAACTCGATCTTGCGCAGATGATGATGAAGCGAGCGAGGATTATTGGGTCTACTTTGCGTACGCGACCAGTGGCAGAAAAAGCAGTCGTGATGGCTCAGCTGGAAGAAAAAGTCTGGCCGAAAATTGTGAACCAGGAAATTAAGCCGATCATAGAAGCAGTATTTCCGATCACAGGGATTGCGGATGCTCATGATCTCGTCGTGTCGGACACAACGACGGGTAAAGTGATATTAACGGTGGACCACTAATCAGCCAGCTTATAGCCTGGTGCTCAGCTGTATCTTTAGCCTGGAGTCTCTTTCCAGTCTTGGTGAGATCGAACTCGAACCGCGGGCTAAATTGCGCTAATGCTCACTCGTTGTTCGTTTAGCTTTTCCAGTGCGGAATCCAGGTCCTTGAGTTTGTCTCTCTCTTTCTGAACAACTTCTTCAGGCGCCTTCTCAACAAAGCTTGGATTGTTAATCTTGCCTTCTGTTTTCGCGCGATCTTTCTGTTTGCGATCGATCTCCTTGTCCAGTCGGGCCAGTTCTGCTTCCTTGTCGATCAATCCTGCCATGGGCACCAGCAGTTCCATTTCACCAACCAGTGCGGTCGCTGACATGGGCTTCTCTGCGTTGTCACTAAGCCAGGTGAGTGACTCCGGCCTGACCAGGAACGTAAGTTCACGGGTAAATTTGTCCAAGCGTTCCTGGTCTTCGGTACTGCCATTCGAAAACAGGATGGGCACTTGTCTCGCTGGAGAGATATCCATTTCGCCGCGAATGTTACGTACGCCGGTGACCACCGTTTTTAACCAGTCGACGTCCTTGCTGGCCGCATCACTGATAAGCTTTTCATCCGCAACAGGGAACGGTTGCAGCATGATGGTATCGCCTGAAAGACGAACTGTTGACGGCACTTTCTGCCAGAGTTCTTCCGTTAGAAATGGCAAGAACGGGTGAGCCAGCCGTAATACAGACTCTAGTATTCGCGCAAGTGTCTGCTGGGTGCCCAGTTTCTGTGCCTGGGTAGCATCGTCGCTATTTAATATTGGCTTGGTCAGTTCTAGATACCAGTCGCAGAACTCGTCCCAGACAAACTCGTAAATTTCTTTCGCAGCCAGGTCAAAGCGATAGGTTTCCATGGCCAGGTTCACCGCCGCTGCAGTCTTCTGGAATTCTGAAATGATCCAATAATCGATCGTTGACAGTTCAACGTCTGTGCTGTCCAGTCGTGATTCGTTATCGTTGATATTTCCGGATACAAAAATAGCCGCGTTCCACAGTTTGTTGCAAAAATTCCGATATCCCTCGACCCTTTTCATATCAAAACGAATGGTGCGGGTGCGGGTAGCAATCGAGTAGAAAGTAAACCGAAGTGGATCAGTCCCGTAAGCCGTGATGCCCTCCGGGTATTCTTTTCGGGTGGCTTTGTCTATGCGCTTGGCCATTTTCGGCTGCATCAGGTTATCGGTTCGTTTAGCAACGAGTTCATCCAGGCTGATTCCGTTGATGATATCCATCGGGTCCAGGCCGTTGCCCTTGGACTTGGACATTTTCTGGCCGGTGGAATCGGTCACCAGGCCGTGTATGTAGACCTTCTTGAACGGTACTTCACCGGTGAATTTCATCGACATCATAATCATGCGGGAAACCCACAGGCTGATGATGTCGTGTCCTGTCACCATAATGTCGGTAGAGTGAAACGTTTCCAGTTCCTTGGTCTGTTCGGGCCAGCCCAGGGTAGAGAAAGTCCAAAGGGCAGACGAGAACCAGGTATCCAAAACATCGGGATCCTGCATAAGTTCTATGTTTGCAGCTAGATTATGTTTATCCCGTGCTTCCTGTTCGCTGCGCCCTACATAGATGTTGCCATCGGCATCATACCAGGCGGGAATTCGATGTCCCCACCAGAGCTGCCTGGAAATACACCAGTCTTCGATGTTTCTCATCCATGAGAAGTAGATGTTCTCTGCATTTTTCGGAATGAACTCAATTTTTCCGTCCTCGACCGCTTTGATGGCCGGCTCGGCGAGCGACTTGATATCGACAAACCACTGATCGGACAGGAAAGGCTCAACAACGACGCCGGACCTTTCCCCGCGCGGGATGGCCATCGTGTGATCTTCTATCTTTTCCAATAGACCTAGGGCGTCGAGGTCCGCGATAACGGCCTTACGAGCTTCGAAACGGTCCATTCCCCGATACTTTTCAGGCACCTCATCGTTGAGGCTGGCATCTTCGTTAAGAATGTTAATGATCGGCAGGTCGTGACGATGACCGACATCATAGTCATTGAAGTCATGGGCCGGTGTGATCTTGACGCACCCGGTGCCGAATGCCATATCGACGTACTGATCAGCGATGATTGGAATTCGGCGACCAGTTAGAGGAAGGATAATTTCTTTACCCACCAGAGCCTTGTAGCGATCATCATTCGGGCTGACAGCGACAGCAGTATCACCCAACATGGTTTCCGGTCGTGTCGTTGCGACGACCAGGAACTCTCCCGGTTCGTCGGCAAGAGGATAGCGGAAGTGCCAGAGATGGCCCTGTTCTTCCTCGCTTTCAACTTCAAGATCGGAGATCGATGTCTTTAGAACAGGATCCCAGTTCACCAGGCGTTTGCCTCGGTAGATCAGACCTTCTTCGTGAAGGCGCACAAACACCTCAAGAACGGCTTCTGACAAACCGTCATCAAGGGTGAATCGTTCTGTTTCCCAGTGAAGAGAGGCGCCAAGGCGTCTCAGTTGTTTGGATATGGTTCCTCCGGACTCTTCCTTCCACTCCCAGACTTTGTCGATGAACGCTTCCCGGCCAATATCGAGAGGTTTGATACCCTGGGCTGCAAGTTGTTCGGTCACCAGCATCTGGGTTGCGATACCGGCATGGTCTGTACCCATTTGCCAAAGCGTGTTCTTGCCGCTCATACGCTGGTAACGAATCAGTGAATCCACAAGGCTATGCTGGAAGGCATGTCCCATGTGCAGGTTGCCCGTTACGTTGGGGGGTGGAATCGCGATGCTATAGGATTCACCGTGACCCGAGGGGGCGAAGTAATTGTTCTCTTCCCATTTCTGGTACCAGGATTGTTCGATGTCCTGAGGTGAATATTTGCTCATGATCTAATCGTGTCGCTAAAAAGTTGTCGAAACCTGTGGATCGGAAAAGCTGGGAAGCTTTCGATAATCAGGGAAAGCGCGATTATACACGGGGTGTGAGTTTTTTGGAGTCCTGTCTGGAAGGCGTTGGTGTTATTGAAATACCACTGTCCGATGGCCGTTCAGCAGTACACGATGCTCCGCATGATATTTGACTGCTTTGGAGAGGACGATTCTTTCGATATCTCTGCCAACGTTAACCAGATCAGCGACAGTGCTTCGATGTCCCACCCGTTCGATGCCTTGTTCGATGATAGGGCCTTCGTCCAGCTCGGCGGTGACATAGTGGGCGGTAGCGCCGATGAGCTTGACGCCATGTTCGAACGCCTGGTGGTAAGGTTTTGCGCCCTTGAATCCAGGCAGAAAGGAATGATGAATATTGATGATCTTGCCTGCCATCGCATGGCAGAACTCAGGTGACAATATCTGCATATATCGAGCGAGCACAACGACATTGATTCCCCTGCGCTGAATCTCTTCGAGTAGTAATTTCTCTTGCGCTGCTTTTGAGTCAGGGTCGATCGGAAGGTGCCTGAAGTCTATGTTTTGCGCAACGGCGATTGGTTTGGCTTCAAGGTGATTGGAGGCTACCAGGGCGATTTCTATCGGGAGCTCACCATTTTTCTCACGAAACAATAAGTCAGTCAGGCAGTGCTCCTGTTTTGAAACCATGATAAGGACTTTGGGTTTCTGTGAGCATGGCCAGATTTGCCAGCTCATCTGCTTTCCGGCAGCGACGGGTTCGAAGGAATGCTCGAGTGCTTTGAGGGTTGCTTCTCCCTCGAAGTGAACCCTCATGAAAAATGTATTGTTGGACCCGTCTTGAAACTGATCGCTGTCCAGGATGTTACATGAATTGGCCACCAGCCAGCTCGATACGGCCAGTACCAGGCCGGGTTTGTCTGGGCAGGAAAGGGTGATGATGTAGTCCATGTTCAGTTCTCGGGGTGGTCTTTCAGGTGTTCCAGAATTGTGCTTAGTTCATCACTGAGTTCTGCTCGAAGGTTCTCGTCAAGCTTGGTTGTTGGGTTGCCGGCTTTCTGCGCGACATCTGGTTTCCGAGCGTCCGGGGCATCCTCATTCGCGAACTCAACCGGGTCAACAATGTCTTGGAATAGATCTACTGTGTCCGGATCATATCCGGGAGGGTACGGGCCGGTCTTTTTGGATGGACTTTGAGATGACCGCGGACGCTTGCCTGATGGTTTAAGCGGCCGCGATGGGTCGAACGCCAGGTCGTGAATCAATGGAATCTGGGTAACGCCAGGTTTTTTTTCGTCGTTGTCCATATATCGCAGGCGGCCTTTTTTCCTGTGTCAGCTAATTTCGTGGTAGTTCAGTACATACCCGCGTTCTTTATAGTAGGCGTAGTTCTCACGCGCGGATTTTCGACTATTTTGGTCGACGGGGACGATCTCTGCAACCCTGTCGAACCTGGAAAAGAAATGCGGGATCTGCCCGGAAAGGTTGATCAGCACATCCTGGTGTTCTTCAGGCTCATGATCGAAGCCAATCTTGATGGGAACGTCCATTGCCTCAGAATGCAGCGAATGAGGCACGAAGCTATCTTCCTTAAAGGTCCACAGTTGCTCGTTCAGGGTCTTGGCCTGTTCTTCAGTCGAAGTATGCACATAAATTTGGTGGCCCTTCCTGTAAACCATGTCAATCAGGCGGCAAGCAAAAGCGTGTTCGTCGCCTGATGTCTGGTAAAAATCGATTCTGGTCAAAAGTCGCCTTTCCTGGTTGCTGCGTGTCGGGTTCAGGCAGCAAGGTTGTTCAGGTATTCAAACAGCAAACTGACAGGTCTGCCGGTTGAGCCTTTTGACGGGCCGGACCCCTTGAATGCTGATCCTGCGACGTCAAGATGCGCCCAGCGATACTTTTTGGTAAACCGGGCAAGAAAACAGGCCGCGGTAATGCTTCCGGCCTCGCGGCCACCAATATTCGCCATGTCAGCAAATGCGCTGTTGATCTGCACCTGGTAGTCCTCCCATAGCGGCATTCGCCACACCCGGTCGAGTGAGTCTTCGCCGGCCTTGGTGAGATCTGCCGCGACACCTTCATCATTGGCATACATTGCTGAAGCATGGCTGCCGAGGGCAATGACACAGGCGCCTGTCAGCGTTGCGACATCAATGACGGTCTTGGGATTGAACTGGTCTATGTAGGTCAGTGCGTCGCACAGGACAAGCCGACCTTCGGCGTCAGTGTTCAGGATTTCTACTGTTTGTCCGGACATTGTTTTTACGATGTCACCTGGTCTCGAAGCATCTCCCGACGGCATATTCTCTGCTGCAGCGATGACGCCAATAACATTCATTGCCAGTCCCTGTTCAGCGATCGCGACCATCGTCCCAAACACGCTGGCTGCACCGCACATATCCCAGATCATCTCGTGCATACCGCCGCCTGGTTTCAGTGAAATACCACCTGTGTCGAACGTAATGCCCTTACCAACCAGCACATGGGGTGCTTCTTTTGCCTTGCCACCCTTATGGGTAATGACAATCAGCTTGCCGGGCTGCACGCTGCCTCGGGTAACAGACATGAATGCGCCCATACCCAGCTTCTCTATCTCTTTTTCTTCGATAACTTTCGTTGTGATCGATGAATAATCTTTGGCAAGTTGCTTTGCCTGATTCGCCAGATAGGTAGGAGTACAGATGTTTCCGGGAAGATTGCCCAGAGTCTTCGCTGAGCTGATACCCGCGGTCAGCGCGTTACCCACTGCGATTCCGTTTAGGACTGTTTCAAGTTCGGATTTGTCGTCGAGGAGCAGATCCACCGACTCGATGGAAACCGTGTTTACTGGTGGCTTACCCTTCATCTCTGTAAATGAATAAAGCCCGGCCTCGAAGGATTCGACAATTTTTTGTGTTTTCCATTCAATGCTTCGGCCAGGGACATCCACTTCAAGCAGGCAGCATAAGTTGGTTCGAAATGAGGTAGCCTTCATCTTGCCGATGACAGTTCTTGCTATGTCCGCATACTTCGCGCTGCTCATGGATTTTTCGTTGCCGAGCCCTACCAGAAGCACTCGTGTGGCGCCGACATTCGGCACATCATGGAGTAGCAGTGTCTGATTGGTTTTACCGCTGATGTCATTACGTTTCAGAATTTTTCTCAGATAGCCTTTGCTTGCTTTATCCAAAACCCTGGCCGAAGGTGATAACTGGCCGTTTTCGTATACGCCAACGATGGCGCATTGGGTTCTGGCTTTCGCAGGATTACCCGTGCGTGTGCCATACTTCATAGTGACTCCTGAGGATGATCTCGTGTGAACTACTGCATTAATATAACGGTTATGGAATGTCCGGTCACTTAAAGTGATTCTTTTCCGCTATTTTGCTCGTGAAATATTTATCACGATGTTTGCTGTTGCGGGCATTGTGTTGGTTATTTCTATGGGTTGGCGGTTCAGTGGTTATTTAGAGAATGCTGCCGCTGGTCTAATGTCCCGCGAAGTTTTGTTTGCTGTCATGGCCTATAGACTGCCGGGTTTTCTTGAGCTCATCATTCCGGTCAGCTACTTCCTGTCTATTATGCTGGTGCATGGCCGGATGCATGTCGACAGCGAAATGATTGTTCTCCAGGCTTGTGGAATGAGTACCTGGCGGCTGATTCAGATGACCCTGCTAACGGCTCTGGCCGTCATGATTATGACGGCGATGATCTCTTTGTGGCTTAAACCCATGGGTGAGCAAAGGGTCGAAACACTCCTTGGTGACCAGAATAACCTCACTGAATTCGACACGCTTATTCCGGGTCGCTTCCAGACGCTGGCTTCAGGCAAACGGGTAACCTATACGGAAGGCATATCGGACGAAGGAGAATTGGCGCGAGTATTTATTAACGACTACAAAGAGGCGGCCGGCAATGGGCCCAGAGAAGCGGTGACGGTCATCGCTGACAGTGGCAAGACTCAGGTCGATGGCGAAGGACGGCGGTTTCTGGTGTTGAACAACGGTCGGCGATATCAAGGTAAACCCGGAGAAAAGAATTACCAGTCCATCGAATACGAAGAATATGGTCAGCTGGTAGTGAGTGGTGCGTTCATTCAGGGCGAAAAGCGCCGCACAGCGATACCAACATCAGAATTGTTTAGCGCAACAGATGCCAATGCTGTGTCGGAGCTTCATTGGCGCTTAGGAGTTGTCCTATTGATTCCCGTCATCGCCCTGCTGGCTATACCGCTCGCCCGGGTAAATCCGCGGCAGGGACGTTTTACGCGTCTGGTCCCGGCGATGATTCTCTGCTTCGTCTATATCCTTGCCTTGTCAGGCGCGCGGACTGCGCTGGAGAAGGGGGGCTTACCGCTGAATCTGGGTCTCTGGTGGGTTCATGGTATAGCCCTTGGCACGACGTTTTTAATGTACAGGCTTGAGTGGATGGCCGAGAAGCTTAATAAGCTTCCGACGATGCTGTTCCGTTAGTGGTGTTAGTCTTTGTTGGAGGTTTTATTGTAGGGATCGTCCCCCAGAAATATGACGCGGGTTCCTGAAGCGCGGTCGTGCCAGGCTAGTTTTTCTCGATCAAATAAGATCCAGATAAACCCGAGCCCAAGGAACATCGTTGAGAAAGTAGCGAAGAAAAATCTCACTGCACATTCACCCAGCGTTAATATTTGTCCTGTATCGTTGATGGTGCGGATTTTCCAGACCTGCATGCCAAGCGTCTGTCCCCTGATGTGCCAAAAGTAGGCGTAAAAAGCGCCAGCTTCCAGGTAAAGGAATAGTTGGAAAGAAGGTCCTGCTATTATTTTGCCGTCATTAAGGAACGCGACTATAAGCGTCGTTGTGACGAACCAGAGGGCGACCACCAGGAATGCGTCGTAGAGAATGGCCGCCAGTCTTCGCCACAGGCTGGCCGGTGTGTTTGGGGCAATTGGCATGAGTGAGGAAGAAAAAAAATGAAGTCTATCATGGGTTTGATGCAGCATCGCCTCGCGCGGGTATTTTGTGTTTCGTTAGCAGCGGTTGTGGCATTAATGATTAGCCAGGGCTGGGCTGCAAATGGAGTTGCAGATAGAACTGCAGATGGAGCTGAGAGTTTTGATGATTACCTGGTGAAAGTGCGTTCGGCAGCGATCGGCAACGGGATAGCGTCAGAAACAGTAGATGCCGCATTCAGGGGGCTGACGCGGGACGAACGGGTCATAGGCTACGATCGCAAACAGCCTGAATTTGTGCAGACCTTTGACGAATATCTTACCGCGCGAGTGACGAACTTCAGGAAAAAGGAAGGTCGCAAGCTGTTTGAGTTGCATCAGCCATTGCTTGATGAGATAGCTGGCTTATACGGTGTGGATCCGGAGTACATCGTTGCCTTTTGGGGTTTAGAGACAAGTTTTGGGCGCTATCAGGGGAAATATAGCATCATTCGGTCTCTCGCCACCCTGGGGCATGATCAGCGCAGGGCTGCATTTTTTACCGCAGAACTCCTCAAGGCACTGCAGATTCTTGATGAGCAACATGTTGCGCCTGAGGCATTTGTAGGCGCCTGGGCTGGCGCAATGGGGCAAAGCCAGTTCATGCCCAGCAGTTTCCTGCGGTTTGCGGTCGATCACGACGGAGACGGTCGAAAGGACATCTGGTCCAATAAGGCGGATGTCTTTGCCTCAATCGCGAACTACCTGAATAAGGCTGGCTGGAAAAGGGGTGCAGGCTGGGGCGGCCCTGCGTCGTTTAACACGTTGGATTTTGTCAGTTTGAAGCCGCTGAATATTGACCCGAGCTGTCGGGCGCTTAAGCACCATTCTCGTAAAATGTCGATTTCCAACTGGAAGGACCTGGGTGTAGTGCCTGGCGTTCAGTTAGTTGACCAACCTTATGCTCTGGTATCGCCCGAAGCAGGTGCAAATTCGGGATATCTTGTCGGGGGGAACTATCGTGCAATCCTGAATTACAACTGTGCTAATAAATATGCTGTGTCAGTGGGGTTGATGTCCGAGGCAATTGCTACGCCCGACTAATCAGGAATCATCATAAAAGCGGCTTCGGTCTCGGCGACGACCTCGTTAGTGTCGTTCCGAATCATCAAGCCTTTCATCTGTGTTAATCGCGCTTTTTGTTTCACGCAGTGCCCTTCAAGGCGGACTTTGGTGCCAATCGGGAGCGCGTCTCGATATCGGATATCGCATTTGGCAGTGAATGCCTTGAAGCCTTTAAGGAAGAGCCAGTTCGCCATTACATCATCGAGAGCACTAAACACGATGCCGCCATGTGTCACGCTGTCGTAGCCGCAATGATCCGCGCCCGGTGTAAATTCGCTGTGGCAAATGTCATCCTCAAGCCTGAAATCCAGTTTCAGTCCGATTGGATTGCCGGGCCCACAGACGAAGCAGTGGTTAGCATCAGATCGTAATTGGCTCATTGACTTGCTCCATTGGCCCTATAGGTTGTGTTTACTGATACGCCGGTATAATGACTGGCATGTACCTTGATACTCACAAGACCTATTGTCCACATTGCGGTGAAATGATCGAACTGGTGGTAGACCCTTCAGCGGACCAAGAGTATATCGAGGATTGCCAGGTTTGCTGTTGTCCTATGATGGTGTGCGTGTTGGCAGTGCAGGAAGGTCAGCCTGAAATCAGTGTCTTTGCTGAAACCTGAAGGGCGGCCAGCTAGGTTGGGTTTATTCTGATAAATCCGCGAAGGCCTGGCACGTAGCTAAGCAGATCCCACATGGAAGATCGGAAAAGGTCTGCTGGTATCAGGTGTTCTATTTTCTTGTGTAGCGCCGGAAGCTCGGACCAGTGAACACCTTGTTTGTGATGATGCGCCGTGTGGTAACCAAGGTTGCCTGTGACAAAATTGTAGACCGAGTTCATTGTGTTGTAAGAGGCGCTGAACTCGTCCTTCGAGTCCAAGCCCGCATGATGATCGTAGGTAGCCCACGCGGTGATCAGCAGTCCGGTAAACATCGGAAGGGCGAAAACCATAAAGCCCGGAATCGGGTTAGCAGCGGCTAACAATATTGCAATGGTGAACGTCAACGCTGTGTAGATTAAATGAGTGCGTAAATGCCTTGGGTGTTTTTTTCCTACTTTCCAGGCTCGTGGGTAGGCTGTCGCTGCAACTGCGAAGGTATATTCCAGTTCGCTCATTTTTGTTCCATCGGCTCTTTGCCACCGACTTTCATCGATGCCCTGGTCAAGGTAGTTATGATGGTGACCAAAGACGTGATGCAGTAACCATTGATTCGTTGTCACGCCGGTGTGCAGTCCGTAGCTGAGTTCTAAAATTCTGTTAAGCGGTGTCCAATGGAATGTCTTGGTGTGTTGGTGATGATGGTTCCAGGCGCAGATACACCCTTTAGGGATAATTGTTAGAATAAAATAAGCCAGCAGTAGCCAAATATTGTCTGCCGTGAAATAGACTAGAAAGTCTAACAACGTCAGTGACAAAATAAGAAAGATTGGAAGTCGGTCTGCGCGATATCTAAACACTGTGTTAATGCCCGGTAAATTCGAGCGAAGTGTAGCATAGGGTTGTTAGATTTCTAGCGGCTAGACACGACTCAAAGCAGGGTTCTAAAAACTTGTCCTAAAATGATTATGGATTGTAAAAGATGATAAAAATTTGTCCTAAAATGATTATGGATTGCAAAAAATGACAGATGAAAAAGCCGGTGAAGTGATTTCTTTTTCTGAGGGCAGCAACCCTCATGTGCTTGCTAGAAAAGAAGCCAAGCTAAAAAAAGTCCAGGGTGCATTCAAGGCGGCGAGCAAAGACAAGTTTAAAGATGCCCGTAATCAGCGCCGTAAACGTAAAAACCCCAAGAAGAAAAAGTAGTCGGACCCGCGCCAGAATAAAAAAGCCCGCGTTGTTTCAATCACCCCGCCCGCGTTGTTTCAGTCACCCCGGCCCCGTCGTTTCGACCGTAGTGGAGAAACCTCCTGCTCGCGAAGCTCAAGTTCTTTGGACGCTACGCTACATGCGCCGGTCGAGGTGACGAGTTGGTGGAGAACGAATAGGAGGGGCTGTCAGCCTTACTTTATAATGTCCGTTTGGGCCCTAATCAGGTAAGCGGGATACCAATGCCGGTGGACGACCGTTAATAAAAATTCCCGTCCGACTCGATCTTCTCAGCCCCGGTTCCTTCCCTTGCTGCCTGCAGTTCCTGTCTCGCGAGTCGTTCCATAAAAGCCCTGTCAGATCCGAGGGTAACCATATGGAATCCCTGGTCCAGGTAGCGCTTTGTATATTCCAGGGAGCCTGTCTGAATTCCTGCAGCGATGCCGTGCTTCTTTGCGGTTTCAAAAATGTGGGTGACGGTTGCGACATGCTTGGGATCATTGTTGTCACCGCCAGGATGCAGGCCCAGGGCGTAGGCCAGATCGCTCGGTCCAATATAGACCGCATCAACGCCCGGCGTTGACATGATGTCATCCAGGTTCTCTAGTGCTTCGGCGGTTTCAATCATTACGATGCACGCAATCTCAGTATTGGCGGCCCGGGCATAACCTTTACCGGCATAAAATGTGACACGATTGGGGCCGTAAGAGCGTATACCGTCCGGTGGATATCTGCAGGCCGCAACGGCTCGCTCTGCTTCCTCGCGATTGTTAACGAGCGGAATAACCACTCCATAAGCGCCTGCATCCAGCACCTTCATAATCTCGTATGGTTCGTTCCAGGGGACTCGCACAAATGGAATGGCGTTAGAAGTAGAGATAGCGGTCAGCATGTGTTTAACGTCGATATAATCCAGCATGCCATGTTGCATATCCAGGCAGAGCCAATCGAAACCCGCATGAGCCATAGTCTCTGCTGTGTAGCTGGAGTCGATGGACATCCATGCGCCGATGGTCTGTTGGTTGGCGCGCCAGGCTTGTAAAACGTGATTACTTCTCATAGCTCTATCCTAGGTATTTGTAGTGGTGTGTCATTGCTCTGTGCAGAGGAATCTGACATTTCGGTCTCGATTTTTATGGTGGCCACTGTTATGCGAAGGCGATTGGCGTTTTACCTGCCACCGTCGTCCTCCACATTTCTCGGCGATGGCCTTGGTAGTCGGAGGTGGCACAATGTTGCGTGCATCGATTATCCCACAAAGTCAGAGTGCCCGGTTGCCATCTTACGCGACAGCAGAACTGGGGACTGACAATCAGCTGGTTCAGATAATCTAAAAGGGGCTTACTTTCTTCCTGCGTCATGTTTTCAAAACGGATAGTGTAGGTTGGGTTGATCCAAAGCGCAGGGCGTTTGGTCACCGGGTGCATGCAAATCACGGGATGTAACTGGGTGTCTGGTTCCTGGTCGTCGTTGATGATCGTCATATGTTCCAGGTGATTTTTGAGTGTCGCTTGGGGCCCATAGGATCTGGTCGCGCTATGAACGGCCTTTAACGATGTCAGTGCCGCTTTCATGCCTTCAGATAGTGCGTCATAGGCGGCGTATAGGTTGGCATAAAGCGTATCTCCCCCGGCAGCTGGCGTGTCTACGGCGTAAAGTAGTGTCTTAGCGGGTGGCGTCGCCTGAAAAGTGAAGTCCGTGTGCCAGCCGGCGCCAAAAGTATGTGGCGAGCTCTCGTTGGCTTCCTTTACAACTGGCACAACATTCGGGTACTCCTCAAGGCCTGTCAGGTAGGGCGTCTCGCCAGGGCCACCCAGTCGATCAGTGATGCGGACCAAGTCTGATGGTGTAAGCGATTGGTCCCGAATGCACAGAACAAGATGCTGCGCAAAAGCATCATCCAGCGCCTGGAAGGACGCTTCATCGAGGTTGTTGAGGTCCAGGTCAGTAATTTCTGCGCCAATGAGCCCCGTAAGTGGGCGGATGATCATCGTGTGAACTCCTTGATATTCAGGTAGTTACAGTACTCTGATGCCTTGGATAGCACAAACGACAATGATGCTGATGTTCGCTATTGCAATAGCCTATCTATGTACGATATAACGTAACTTGTTACATAAATGGTTGATCGGCCAATATCGCGATGGAAGACTTTTTGGAAGAGCTCGGCGCATTGGCGCTAGGCGGTCGCCTTAAGAGACTCGCCGATGCGCTAATGCAGGATGGGAGTAGGATCTATGAACAGGTTCACCCCGGTTTTCAGGCCCGATGGTTTGCGGTTTTTTCCTATTTGTACAAGAAGGGGCCAACCTCAATCACCGGCTTGGCGAAAGGGCTGGGTGTGTCTCACCCTGGAATTAACAAGATTGCCGATGAATTAATCAAGGTGCGCCTGGTTGCTCCCTACCGAGACAGAAACGATAAACGCAAACGTGTGTTAGCGCTTACTAGCTCTGGACGTCAGAAATATCAACTACTTGAGCCGACCTTGAGAGATATCAGACAGGCGTTGCAAGCCGCGGTAGATGAATCCGGGGGTGACTTTATCGAGCAATTGACCACGCTGGAAAAGAGTTTTGGTAGGCGAGATTTTGCCAGCCGATTTAGGGACCAACAGGATAAAGAGGCCGAAGCAGTAGAGATACGGCCCTTTAAACCCGCCTATGCGGAAGCGTTCCGAACATTGAACATGAGCTGGATCGAGCATTACTTCAAGGTGGAGGAGGCAGACCGACAGTTGTTGGATGACCCAGCAGGGAGAATTATCAACCTTGGAGGCGAGGTACTATTCGCTGTATCAACCGGTCGCGAGCAGGTTATTGGCACCTGCGCACTAATTCGTCTTGAGAATGAAAACGCAGAGCTGGCCAAAATGGCCGTGTCTGAAGAGGCGAAGGGTAAGCAGGTGGGTTTATTATTGGGCGAATTCGCTGTTGAGCGAGCCAGGGCGCGAGGTTTCCAGACGCTAGTGTTGGAAAGTAATCGCAAACTTACGCCGGCCATTAGTCTCTATAAAAAACTCGGGTTCATCGAAAAACCGTTCCCTCATCCCTCTGAATATTCTCGCGCCGATATCTATATGGAGATCTCACTGTTTCCCTAGGTTGTATCTTTCTCCCCAACTGAGGCCCTCGGTTGTATCGCCTTTTGCGACATATTCGCAGCCAATCCAGCCCGCGTAACCCAGTTCATCAAGATAATCTGCTAGTAGGTGTACATTGACTTCACCGTACTGCGGTTCATGTCTTCCCGGTAGGCTTGAGAACTGAACGTGACCGATAATGTCGCGATGACGTTTAAGACCTGCGGCGAGATTCCCTTCCATAATCTGCATATGGTAGAAGTCGAACTGCATTTTGATGTTGTCTCGGTCTAGCGTGTGAATCAGTTCAGCCGTATGGTCGGTTCTGGTGTGCAGGTAGCCCGGAACATCCTGTGTGTTGAGTGGTTCAAGAAGCAACTTCACACCTTTCACTGCGGCGAGGTCGGCGGCCCACCGAAGGTTGTCGACAAAAAGATCTTCAGAAAGCGGTGTTTCGTCGGTTCCCCTGCCAGCCAGTACATGAATCATCGAGGCGCCCATGCCTGTTGCATAGTCCAGGGCGCATTGGAACGAGGATTGAAAGAACGCTTGCCGTCCCGGTACTGCTGCGGTGCCTGCTTCTCCAGTGTCGCCGGGTGGAATATTGATCAATATGGCTTCAAGGCCTGATTGAACCAGCCAATCAGATACCTCGCTGATGTCGTACTGGTAAGGGGACAGTATTTCTACGGCAGTAAAACCGCAGTCCCTGACCGCCATAAAGCGATCGGGAAAAGGTAGTTCCTGGTACATCGTTGTCAGGTTTGCGGCGAATCTAGGCATACCTAAAACGTTACCACGGGTTTCGTGCAAATTTCCTGTAATATTTTGTTCTTTCATGCGCGAGGCATTGACCTTTGGAACAACAGAAAATAGTGCTGGTCACGGGCGCCGGTTCGGGGATCGGAAAGGCTAGCGCCATTGCATTTTCAGCAAAAGGTTACTCTGTGGTACTGGCAGGAAGGCGCCGGGACAAGCTAGAACAAGTTGCATCAGTGTGCAGCAATGAAACACTCATCGTTGAATCTGATGTCGCTGAGCCGGAATCAGTCGCGCACCTGTTTAAGACCCTCAAAGATCAGTTCGCAAGGTTGGATGTTTTGTTTAACAATGCCGGAGGAGGGTCGCCGCCAAGACCCTTTGAAGAAATCCCATTCGAGGAATGGCAAAGAGTTATCAATGTAAACCTAACCGGGACCTTCCTTTGCACCCAGGCAGCTTTTGGAATAATGAAAGAACAAACGCCGATGGGTGGCAGGATTATTAACAACGGTTCCATTTCTGCACATGTGCCTCGGCCACTATCTGCACCGTATACAGCTAGTAAACATGGAGTGACCGGGCTCACCCGCTCAACTTCACTGGATGGGCGCCCCTATAATATTGTTTGCAGTCAGATTGATATCGGTAATGCCTTAACGGATCTTACTGCGAGGATGGCTGAAGGCGTGCCTCAACCCGATGGCACTATCAGGCCGGAGCCAACCATGGATGTTCAACATGTGGCAGATGCGATCGTGCAGATGACCGAGTTCCCGCTCGAAACCAATGTGCAGTTCATGACCATTATGGCCACGAAAATGCCGTTTATTGGCCGTGGATGATCCGGTTTGCAGCTTTCAGGTAGCTTGCTACGGGACGTCTAAACCGTAGTGATGAGTTCCGGAATACCAGCGGGCCCGATCCAGACATAGGCATTTTGCTCAAAGCGCGTTGCCATCGCAGTTGCCTGATCTTGGTCGATACCCAGCACAAGATAACTATATTCTTGCCAGTCATCGAGCTGACCGTAGCCGACCAGGTAGTTCAGTCGTATTTTCTCGATATCGGTTAACAGCATGCCCTGCCGATCATCATTCTCATCATCGGTGAGCTGTTCACTACGGGGGTTCCATGCAGTGATCAACGCTGCTGATTCAACGCCCATGCTGCCGAGCAATACTCTGAGATCATCGCTCTGCTCGCCGATTTTCATGAGCAGGGGCGGGTCGTCTGAGATGATGTAGTCTGTATCCAGGTACTTCTGTATGAGAGATGCGTCGATGCCCGATTTCATATCAGGGTGTTTTCCTCATTGTGTCCCTGTCGTACAGCGGGTCATTGGGCTTGCGGGCCCCGATGATCATTTTCGACCCACTAAACCATGCATCTGCTGCGGCCTCTTCGCGAACCCAGTCGACCAGTTCGCTCCGGTATGCGATTTTCCAGATACCATCTCGGCGTTCGTACCGATCAACATAACGTCCACTGATAAACAGGTCACGTTGTTCGCCTGCTTCGTTTTTCACCCGGTGAAAAGCCTGATAGTAAACCTCACCAAACGCCTCTTCAGCCTGTAACTCGATGTTCACCTGGCCAATGAAATGATGGTTGGACAGGTGAGTGGCAAGACCGGTCTGGCAATATTCAACAAAACCATCGGGTCCGCCCTCGTAAATGCCATAGCTGCAAAATGCATCGTCCCAGAACACTGAACGTTCCAGTTCTCCATCCAGGCGATCCAGGCCTCGCATGTAGTTTGATGAAAGGTCAGTGATCTCGAGCTTATCCGCAGCGGCGTGCAACCTGTCCTGTGTCATCTCTAAAATTCGATAACCGAACGAGCGACTTCACCGGCTTTCATGCTTCTGAATGCCTCATTAACGTCTTCGAGCTTTAGTCGTCTAGAAACGAGGCTGGTGAGGTCAAGACGATCCTGCAGGAACAGGTCAATCAGCTTTGGCATATGCTCGCGGAAGCGAGTAGAGCCATACATGCAGCCGATCAGTTTCTTCTCCTGCAGGAATGCTGGACCGGGTATCGAGATTTCCGAACCGAGTGGGTGCATCCCAACCACGACCGTTGTTCCGCCGGCTCGTGTAATGTTAAAAGCCTGAGTCGCGGCAGCCGGTACACCGATTGCCTCAAAAGCGTACTCAACACCTTCGCCTTTGGTTATTTCCTTGACGGCTTCATCCAGGTCGACTTCTTTTGAATTAATGGTATGCGTTGCACCAAACTGCGATGCCATTTCAAGCTTGGAATCCATAATGTCGACGGCAATAATGTTCGCGGCACCAGCGATACGGCAACCCTGAATAATATTGAGTCCAATTCCACCACAGCCAATGACAGCGACGGTTGAACCACCTGGCACCTTGGCGGTATACAGCGCGGCTCCAACACCGGTCATCACCCCGCATCCGATGAGCGCAGCTTCAGCCATGGGCATTTCTTCGGGGATCTTTACAACACCATTTTCCGAAGTCACCATCATTTCTGCAAAGCTGCCAACTGACGCGAATTGCAGAATTGGGCTGCCGTTCCATGTCAGCCTGCTCGCAGAAGCAGCACCAATTTCCGGGTCGTTGCACAGATTGGGCCGGCCGCCCAGACAGTAATAACATTTTCCACAGAACGGCCTGAAGCTCATGATTACTCGATCACCAGGCTTCACATAGGTGACGCCTTCACCGATTGCTTCAACCACACCGGCTGCTTCATGGCCCAGTACACAGGACATCGGTAGCTGCCAGGATCCGTCCACAAAATGCAGGTCTGAATGGCAAACGCCGGAACAGCTAGTCCTGACAAGTACCTCGCCCGCCCTCGGGTCAATAATGTCTACGTCTTCTATGGTAAGTGGCTTATTGGCTTCTTGTAATACTGCTGCTTTCATAATTTCTCCTGGGCATGTTTAGGGCTCGATTGTAGCCACGATAGGCGTGCAAACACAAATGGTGCAGTGTCTAGGCGGCTATTTTCCGTTCAGTCGATCTACGACAGGAGCAAAAGCTTCCATGTTGTCCTTGCCGATAGTGATGTAAGAGATTCCGTGTAGCTCACGGCGTCGCTCCAGTTCCTCACAAATTGTATCCACAGACCCGAACAGCGCGTGAGGATGAACTCGCATTTGCTCCTCGGTTAGGCCAAATCCTTGCGCGAAAGGGCCGAGCACAGGTGAAGGGTCGTCCATGACAAAGGTAAAGTAGGCGCCGATCTCAATCTCAAGGTCATCGAAGCGATCTCCTGCACCTTCCCTGATCCACCTGACCTTCTTCTGTGTTTCTTCTTCGGTAGACATGCTTACGCCATCTGGTCCGATCATTCCTGAACGATTGTTGAAGTTAAGGGAAACGATATCGGCTTCACGCCCGGCAAGGCGCAGAATCCGCGGTGAGCCTCCGCCTATCATGATGGGTGGCATGGATTTGGGTTTGGGGTCCCCCGAAAACCCTTGCCATTTAATCGTGTCGTTAGAAAGGTCGGCCTGGCCGTCGCTACAAAATGCTTTAACAGCTTCGATAACATCGGCAAGTCGGTCGATCCTGACCTTGGGTTCGTCTTTGGTTATACCAAGAGCTTCATACTCTTCAGTGATCCAGCCTGCGCCCAGCCCGAATTCAAGACGGCCATTTGATAATTTGTCTATCGTCATGGCTGACTTGATGAGTACGATTGGCAGGTGATAGTCCACACAGAACACCCGGCAGCCAATCTTGATTTTACTGGTGACTGCAGCGGCATAGGCCATGGCGGGAATGGCCGCCATATTCTGCTCGGGATGATTGGCTTTTTCCAGTGCAGGGCCTGATCCAATGATATGGTCCGCGAGGTGAAAGGCGGAATAGTTCAGTTCTTCTGCCCTCTGAACCTGGCCAGCCCAGTCTTCAGCTGACTCTGCGTTGAATGACTGAACGCCAAATCTAAATGGTGTACTCATGGTTACTCCTTATATGGTGTACTTTACGCCGGTGAGCTCTGCGGAAAGTTCCCACAGTTGTCTCGCCACGGCTTCGTCTTTTGATGATGGAATCGTATCAACCTTGTGGGCAGAGTGAGCCATTTCACCCCACTTTTTGGGTCCAAAATAATCTCCTCCCTCTACCTGGGCGTCGGTGGTGGCCATCAGCGTGGGAAGGGCACCCTCTGCTGAGCTATTCATGATCAGGCGTAGTGGTATGAACAGGAGTGAAAACAGAGGTGGTATATGCCGACCAAGCTCGGTATTGGACCCGCCGGGGTGACAGGCGACAGAAATGGCGGGTGAACTAGCCGCTTCTAACATCCGTTGTAGCTCATAGGTAAACAGGATATTGGCAAACTTACTCATGCCGTATCGTTGCATGCGGTTGTAGCTTTTGTCTGAATGAATGTCATCAAACTGAATGCTGCCCTGGCGATGCGCCAGGCTGCTGACGTTGACGATACGAGCACCCGGTTGGTCTTTCAGTTTATTGATCAGATGTCCTGTCAACGCGAAGTGACCAAGATGGTTGACTCCAAACTGGAGTTCGAAACCATCCGATGTGACCTCCTTAGGCGGCATCATGACACCTGCATTATTGACCAGGGCATCCAGTCTTGGTTCCCGGTTAACCTGCTCGGCGGCTTCCTTAACACTGGAGAGGTTCGCAAGATCTAGAGGCACCCAGGTGATGTCGGCGTCACCTTTAATCGATTTTATTTTTGCTATCGCCTTGCTGGCCTTAGCTTCAGAGCGACACCCAAGCAAAATTTTCGCACCTCGTTCCGCCAGTACACGGGCTGTGTCGTAGCCGATCCCTGTATTTGCGCCGGTAATAAAAACTGTTTTTCCGGTTTGATCCGGTACCACAGACTCTCGATAGTCAGTCACTCGTGTTCCTTTCTTTAACGCGTGGGGCGGTTGAGGTGTTAATAAACTGATGCATTTGGAAAATAGCGATCTCGTTGTCTTACGTCGAATTCAAGGTGCAGGTTTGCAAGTCCGCGAAGGAAACTGCTGGGGACGTGCTTGAATGGTTCGTTCCTGTCGACGGTCCTGATGTTATCCAGTCGATGTAAAAAGATGGTGAATGCGGAGTACATCTCCTGGCGAGCCAGTGCAGCACCGGGACAATGGTGTGGCCCTGAACCAAAGGCAAGGTGCGCGCCCGCTTTCTTGCGCTCGATATCGAATGTTTCTGAATCATCAAAAACAGCCTCGTCTCGATTAGCAGAGGCGTATCCGACTGCGATACTTGAACCCTTTGGAATGGGTATGCCGCCAAGCTCCGTATCCTCTACCGCAACTCTCCAGAGGTGCAGCACAGGCGTTTCATATCGAAGAGACTCTTCAATAAAATTACGAATGAGCTTTTGGTCTGAGCGCATGCGATCCATTAATTCTGGACGTTGCAGTAGCAGCATGAGACCTGAACCAATAGCGTTAGTGGTCGTTTCGTTGCCCCCGGTCAGTAACTGGTCCAGCAGGTCCTGGAGTTCGAACATATCGAGTTCCCGTTCTGGGCCATCCCGGTCATCTTTAAGTTTCGCGTGGGCGAGATCTGAAATGATGTCGTCTTTGGGCTCGTGCTTTCTTTCACCCAATACCTCGGCGAAGAACTGTTGTGCTTCCACAACCTGTTTTGCACACTCGAGCGCCTGGGCTTCATCCGTAAAACCGCCACCTGGCGCGAGCATCGCATCTGACCATTGCTTTAGCTGCCAGATTTTTTCACGCGGTACGCCCAACTGGTCCGCGATGACTGTGCACGGCAGAGGCACAGAGAAATCCCACATGAAGTCGCACTTGCCCTCGTCGATGAACTTGTCAATCAGGTCATTGACGACGGTTTCGATGTAGTTGGTCATATTGCGGATGCGTGCGACCGAAAATGCGTCGTTGATCAGGCCTCGATATTTTGTATGTACGGGTGGGTCTGTTCGTTGCAAGGTGGACACCCTTGCCCAGCCGTTTTCATTTTTGAATTCTTCAGCGATGTTGCGGGAAGCGCCGCCGCGCTGGGAGCCGTATTTGTAGATATCGTTACTGAAAATCTCCGGGTGTTTCTTAATTTACCTGACATCTTCGTATCGACTGACGTAGTAGGCGCCAAGCTCAGGCATGAAGTAGACAGGTTTGTCGAGATGGCGAATAGCCTCAAAATACGTGAATGGGCATTCCCTTGTCTCATCTTCAAGCAGGTTGAATTCTAGCGATTCGGACATGTGCGTCTTCCTGAGTGTCAGGGCGTTAGTGTCTCATGGTCTAGAGGCCAGGTGAATAGCCCTGCAATGCGCTGGCGCTCTGCAGCTTACCTGGAGCCTGTCGCTCGCATTTGGAGCGTCGTATCCGGAGCGCTGATCGGACAGCTTGTCACTAGGCTGTTACGCTCAGTACCTTGTGCGGCGGGGTATTTTTAGTTTGGCGCTTCTATTGATATCAGTTGCTGATTCGTTCCAGCGGCGGCATGCCAAGCGCTTCGCGGTAGGTGTTGTGATAATGATGAAGTGCCGGTTCGTTGCGGCCGAATGTCAGGTACTCCTGGGCACCTGAAAGCATCCCCTGATGAGCGCTGGCCGCTGCAACATAATCTTCCATCTGGATAACCTTTGCGAATCCCTGCATGCGCTCCTGGGCGGATTCGTATCGCTTTTTCCCTTCTTCATCCATGCCGATCTCTGTCAGTTCAGGTGACAGATAGAAATTGATCTTTGAAAAGCTCTGGTGTGGGTTATCGCCGTCCGGGTACACCCTGACCAACGTCGGACCTTGTTGACCCAAAATCAGCTGGATGTTCGGGAAGATGTAGTAGATAGGTAGTGCTGCAAGTAACACGTTCCAGTCCTTTTCTGGCTGGTTGCGCAGCGTGTCGATATTCCTGAGGCAGAGCATCATTCGATGGTTTCGCCCATGGGTATCGTACATCTGTGCATTGCCATAAAAATCGTTGGCAAGCGTGTCCTTGTGCAGCGTGTTGAAATGATAGGTTTCACCGAAAGTGTCAATGGCGAGCTTCCAGTTCATCGAGTGATCATAAGTTGTCTCGGAATTCGCGATGTAACGGTTGAGCTGCCAGGATTCTAGTTCTGGTGCCAGATCACCAAGAATGCCATCAACGTCAATCTCGCCCTCTGGGTTTGGATTGACCCACAGAAGGCCGTATTTTTCGCTGCAGGGTAGTTTCACCAGGCCATTGCAGCTTTTATCAACCGGGCCAAAATGGTGTTCCTTCGGTACTGTTATCAGGTTGCCATTATTAGCGTATCCCCAGGCATGAAACGGGCAGCTGAACAGGTTCTTTTGTCCCCGTGATTCGTTTTCAAGGATAGTGCCACGATGCCTGCAGACATTGAGGAAGGCATGAAAATCGCCGTTTTTGTCACGCGTGCAGAGGATAGGTTTTTTTAAATCATTGTTGGTGAGGAAGCTACCCGGTTTGGGAAGGTCTGCACTCATACCGAGTACGTGGGGGTAGTCCTGAAAAAAGGTTTCCCATTCTTTCAAGGCCATGTCAGGGCAGAGGTAACTGCTGACAGGGTTACGTACCTGGCCACCTGCATCGACGTTGGTATCGGTGTCCAGGTAGTGCATGAGGCCTTTGATGATACGAACGTGTTCCTGATGATCCATGGCGGGCTCCGAGTTCACATGCTGGCTATCATGTGAAATTACGCGTTTGGTGCAGGCGGATCAAGTCAACCGGAAGATCGCTTTTTGTAATAGGCGTGCACTGTGTCCCAGGCGAGCTTTCTTTCGCCCTGATCCGAGATGATTCCTTTGCGGTTGAAGTAGTCCTGTACCCCGGCCAGTGGGCGTTTTGGCGTCCGGAAATCTTTCAAAATCCAGGGCGAGAGCCCCCTCAGGAAGGGAATGTCGTCCATCATGGCAAACTGTGCCTCGTAGACAGTGACCTGGTAATCCTCGGTCCAGCGATCATGTGGGCCGCCGCGCTTCCCTTTTGGGGCGCTGGCTCCGAACTCACTCATGATGAGCGGCTTGTTCTTGTCCGAATGCCAGCGAGACAAGGCAATATCGGAGACCTTGGTGTAGTACCAGCCCAGGTATTGGTTGCAACCAAGTACATCGAGGTGATCGGCGAGTGGATCATCAAGTGTATAGGTTCGGATGACTTTGCCATTCTCCTCAACCTTATCCGGCCGCATAAACATGGCAGCGGTGGTCAGGCGGGTGGGGTCAAGCGACTTGGCAGTGGTGATCAAGGACTTCAGGAATTCCGTTCGAGCCTCAGACACGGGGGTCTCATTGGCAACAGACCATAAAATAATACTCGCGCGATTTCTGTCGCGGACAATCATCTCGCTCAGCTGGTTGCGCGCGTTGTGAAGTACCTCTTCGCTTTGCCAGTTAATGGCCCAGTAAACCGGGATTTCACACCAGAGCAGGACACCCATTTCATCAGCGATCCTGCACATATGATCATTATGTGGATAGTGCGCCAGTCGGGCATAGTTACAGCCGAGGGCTTTGACTTCTTCCATCAACCGCCGGGCTTCAGCTTCTGAGTTGACTCTGCTGGCTTGCCCGATGATTTCTTCGTGGATTGATATGCCGCGCAGAAAAACGGGTTCGCCATTAAGCAGGATGTCTTCCCCGCTCGTTTCGATAATCCTGAAACCAATGATGTCCTCAATGCTGTCGCCGTCAATGGAGAACCTAACCTCATAAAGCGCTACATTTTCTGGAGACCATCGATCTGGCTCTGCCTTGATGGCGAATTGGCCAAAGCCATGGCTATCGGTAGTGATCAAATGTTCAATGCCAAGCCCGGGTATGGAGAGGTTAACGTCTTTGTTCGCACCATTATCAAGTTCAACGAAGCCTTTGATCTGGCTATCGTCCTCAGGATCAAGTTGGCAAAAATAGTCCCGGATAAAACTTTGTGGCGTCTTTATCAGCAGTACATCCCTGGTGATGCCGCCGTAGTTCCACCAGTCGGTATTGCGGGTTGGTACGCCATCTTTGAGCCGCTCGTCGTTGATCTTTGCGACAACAAAGTTACCCGTGCGTTTAAGGTAGCTGCCAATTTCTGTTTCGAACGGTGTAAAGCCGCCGGTATGCCGCATCACCTCGATGGCATTGACCCACACGATGCTGTGATAGTTAGCGGCGCAAAAACGAAGGAATGTTCTGCCGCCATCGACTTCCGCATCCGGCAGTTCTCGGAAGTACCAGAGTGTGCCTTCATACCACAAGAGAGTGGGTTCCTGCGTGTTCCAGTCCCCGGGTACCTTCATGGTGGGGCTTTGTTTGAAGTTGTATTCAGACGCCCAGTGGTCATCAGGCGTCAGGTTTCTAAAGTAGCCGAATGGATTTTCGTTTCCAAACAGGTCGTAAAACCCTGTTTCGTAGGGGTCTATGATGTAGTGCCAGTCCCCGGCAAGTGATTGGGGGTTTCTGCTGTAGGGGTTTTGAATAAGGTTCATGCCTCCTAGGGTAGGGACAGTGGGCGAAAAAGTCGATACGCTTAGGCGAAATCCCTAATCGAGATCAGTGATGTCCTTAACCATGTCTTCCAGTGAACGTGAACTCTTCCTGTCCGCATTACATGTTGGGATCATTAGTATTCCCCGTGCCACTAAAGGGCCGCTGACAGTGCCTATCTGGTACGACTACCAGCCTGGCGGCGAGCTTTGGGTGATCACTGACACAGACTCGATTAAGGGTAAGCTTCTGACGAAAGCCTCACGTATCAGCCTGTGTGCTCAAACAGAAACGGCGCCCTACCAGTATGTTTCGGTTGAGGGGCCATTCACCACACGGCCTTCAACTCAGGAAGAGTTGCTGGCTATGGCCGTGCGTTATCTGGGTGAAGAGCAGGGCAAGGCTTATGCGGAGAACTCAGCAGGTGGTGGTGAGGGAAGCATCGTTGTTGCAATAGCGCCGGAGACCTGGTTCTCGGTGGATTACAATAAAATGTAAATTTGGGGGCGGCGCACGTTGTTTCAGACGCGTCACAATGGGTTGGATCACGTCCGGGCCCGTTACATCCAAGATGGCGGTTCTTGTTTTTCTACAAAACAAGGAAATAAGGCAGAGAGGCACCCGATATACCCTACTCACTAGACCTTGGTTGTCATCTCATTTAGGTCAGGCGCGTTGGGGCTTTGCATCGCTGAACCTGCATTCGCTTGTTCAGCTAGCGCTTTAACAGCCTTTTCGTTCTCCATAATTTTCGATGCAACCGCTTCACCTGCGCGGTCGAATACTTCTCGGTTTTCAATCACGTCTTGCTGAGATTTTCTGTAGGCCTTCAGATAGCCATTGATCTCTGGCACAACGTATCGGGCAACTCGATCCCAGCTTCGAAAATTTTGTTCTGGCGTACACCAGTCGTGTACAAAGCCAATTACTGTGCCGAAACCGCCGGTTAGTTCATACATTTTCCTGATCGAGTCAACCAGGTCATCAGGTGTGCCGATGACGATGGCAGAGTTGTCTCCAAATGCCATGTCGTCTACCGCTTCATCGGGGGAATCGTAGATTTCAGCCCCAGGTCGCATTAACGTACCGACGGTATACTCGTTGTGCCATTTCATAAGACCGTGTTTGGCTTCTTCTCTAGCTTGTTCTCTTGTTTCTGCGATATGGAAATTCATCACGATACGCCAATTAGACCGATCAACAGACTTGCCGTGTTTTTCCGCACTGTCCTGCGCAAAACTCCACTGTAGCGGCAATGACTGTAAGCCAGCGGTTGACATTGAACCAATCGATAAAGCACCAGCACCATATTTCCCTGCCAGCGTCATGCCGGAAGGACTAATCATTGAAGCAACAACAAACTCCATATCTTCTTGAAGCGGGAGTAGCTGCAGTGCGGCATTTTTTAGCGTGAACCACTCTGATTCGTGATCGAAGCGGTCTTCGCCCTTCATGAGCCGTTTGATAACCCCGATGGCCTCGTCTTGTCGATCTCTTTGTGTCATTGGATCAATACCCAGCGTGTAGGCATCACTGGGTAACGCCCCCGGGCCGGAACCAAAGATGGCGCGTCCGCCGGTCATATGGTCAAGCTGCACCATACGTTGAGCAACATTATAGGGATGGTGATAGGGCAAAGAGATGACGCCCGTTCCGAGTTTTATTTTATGACTGCGTTGACCTGCAGCGGCAAGGAACATCTCGGGAGACGCAATCATCTCCCATCCAGTCGAGTGGTGTTCGCCACACCAAAATTCGTTGTAACCGAGACGATCCAGATGTTCTACCAAATCGAGGTCACGCTGATATTGGAGCATAGGATGCTCACCGATGGGATGATGAGGTGCGAGAAAAGCGCCAAAATTAATTCGTGACATTTCTGTTTCTCCGAAAATGGTATTGGTCGGCATCGTACCATGACACTTATCCGGGTTTTACGGCCTTAATCAGGAATCGGTCAGTTTTCCCCCGCATAGAAGGGTCAAACACCATCTTGCTGAGGTCGTCTTCGGAGTTTCTTAGCGTGTTACTGGTAGATTCAATACTGAAACCGGCTTCAAGCAGTGCTTCAAGTGCCAGCCCCCCCTGCATCCGATGCAGCGACTGGTTGTCTGCGCTAGCGGCGCCTTCATGATCAATGACGCCGAACACTGCGCCTGGCTTCAGAACATCAAAGATGTGCTTTGCGAAACCAACGGCTGCGTCTTTGCCCGAGCTGTTATATATGTCATGGAAGTTTAGGGCAGTCATCGCGAAATCAACACTCTCGGGCGCTATTCCTAGTGCTGTTGTTTCTCTGTCCCAGCGGATGACGTTGGGCAGGCGGTTGTCGGCGAGCCGCTGGCCTAGTGCCTTGTCATTTGCCCCCTCTCGAAACTTCAGGACGGCCGCCGGATTCTGGGCATACACTTTGCCCCCGGTCCCCACGGTTCTTGAAAGAACCTCGGTGTAGTAACCGCTGGCGGCAATCACGTCAATGACCGTCATTCCCGGTTCAACCCCCAGGAACGTCATAACCTCTGCAGGTTTCCTGCCGCCGTCCCGGGCTTTGTCCTCGGTGGGTCTGGATTCATCCATCAATGCCACAACCACGCTGGTTTTTGGCGTCGCGTTAGTTGAGAAAGCGATAAGCAGCGGTAGTAGTAGCAACAACCTGAGCATAGCGTCACCTGTTAAAAGGGGGAAGAATGAGTCTACACGTTAAGGCAGGGTTAACTCGGGTTTATATTTCGCACTAAGCTCAACCCGTATATGCTCAACACATGAGTGATTACAATCAGCCGCTGTCAGGTAATGAAATGCCCCGGTTTGCCGGAACGGCAACCATGTTCAGGCTGCCGGTGGCGCTGGACCCATCATCGGTGGATGTGGGGATCGTCGGCGTTCCGCTCGATATTGGTACCAGTAACCGGGTGGGTGCCCGCTATGGTCCACGTCAGATTCGAGCCGAGTCGGTATTGGTTCGCCCCTATGGCATGGCGACGGGTGCGGCGCCGTTTGATTCTTTCAATGTTGCCGATCTTGGTGATGTCGCCCTCAATACCTATAACCTTGAAAAATCGGTCGGCATCATCGAACGCCACTTTGATGAGTTGTTGCGGCAGGATCTGAAAACAATATCCTTGGGGGGCGATCACACCGTGACGTTACCATACTACGTGCCTATACAAAGAAGCACGGTCCGCTGGCTGTCGTGCATGTCGACGCTCATGCTGACATGAATGATGAGATGTTCGGCGAGAAGGTCACGCACGGAACTATTTTCAGGCGGGCGATTGAAGAAAATTTGATTGACCCCAAAAAGATGATCCAGGTCGGACTGCGCGCTACCGGCTATGCGGCTGAAGATTTTGACTGGGCGAAGTCAAAAGGCGTCCAGGTCGTTCCCGCCGAGGAGTGTTGGTATCATTCTCTGGCGCCGCTCATGGAAGACTACCGAAGCAATCTCGGGAGTGAGCACCCGGTTTACCTGTCATTTGATATTGATGGTCTTGATCCATCCTGCGCGCCGGGCACTGGAACACCCGAGCCCGGCGGGCTTACCACGACACAGGGTATTGAGCTGATACGGGGCTGCTCCGGGCTCAACATTGTTGGTGCTGACCTGGTAGAAGTCTCCCCACCTTACGACCCAAGCGGGAATACCGCCTTGCTGGCCGCTAATCTTGTTTTTGAGATGTTGTGTGCTTTGCCGGGGTGCAAAAAAAGATAAGTTTTACCCGAATTCCTTCCCTAATGACCCTTCATCGAAGGCTTTGTTGGCGATTATATGCAAATGAAGGTGGAACACGGTTTGACCAGCAGCGGCACCATTGTTGATCACCAGGCGAAAGGCGTCGTCTACACCAAGCTGTTTAGAGACCTTGCCCGCGACCAGCAATAGATGGCCCAACAGCGCCTGGTGGCTTTCATCTGCGTCAGCCAGCCGGGGGATATCCTTTACCTTTGGAATAATCAGCACGTGTGTCGGGGCCTGTGGGTTGATGTCCTGAATGACGATGCAGTGATCGTCTTCATACAGCGGTTCTGATGGGATTTCGCCATCGACAATCTTCCCGAAAATTGTTTTTTCTTCTGTCATTTACATTTCCTTGTGCTTAGTCGTGTCGACACAGCCGCCGATACACCGCCGTCATTTCTAATGCAGCGTCGAAGTTGTAAACCCTGTCAGCTTACCTATGCTTACCGACATCCCAGCCAGCACCAGCGATCGTTTCAGAAGCAAACGCCAGCGGTTTATCTTCGAGTGTCGTCGCCATGGTGTCGTTCCATCGGTTTAGAAAACCAAATAACGAAATGACCGCGACAACCTCGACACACTGTTTGTCTGAAAAGTGTTCCTTGAGGGCATCCATATGTTCTGGCTCTACCGCGTTGGGTGCCATGCCTGCATGTAATGCAACTCGAAGTGCGGCTTTTTCTGGCTCAGTGAAAAAGGTGCTGGTTTCGAATTCAAAGGCCGCCTGGATTTTCTCGGGGCTGACCCCGTTTACTTCTGCGCCATGGGAAGTGTGCGCCTGGCAATAGCGGCAACCAGCTGCATTGCTGACGACGAATGCGATTAGTTGCTTTAAGCTTCTTTCCAGCTCGCCACCATTGATAATGCCACCGGCGAATCCTCCGAATGATTGCAGCAGTTTCGGCCAGTGAGCCATGGTGAGCATGCTGTTAGGGACAAACCCCATGGCCGCTTCGACTCCCTGGAAAATGGGTTCCATGTCTGGAAGCGCTTCCCGCGTTTTAGGTGTGACTAGGGTCATTCGATATCTCCTCTGCTTATCAGTGGAGAATAACAATAGCAGGGATATAGATCGAATTGGCTGGATTTAACCTCCAGCCGTACTCGGCACTAATCGAAACCTTGGGCTAGCGGCGTTTTTGGTCTATAAGGCCTTCAGTAACAACTTTCAGAATCTGACGGCACGTCACTTGGCCAACCAGCAGCCCATCCTGCACGACGGGTCTTCTGCGATGTTTATGGTCCAGCATTGAGGTGGCAACATCCACGATATCATCGTGAGGATGCTGGACTTCAACTTCACGGGCCATGACATCACCCACTAGCGCTGAGCCAAACTCCTCGTCATTGTAGACACCCGCAAGAATAACTCGCAGGCAATCCAGTTCCGACAGCATGCCCATTAATGCCTGCCGTTCATCCACAACAACAAGACCGGATACTTTGTGATCCAATATCCGAAGTGCTGCTTCGTAAACGGTGAGTTCCGGCCTGGCAGTGACCGGGTTTCTTAACATGTAATCCTTAAGTTCTATGGAACCTAACATGGTTCTACCTCCTCATCAGGGTTAATCCTGGTCATTTCCGGCTCATTAACGGATAGCCGGTACTATCACGGGTCGTTCAGGTAAGTGCCCGAGCTACTGATGTAACCCATTCCACTACGGGTGTCGGATACACACCCAATACGACTAGCAATACTGAAACCATGCCAAGTGCCCACCCGCCGGCCAGGGGTATGTCGATCTCATCCTCTGAAACGGGTTGCTTCGTCATGGAAAAAATGATTCTCAGGTAGTAGTACAGACCGATACCGCTGCCAACCACAACGGCCGCGAGTAATTGCCACAGGCCCGACTGTACACCAGCCGCGAAGATATAAAACTTGCCGATGAATCCTATCGTAAGCGGTATACCTGCCAGTGATAGCAACATCGCGCTGAAGAAAGTAGCTAGTAGGGGGCGGCGCCAGAACAGGCCCTCATACTGCGAGAGCTGGTCGGTATCGTGATCCGACTCGGTGCTCCCGGACATAATAGTCACCACTCCGAAGGCGCCGATGGTCGTCACGAAATAGGCGATCAGGAAGAACATGCTGGCTTCTATGGCAAGCTGCTTGCCGCCCACTGCACTGGCCGCAAGGAACCCAACCAGCAGGTAACCAATGTGCGCGATCGAAGAGTAAGCAAGCACTCTTTTTATCTTGTCCTGCATTAAGGCCAGTATATTGCCGACGAGGATTGAAAGGAGTGCAACCCAGAACAGTGATTCCAGAATCGCTTCGAACCTAAAACCATCGAACGACACAAAGAAGCGCAGCAGCACCGCAAAGATACCGCCTTTGGAAACCGTCGCAAGGAATGCTGTGGTTGGTGCAGGTGCACCCTCGTAAACATCCGGCGTCCACATGTGGAAAGGAGCCAGAGATAACTTGAACGCGATGCCAGCGAGTACAAAAGTCGCGCCGATCAGGACAAACACACTGGCGTGTTCCATATGGGCAGTCGCATCTGCCATACCTTGGAACGACAGGCTTCCGGTAACGGCAAACAGGAATGCGATACCAAACAGTAAGGTGGCTGACGACACACCGGAGAGGATGAGGTACTTCAGCGCAGCTTCAAGGCTGAAAAATCCGCGGACCGGATAAGAAATCATCGCATAAAGCGAAACACCAACCAGTTCCAGGCCTAGAATGAAGGATGCAAAGTGAGCGCTGTGAGCGAGTATGATGCCACCCAGGGTAGATAGGAGCATCAGCATCAGATATTCGTCCTGATTTTCACCGCGGTCAGCGTGGTAACTGTATGCCAGCAGACAGATGAAGAAGGCGCCGATGACGATGATGCTGGAAAAGAGCAGGGCATACTCATCAACCACGATCAGTGGCGTCACATACTGAGGCTCCAGGTTGATACTGACCCAGGCGATGGCGGCGAGCGTCAGCGCCAGGCCCATGGAGCAGCAGAGGCAGGTCAA